>ENA-OPRX01000253-OPRX01000253.1-human-gut-metagenome-genome-assembly--contig:-NODE-253-length-39156-cov-8.001739_pt1 | contig 39156 bp, 19 predicted proteins | sample MGYA00241450_ERZ501892 | MGnify/ENA primary metagenome ERZ501892 (study PRJEB25962, sample SAMEA2042223) | human gut metagenome | biome: human gut; feature: human-associated habitat; material: faeces...
GAAAACGAAAGTAGGAGAAAAACTACTTCGTTTTCCTCCTACTCGATTAGTTATGTTCCATGAAAAAAATTGTGAGAATTGAAACTTCACAGCCTCGCTTTTTGTTTTACTTTGATTTATTTATGATATAGCATTGAAAATTCTGTTTTACTCTACCGAATCATCGTCGAGGAAGCCAGCGGGTCCTTGCCGATAGAGTCGGTCTTGGTGGTGTCGGCCTTGGCCACGGACGGACCCTTGTGAGCCTTGTTGTAGCCTGCCATCACCTCCTCGGGAGAGGTGCCGTCCGTTGGTTCGAAGGCTATCTGGGCGGTGTTTCCAAGCGTGAGGATGATGGCTACGACCGCTGCAGCCTTGAAGAGTGGCATGAGGCGCTGGCGCATCGTGATGACAATGGGCTTGACGGGCTTCTGCTCATCGACCATGGCAAGCATGCGCTCGTCGAAACTCTCGTCGAGCACTTCCTGCTTCGTCTCTTCGCGCTGGGCGACAAAGAGGTCGCGGTAGGCCAGCAACGCCACAGGCACGTCCTCCTGAGAGAAGAACGAACGCAAGATCTCCTCCTCTTGGAGGGTCGTCTCGCAGCGCCAATAGCGCTCCAGTAGTTGCTCTATATACTTATAGTCCATATTGGTCCAATTGTTCAAATTTTGTTTTGACGGCCTGGCGCGCACGAAAGATGTTCACCTTGACCTGACTCTCGCTGATGCCCATCACCTCGGCCACTTCCTTGTAGCTTTTCCCCTCGAAGTCGCGCAGCTGGATACAGGAGCGTTGCTTCTCCGGCAGGGTGTCGATGATCTGCCTGACGAGGCGGACGCGGTTGCTTTGGTCCGCCTGCTCGAAAGGATTGTGCTGGTCGGCAGCCTGGGGAGACACTCCCGCATCGTCGAGCGAGGCGTCATGGCGGCCTTTCCGCTTGGTGAAGTCGATTGAGAGATTGCGACAGACGGACAGGGCGAAAGCCTCCATGGAGTCTATCGCATCCCATTCCGCACGCTTGTCCCAGACTCGCATCAATGTCTCTTGCACGACATCCTCCGCTTCCTCGCGATTCGTCGTTATGCGAAGGGCAAGCCTGAAGAGTACGTTCTTCAGCGGAAGCACATCGTTCCGAAAACTGACTTCTTTCATTTCCTTTCTATAACCAAGACGATTCTATGGCGTGTTTGTTACGGGCGTTAACCTCTCTTAACTTTTTCTTTTCTCCTTTTCTTATAATATGCAGATGATGAGCCTAACCAATAGGGAGCAGTCTATGGGTGTCAAAGAAAACTAAATAACGGTTCTCAGTTTACTTCATTCCGATTTTATTCCATACCTTTGCACCCATAGCTTATTATCTTATAATGAAGATTCACAAGAATGAGTATGAGGGATAAAGAAACGAGCATAAAGTTTGCCATCCTTGTCTTATTACAATTGGTTGTCGTCCAGCTGCGGGCACAGATCACGGGACAGGTCCTCGATGCCGAGGACGGCTACCCTGTGCCCTACGCCAATGTGGGCTATGAGGGAACGAACCATCATGTCCAGAGCGACGCCGATGGCCATTTTACCATTGAGCGCCGTCCGGGCCATGTGCTGGTGACCAGTAGCGTCGGCTACAAGGCGGAGAAAGTAAAGGTGAGGGACAACACCTCCGTGCTGACCATCAAAATCAAGTCGGAGACGACCAACATGGCAGAAGTGGAAGTGCGCGGAAGGCGCAAGCGCTACAACCGCAAGGAGAATCCAGCCGTGCCCTTGATGCGTCGCGTCATCGAGGCCAAGAAACTCTCGGACTTGGAGAACCACCCCTTCTACCAGTTTATGAAGTATCAGAAGATCACGCTGGCCCGCAACGATATCGACACGACGAAGCTGACTCCAGGCAAATGGTATAGCGATGGCGTGGAGAAGTCGGACTACAATGGGAAGTACGTCCTGCCACTGACGATGAGCGAGGTGGTGACCCACCACCTCTATAGCAAAGACCCCAGAAAGGTGCGCGACATGATCGTGGGACAGCACTCTCAGGGTCTCAACAAGCTCCTGCAGACGGGTGAGATGATCAACACCATGCTCAAGGAGGTCTTCACGGACGTGAACCTCTATGACGACCACATCCGCCTCATGCAGTATCCCTTCCCAAGTCCTATCGGCCGCACGGCCATCAGTTTCTACCATTTCTATATACAGGACACGGTGCAGGTGGCGGGCGACAGTTGCTATCACCTCCGTTTCTATCCCGCCAACCAGCAGGACTTCGGTTTCACTGGCGACCTTTACGTCCTGAAGGATTCCACGCTCCATGTGAAGCAATGTGTGCTCAATATTCCCAAGAAGAGCGATGTCAACTGGGTGAAATCCATGCGCATCGAGCAGCAGTTCTCGCAGTTGGACAACGGCGAATGGGTGCTGACCCATGATGACATGTGGGCGGAGATGAGTTTTCCGGCCTTGCTTCCCAACGCCTTGGTGACACGCACGACCCGTCTCGCCGAATATAAGTTTGACGACATTCCGCGATCACTGCTCCGTGGTAAGGCCCGTACCATTGAGGAGGCCAACGCCCGCATCCGCGACGAGGAGTTTTGGCAGCGGGAGCGCCCTGTTGAACTGACCAAGAGCGAGCAGAACATTGACGGACTCGTTGATCGCATCCGTCGCTCCAAGGGCTTTGGCGTCATCATGGTGGGCGTCAAGGCGTTTGCCGAAAACTTCATCGAGACAAGTCCCACGGGAGAGAAAAGTAAGGTGGATATTGGTCCGGTCAATACCATCATTTCCCACAACTTCGTGGATGGCTACCGCTTCCGCGGGTCGGCCCGAACGATGGCGGCCCTCAATCCCCATCTCTTTTGGAAGGGCTATGGCGCCTATGGCACGCGGTCCAACCGCTGGTATTATGGTTCGGAGGTGACCTACGCCTTCAACAAGAAGGAAAACTCGCCCTTCGAATATCCGATGCGCAATCTCGTTTTCTCCTCGGAGCGGGATGTAATGTCGCCCTCGGACAAATACCTGGTCAACAACAAGGACAACGTCTTCATGTCCTTCCGCACGCAGGACGTGCGCCAGATGTACTTCTACGACCGTCAGCAACTCTCCTTTGTCTATGAGTCCGACTGGGGACTGAGCGTCAACGCTGGAATGAAGGCGGAGAGCAACGAGGTGGCTGGAGAACTCCATTTCCAGCCCGTCAATGGCGCTCCCGAGGTCTTCAAGATTCGCACCACCGAATTGTCTGCTGGCATCCGCTTCTGTCCGGGACAGACCTTTGTCAATACGAAGCAGCATCGCTGGCCCGTCAATCTTGACCATCCCGACCTCTCGCTGACCCATACGATGGGTGTGAACGGCGTGCTTGGAGGACAGTATCAGCTCAATCTGACCGAACTCAAACTCTATAAGCGCCAATGGTTAGGGTCATGGGGATTTGTCGATTTCCACGCCAATGCAGCCGTGCAATGGAACAAAGTGCCGTTTCCGTTGCTCATCATGCCACCCGCCAATATGACCTTCATGGACAACGAGGTGACTTTCAATCTGATGAACAATATGGAATTTCTCACCGACCGCCAACTGTTTGTCAGTGCGTCGTGGGACATGAACGGCAAGTTGCTCAACCGCCTGCCACTCCTGAAGAAACTCAAGTGGCGCGAATACTTCTCTGTGAAGGCGATGTGGGGCGATCTGACCAGCAAGAACAATCCGCTCCTGCATCCCGATGACCCGATGTTGTTCCGCCTGCCCGAAGGATCCCGCGTCATCGACAAGACACCCTACTGGGAGGTGGAGGCTGGTGTCCACAATATCTTCAATGTCTTTGGCGTGACCTATGTTCGCCGCATGAGTTATCGCAACTATGAAAACATCGACCGTTGGGGCATTCGCTTGCTCTTCAACCTGACTTTTTAGGTTCTCTTCCTTATTGGCCATTTTCTTTGGCCAAGTGTGGCTGAAAATCAATAAGACCTGTTCCAAAATCGAATGTGATTTTAGAACAGGTCTTATTCGTCGTTTGCTTGGTATGCGCTATGCCCTGACCCCTATTCTAAATAGGTGTAGCCGTAGAGACCGTTGCGGTAGTTGGAGAGGAAGTTCTTGCCCTCCTCCAGCGAAATCTTGCCCGTGCGCACACTCTTCGTCACCCATTGCTCCAGGTGGCGCACAAGTTTCTTCGGGTCGTACTGCACGTAGTCGAGCACCTCCTCGACGGTCTCGCCCTCAAACACCTGGTCGATGCGATACTTGCCATCCTTGACGGAGATATGGACGGCATTGGTGTCGCCGAATAGGTTGTGGAGGTCACCGAGAATCTCTTGGTAGGCACCGACAAGGAAGACACCGAGATAGTAGGGCTCCTTGGATCGCAGGCTATGGACCGGCAACACGTGAGAGACGTGGTTGTAGGTCACGAAGTTGGCGATCTTGCCGTCGCTATCGCAGGTGATGTCCTGGATGGTACACTTGCGGGTAGGACGCTCGTTGAGGCGCTGGATCGGGATGATCGGGAAGAGCTGGTCAATGGCCCAGCTATCTGGCAGCGACTGAAAGAGTGAGAAGTTGCAGAAATATTTATCGGCCAACAGCTTGTCGATATTGCGCAACTCGTCGGGTACATGCTTCATCTGCTTGGCGAGTGTGTTGACCTCGTGGCAGACGCTCCAGTACATACTCTCGATCTCGGCGCGCGTCTTCAGATCTACCAAGCCGTGGGAGAACAATTCCAGTGCCTCCTCGCGTATCTGTTCCGCGTCGTGCCAGTCCTCCAGCATCGTGCGCGGGTTGAGGTTGTCCCAGATCTCATAGAGGTCCTTGACGAGTTTGTGGTCGCTCTCCTTGGCCTCAAACTCTTCCGGCATCTCGGGCAGCGAGGCCGTCTCCAGCACGTCGATGACGAGTACGCTATGATGGGCAGAGAGGTTGCGTCCGCTTTCGGTGATGAGGTTGGGGTGGGGTATGCCATATTTGTCGGCAGTCTGGACAAACGTGTCCACGCAGTCGTTGACATACTCCTGGATGCTGTAGTTGATGGAACTCTCGCTATTGGAGGATCGCGTGCCGTCGTAATCGACGCCCAGACCGCCTCCGCAATCCACGAAATCTACGTCGTAGCCCATCTTGCGGAGATTGGCGTAGAACTCCGCAGCCTCGTTGAGGGCAGTCTGAATGCGACGGATCTTCGTGATCTGTGATCCGATATGGAAATGGATGAGGCGCAAGCAGTCCTGCAAGCCCGCTTTCTCGAGTTTCTCGAGTGCGGCGAGCACCTCCGAGGCCGTCAGTCCAAACTTCGACATGTCGCCACCACTCTCCGCCCATTTGCCCGAACCACTGCTGGCGAGTTTGATGCGGATACCGATATTGGGGCGCACCTTCATGCGGCGTGCCACCTGGGCGATGGTGTCGATCTCGTTGAGCTTCTCGACGACGATGAAGATACGCTTCCCCATCTTTTGCGCCAGCAGCGCCAGTTCGATGTAGCTTTGGTCCTTGTAGCCATTGCATACGATCAGCGAGTCGCTTTGGCACTGGACGGCGATGACGGCGTGCAATTCGGGTTTGGAACCCGCCTCCAGACCAAGGTTGAACTTCCGGCCGTGAGAGATAATCTCCTCGACGACGGGCTGCATCTGGTTTACCTTGATCGGGTAGATGATGAAGTTTTCGCCCTTAAACCCATAGTCCTCGCGGGCACGGTCGAAACATTTGGCAGTCTCCTCGATACGGTTGTCGAGAATGTCGGGGAAACGCAGCAGCACCGGCGGAGTGACTCCGCGCAGCGCCAGTTCCTCCATCACATCGTGGAGATCCACCTGTTGCGTCTTGTCCTTCTCGGGCGTGACATAGACGTTGCCCCGCTCGTTCACACTGAAGTAGGGAGTTCCCCATCCATTGATGTTGTACAGTTCCTTTGCGTCCTCAATTGTCCACTTCTTCATTTCAGCTTTGGTCTCTCTTCTACTGGCTAATAATATGATTGATAAATTGTCTTGATGCTTCTTGCTTGTCCGCTGTCTCTCGTCCTCTCTGCTATGGGTCTATCCCAAGCATCTTGCGCAGGTCGGCGACGGTGCTCTCTATCTTTTCGTAGTTGTCGAGCAGCGACACGTCGAAGGTGTATTTGGCCTTGTTGTAAAAAGGCTCGCGCTCCGCCAGTTGGCGGTGGATAAACTCCCGCACCTCTTCCGTCGTCTTGTTGAGCAGCAGCGGGCGCACGATGCGTCCCATCTTCAGATGGCCGTAGAGCACGTCGGGCTCTGCCTTGAGATAGACAGTGGCTCCCTGGCGGTTGAGGTAGTCCATGTTGTCGTAGAAGCAAGGAGCGCCACCTCCACAGGAGATGACGACGTCCTCAAACTCGGCGACCTCATGGAGCATGTTGTGCTCCACCTTTCGGAATCCTTCCTCGCCCCGCTCGTCAAAGAGCTGTTTCGCCGTCCGTCTCATCCGCGACTCTATGTACCAGTCGAGGTCATAGAACGTCTGGCCCAGACTGAGGGCCAGTTGGCGACCGATGGTGGTCTTGCCTGCCCCCATGTAGCCGATGAAGATGATGCGGCGTCCTCCCCACGACGCTATCAGCGCGTCGCTGGGTACGAAGGGCGTGTCGGGTGTCTTGATCTTGGGTCTCACGATCGTTTCTTCCGGACCTTGGCCTTGGGCTCAGGGGCATTGTTGACGATTTCCATACATTGCTCCAGCGTCAGGTCCGTGGCCGTCTCTCGCTGGTTCTTGGGAATGCGGTAGTTCTTGCCTTTGTATGCGATGTACGGTCCCCAATGGCCATTGAGGATCTCCAGGTCGTCGTCAAACTTCTTCAAGTGCTTCTCCTCCTCCTGCTTGCGCTTCTTGGCGATGAGGACGATGGCGTCCTGGAGCGTGATGGGGAGCGGGTCCGTGCCCTTGGGGATGCTGACGTACTTGCCCTCGTGGCGCACATAGGGGCCGAAGCGTCCTGTGCCCACAGTCACCTCTGATCCCTCGAATGTGCCCAGTGGGCGCGGGAGCTTGAAGAGCTCAAGCGCCTCGTCGAGCGTGATGGTGCTGATCGACTTGTCTGCTGGCAGCTGGGCGAAGCGCGGTTTCTCCTCGTCGCCTGCCGTGCCTATCTGTACCACGGGACCGTAGCGACCGATCTTGACCGAAACGGGCTTGCCCGACTGCGGGTCCTCGCCCAGCTGGCGCTCGCCCACACGGTGCTCATTGCGCTCGTTCATCACCTTCTCGATCTCGGGTTCCAGTTGGGCATAGAATGTGCGCATGTCCTCGCGCCACTGGTCCTTGCCCTCGGCGATCTTGTCAAACTGCTGTTCTACGCGCGCTGTGAAATTGTAATCCATGATGTCGGGGAAGTTCTGCAGGAGAAACTCCGTCACCACTGTGCCCACGTCCGTGGGAATCAGCTTGCCCTTGTCGGCTCCCGCCATCTCCGTTTTCTGCTCCGAGGCGATCTCGTCGTCCTTGAGCGTATCGATGCGGTAGATGCGCTCTTGGCCCTTGCGGTCGCCCTTCTCCACATACTCGCGCTGCTGGATGGTGGAGATTGTCGGTGCGTAGGTGGAAGGACGGCCGATGCCCAGTTCCTCCATCTTGCGCACCAGGCTGGCCTCGGTGTAGCGAGCTGGAGCCAGCGAGAATCGCTCCGTGGAGGTGATCTCGCGTCGCTGCAGTTCGTCGCCGTCCTTTACGGGCGGCAATATGTTGGTGGTGTGGTCGGCAGACTCGTCGTCTGACGACTCACGATATACTTTCATGAAACCATCGAAGATCGTCACCTCGCCCTGGGCCACGAAGTGGTGGCCCTCCACACAGTCCTGCGCCTCATCCGTAGCCGGCAGGATGTCGATGTTGACCGTTGTCTTCTCTAGTTCTGCGTCAGCCATCTGCGAGGCCAGCGTGCGCTTCCACACCAGTTCGTAGAGGCGGCGCTCCTGCTGGGTGCCCTCGATGGTTTTGTTGCTCATATAGGTTGGTCGGATGGCCTCGTGGGCCTCCTGTGCACCCTTGGAGTGGGTGTGGAACTGTCGGGGCTTGCTATAGTCCTCGCCATAGATCCCCACGATCTCTTCCTTGCTCGTGTTGATGGCCAGCGAGGAGAGGTTGACGCTGTCCGTACGCATGTAGGTGATGTTACCCGCCTCGTAGAGACGCTGAGCCACCATCATGGTCTGCGAGACCGAGAAGCCGAGTTTGCGGGCTGCCTCCTGCTGGAGGGTGGAGGTGGTGAACGGAGGGGCAGGGGAGCGCTTCACGGGATGCTTGGCTACGGCAGAGACGCGGAAGCGTGCTCCTCGGCAAGCCTCCAGGAAGGCCAGGGCCTCCTCGTGGGTGGCGAAACGATGATTGAGTTCCGCTTTCACCTCTACCGGCTTGCTTTCGGCATCGGTCAGCGTGAAGAGGGCGTTGATGCGATAGAACGGTTCGCTCTTGAAACCCTTCACCTCGCGCTCGCGCTCCACGATGAGTCGGAGTGCGACGCTTTGTACGCGACCTGCGGAGAGCGACGGTTTCACCTTGCGCCAGAGCACCGGCGAGAGTCCGAAGCCCACCAGACGGTCGAGCACGCGGCGAGCCTGCTGCGCGTTGACAAGGTTCATGTCCAAATGGCGCGGCGTCTCGATGGCATGGACGATGGCCGGTTTGGTAATCTCGTGAAACACGATACGGTTGGTCTGCTTCTCGTCCAGTCCCAGCACCTCGCACAGGTGCCACGAGATGGCTTCTCCCTCGCGGTCTTCATCGGATGCGAGCCACACCATCTTCGCGTCGCGGGCGCTGCGTCGAAGTTCTGTTACCAACGGTTTCTTCTCCTCCGGTATCTCATAGCAAGGCTCAAATGTGTCCAGGTCGATACTCAGTTCTTTCTTTTTCAAATCGCGAATATGACCATAGGACGACATCACCTTGAAGTCTTTGCCTAAGAACTTCTCAATGGTTTTCGCCTTAGCGGGACTCTCCACTATCACCAAATTATCTTGCATTGGGCTTCTCTATATTTTTCTTTGGGGTGCAAAATTAGGAAAACTTTCCGTTACACCTTATATATAAGGAGGAATTTTATTTTTTTTAATAAGAATGAAACTACTCGACTGCTTCCTGCGGGCTTTCCACCCCTGTGGAACGCGCCTCTGCGTCCTTCGCCTGCGGGCGCAAAAAAGACTCATCCCCATCCCGTCATGCTGCCATGATCGGATGGGGACAAGCCATGATGTATCCTTTCGGCCGCCCGTGCCCCTTGCGGAGCATGGACAGTCCGATAGATGTTTGCTTGATTACTCAGCAGAGAGTGAGTAACGACGGTAGTCGCAGACAGCCAGCGTCTTGCTCTGGGCCTGGAGCCACTGGGCGACGTTCAGCTTGTCGCCATCGCCAAACTGGAACTCCTGATCGACCAAGCAGCTCTCCTTGAAGAACTTGTTCAGACGACCCTTGGCGATGTTCTGCACCATCTGCTCCGGCAGGTTGGCAGCCTTCTCGGCACCCACCTTGGCGCGGATCTCGCGAGCCTTCTCAGCATCCTCGGGAGTGAGCCAGCCCTTCTTGATGTTGGACTCGATGTGGTCCTCGCTATCGACGAGGTTCGGGTTAACACCAGCCTTCTTGATAGCGTTGACAACGGCCTTCTCTACCTGCTCCTCCTTGGTCTTCTCGATGGCGACCTTGAGCTCCTCGTCCTTCACGCTCTGGGGCACGGAGGCCTCGTCGAGTGCGATAGGCTTCATGGCAGCGACCTGCATGGCCACCTTGTGACCGGCATCCTCGTTGCTCTCAGAGAGGCGTACGATGGTGGCGAGCATGTGGCGGTTCATGTGGTCATAGACATAGAGGTTGTCACCCTCGAGGAAGTTGTAGCCATCGATCTCCATCTTCTCGCCGGTGATACCAGAACGCTGCTGCACAGCGGTCACGGCGTCGTCACCATTGGCGAGCTTCAGAGTCTTCACCTCGTCGAGCGTCTTGCAGCGGTTCTCCACAGCCTGGTCGAGGATCTCCTGGACCATGGCGATGAAGTCCTGTCCGTTGGCCACGAAGTCGGTCTCGCACTTCACGGCCACCATGGCAGCGAAGCCGTCCACCTTCTTCACGAGCAGACATCCGTTGGAGGTCTCGCGGTCAGAACGCTTGGCAGCGATAGCCAATCCGCGCTCGCGGAGCAAGTCCTTAGCCTTGTCGAAGTCACCTTCGGCCTCGACGAGTGATTTCTTCACGTCACCAAGTCCGGCACCCGTCATGGTGCGCAGCTTCTTGATGTCGTCCATTGTTGGTTTATAAGCCATAACTTTCTATTCCTTTCGTTAAATTGTATGGTTCTGTCAATCGATTTGCTGGAAGGCTCCGATTACTCGGCCTTTGCCTCCTCAGCCTGCTCCGTAGCGGGAGCGTCGTCACGGCGAGCGCTGCGGGCGTTGCGGCGCGGACGTGCCTCTGCGGCCTCCTCAGCCTGCTCGGCAGCAGCCTTCTCGTCAGCCTTCTCAGCCTTGCGCTCCTCGAGACCCTCTGCGATGGCACCGCAGACGGCAGAGAGGATCACCTCGACGCTGTCCTTGGCATCGTCGTTGGCCGGGATGATGAAGTCGACGTTGCGCGGGTCGGAGTTGGTATCGACGATGGCGAACACGGGGATGCCAAGGCGCTTAGCCTCCTTCACGGCGATGTGCTCCTTCATCACGTCGATGACGAAGAGTGCGCTCGGAAGGCGGGTCATGTCGGCGATGGAGCCGAGGTTCTTCTCCAGCTTGGCGCGCTGGCGGCTTACCTGCAGCAGCTCGCGCTTGGAGAGGTTGTCGAAGGTACCGTCAGACATGAGCTTGTCGATGTTGGTCATCTTCTTGACAGCCTTGCGGATGGTGGGGAAGTTGGTGAGCATACCACCAGCCCAACGCTCGCTCACGAAGGGCATGTTGACGGAAGCGGCCTTCTCAGCCACGATTTCCTTGGCCTGTTTTTTAGTAGCGACAAAGAGGATCTTCTTGCCCTGCTTTGCAATACCCTTCAATGCCTCGGCAGCGTCGTCGATCTTGGCGACGGTCTTGTGGAAGTAAATGATGTGGGTGTCATTGCGCTCCATATAGATATACGGCTTCATGGCAGGGTTCCACTTGCGGTGGAGGTGGCCAAAGTGGCAGCCGGCCTCCAGTAACTGGTCAAAACTTGTTCTTGACATGTTGTTGTTTCTTCTTTTGTTTGTTTACGTTCTTTTTAATTCTCTTGTCCAGAATCAACCTGCAAGTAGTCGATATGCCGACACATCGGGTCTTGCCGGTTTAGATACTAAACTGATCTCCCTCCAGCGATTAGCGCTTGCTGAACTGGAAGTGAGCACGAGCCTTGGGCTGACCCGGCTTCTTGCGCTCGACGGCACGGCTGTCGCGCGTGAGGAATCCGGCGTCCTTGAGCTGCTTCTTGTCCTCGGCGTTGACCTTGACGAGCGCACGGGCGATGGCGAGGCGCAGGGCCTGGCTCTGACCGGTGAAACCACCACCGTCGAGGTTGGCCTTGATGTCATACTGTCCCTCCACACCGAGCAGCTGCAGCGGCTGCTTCACGACGTACTGGAGGATGGCAGAGGGGAAGAACTCGTTGAGCTCCTTCTTGTTGATGGTAATCTTGCCGGTACCCTCCGACAGATATACGCGGGCCACGGCACTCTTGCGGCGGCCAATTGCATTAATAAGTTCCATTACTTACTATGTTAGGGGATTATTTATACTGGTTAATATCAATAGCCTTGGGCTTCTGAGCCTCATGGCCCTGAAGGTCAGCACCCTCGATGACGACGAGGTTGTCCATCAGCGAACGGCCCAGCGGACCCTTCGGCAGCATGCCCTTGACGGCGTGGCGCAGCATCTTGTCGATACCGTTGGCGCGCTTGCGGAGCTCCTCGGGCGTGTTGAAGCGCTGACCACCGGGATAGCCAGTATAACGGGTATAGACCTTATCCGTCTCCTTCTTGCCGGTGAAGACCACCTTCTCGGAGTTGATAATGATCACGTTGTCACCACAGTCGGCGTGCGGTGTGAAGTTGGGCTTGTACTTACCACGAAGCAACTTAGCAACCTTTGAGCAAAGGCGACCAACTACCTGGTCTGTTGCGTCGATTACAACCCACTCTTTCTTAGCTGTCTCCTTATTAACAGAGATAGTCTTGAAACTTAATGTGTCCATTTTAAAATTTAAATTTACTACTAAAAAACGTTTTAATCTTTTTTACTCACTATTCAGACAGGTGATTCACTAACCACATACCCCGGCCACAGGGCATGCTATTAACACACCATATCTTGGGGACTCTAAGTGTATCCCCGAAATAATCGGACTGCAAAATTACACATTTTTATTTGATTAAGAGAAGGTTACGAGTCTAAAAGCCGATATTTTATAAATATTTAACTCAATTCGTCAAATAATAGGCAAAAATCATCATCATACCATTCTTAGAGGGTGCATCAAAGCCATGATAACATTCTTGATGCACCCTCTCATTTTATGTTCCTATCTCTAGATAATCCTTCGATATTTCTAGATGATGGTAATCCAGATGGATTCCTCCTTGCAGTCCGTCAGTCCCGAAGGTAACCCAATCCTTAAACATCACTGCCGATGGCAGCTTGGAACCCAGCACCAGGGCATAGAATCCGCTCTCGTTAACGAAGATCATCTGCACATTCTGCATCTTACCCTCGCAAACACCAAAGCGGTTCTTGGCAGGTCTAGCAACACCGCGTTTTGCGGTGTTGCTAGACTTAACATGCTGTCTTACAGCATTATCCGTTTAGCTAACATTCAAAAAGCAAAGTAAATGAATATTAGGCTAACAGACAAATTTTCGGATTTTTTTAGTTTTCTTTGGCCTTTGAAGTATGGTTAGGATGACTGACCCACCGAATGTTTAAAAATATGCGAAAAACATAAGAAAAATCAAAAAGTTTCCGTGTTAGCTTTTTCCGCCGGAACGCCTGGCGGGGGCATATACGGTGACGCGGAGAACTTTGGCTCCAGACATAAGCCGATGATTCGTCTTTGATTTTTGTAAAGAAAATGACACAATTCATTCTTTGTGAGAATGGACTGTTGCTCCATGATTTTGCAGAAATTCATGCCCCTTACGGTTCTTACAGTTCTGACAGTTCTTACAGTTCTGACAGTTCAAAACTAGGGGGTAGATGGGGAACTGGAAGAAAGGAAATAGTAATTAATATATTTTAATATATATATAATATTATATATATATTAGTTTTCATACTCCACTTTTTAGGGGGTCAGTTCTGAACTGTCAGAACTGTAAGAACTGTAAGAACTGTAAGATTTCGAAGGGAATTGCAGGGGGTACAAGAATTGAGAGAAATCGCATGAGGGAGATATCTTCTTCCAGGATGAACTATGTTTTCCGTCAAAAAAAGCTATGGTTTTCCCACCGCAAAAATATGAGTTAGCTTTATTAACTAAATGCAGAATCAAAGGTTGCTGAAAATCGGGCCTTATCGCCACCCGAATTTTGGTGGTATCAGAATTTTGTTGTACCTTTGCACCGTCATTCAGAAGAAAGGCGCCTGATGACCGGTTAAGGGAGCCATGGGATTCTTCCGGGGATTCTGCTGATGACAAAGAGAACAATAATCATTAATCACTAATCATTTAATCACTAAATTGATGAAAAAGGAAACTTGGAAAACTGTTATTCAGATTTTAATCTCGATTCTAACTGCCGTAGCCACTTCGCTCGGAGTTACGAGCTGCATGAGCTAAAAAGCAAATTGTAAATAACAAAAAGAGAGGGTGTGTCATAAGTCCATGACACACCCTCTTTTTTTGTTTATAATCGAATCTTATCGACGAGATACACGAACCTTCACGGTATCATGACCTACCTTCACAATGTATGTGCCGGTTGTCAATGATGACAATGAAATGTTCTGAACATAATCGTCGGTTACAACACTATTTACTACCAACTTACCATCAGCAGCATAAACAGCTACCTTGTCGCCTGTATGAGCACCCACGATACGCAATGTGCTACCGGCAACTGTAACCTTCAACTTATCGGCTGTTACACCATCGATGCCAGTAACAACAAGAGTCACCTTGTTAGAATACTGCTCACCCGTAACAGAATAAGAGGCTGCTACCTGATACTCAAGATAGTTACCAACTACGGCTGACTTATCTGTGTATGAATTACCAGAAATGAGTCTGCGGTTCAGCTTGTCACCATTCAGATAAACATTGTAACCCAAGAAAGCATTCTTCTGAGAAGTTGCGCCCTGAGCCACATGAGCCACCTTCAAAGGTGCAGCTGATACATTTGCCTTTGGCTTGAATGCGAGTGCCAAAGCACCCTGCTTTCTAGCCTTGGCTGTGCTGGCAGGAGCGTATGGGCTCAAACCGATGGAAATGTTCCAGTTGGCATCGATATCAGCACCTGAATCCGCCATCGTACTCCATGAGATACCATCAGAAGAATAAAGGTCGCCACGACCACTGCGAGCAGGGCCCTTATCGTAACCCAGAGGCACTGTAATCTGGTTGTGCTCTACATATACTGCCACACGGAGACTCTTGGTAGGGTCGATTGGGAGTGGCTCGTCCAAATGAATGGTATTGAAGGCATACTCCTTCAGGCTTGGAACAAACTGCTGGCGAACCAACGTGTTGTTCTGATATACCAATACATAGAGAGCATCAGGAATCTGATTGATGTAAACCTCTACATCGCTCAATGCCAGATGACCGTATTCCTTCAAATCCTCAGCAAACCAGTTGACACCTGCAAAGAAGGCACCACCGTTAGGCTGACCGGCTGCATCGTAGCAGTTGCCATTGTGCCAACGCAAGTAGATAGGCTCACCCAGGGCAGGAGTCTGCCAGGTCAGGTTTCTGCTGTCTCCATTGTTCTCCACACGAAGGGTGGTTGGAGCCAGACTACCATTGTCATAATAGAGATCGAGGCTCACTGCATCGCTCAACTCGCTCTCGGCAGAGTTCTTGGTAACCAGCTTCACCTGATAATCATAATGACCAATCAGCAGGTTGTGGTCTACATAAGAGATGCCCTGTACCGGAGAAGCGGTAATCTTCTCGCCGTTGCGATAGATGTCGAATCCGTAGCAGTCGGTCTGAGGTGCCTCCTTGTAGAAGCTTACACCGTCGATATACTGGTCTGGATTACCCGCAGCCTTAGCCAAGCCGATGTACTCTGTACCCTCAGGCAATTCGCACATCACATCCTGCCACTGCTCTGTGGTTGTCACAGTCTGCAGACGGATGAAGTTGTCGCGGTGAGTACCACCTACAGAATAATAGATATCGAATGTACCATTACCCTTATGGTCATCAGCATTTCTTGCTGCAAGACGAACATACTTCATATTCTCTGCCTTTACAACACCGAATGCCTCAGCCTTCTGACCGGCAACAATCGACTTGCTGCCATCGAATGAGTAGTCGGAACTTACCGTCCAGTTTGACTTGTAGCTCTCGCCCTCAGCACCGAATACCTCTGTACCATCTACAGAAGACTCGAATGAGTTCACGGAAGCAGCAGCCTTGTACATATCAGGATCCTTGAACGAGAGGAGCACGTTGTAACCGTAGGTTGACTGCACTGCCTGTACATTCTCAGGAACCTTAGCCTCACCAGAAGCCACGATAGTAGCGTTAGCAACAGCCGACTTAGCCGAAGTAGTACCATCAATATAAACGGTCTCTACGCTGTAGTCGTAATTACCCTCCTGGCTCACGGTTTCCTGATAGAAACGGCGGGTAAGAGGTTCGCCATTCAGTTTCTCGCCATTGCGATATACATTGTAACCTGCCACTGTGTTCAAGCCGCCCATATCCAGAACGATGAACTTGGTAGCAGCACCCTGACGCTGCAGAGCGAGCAAGATGTAAGTGATGCCCTCAGGAGATACGAACGAAGACATACCACCTGCCTTGTAAGAAGAGATGTTGTCAATCTCAAGATACTTGCCCATATCGAGCGAGCCTACACGCTCACCGCTTGCCATATCATAGATGCCGATGGTATAGGCATTCGCCTCATTGCCCTGCTCGAAAGCATAGAGCTTGCCATCGTAGTAAGCTGTGCCGGAAGCCCCCTTCAGGACAGGACCTGTAGCCAATTTGCTGCCATCCTTAGCCATGTAGATGCTGCTCTCCCAGTCACCAACCTCGAAGCCGCCCTTGCCACCATCCAGTGTTGGGATGTAAGCCAAGTGGCGTGAGTACTCAGAGATATCGATGCTCTTCATCAACTTCATGGTAACAGGATTGATGACATGAATCTTGGTGCTGTAGTCACCTGCATAGAGATACTGACCATCGTAAGCCAGGTTACGGATACCGTCGATATCGCTTACCACACAGCTCTTCACCTTCTTGCCATCCATAGAGTAAACGTCGATTCTACCATCCTCGTTATATATAGAGGTATAGATGTACTTGCCGTCGGTAGCCACAGCCATAGAAGACTTCGCACCGTCGAATTCTCTTACGAACTCAGGCATAGCTGCATCGGTTGTTACAGGACGCTTAGCTAAATCTGCTGGGATTGACATCTCCGAAACGGTAGGAGCATCCCAACGGAGTGAGATGTCGCGGTTGCGGGTTACAGTGGCATCCAGATGATGAGGAGCCGTCTGGTTCTCGATGGCATAAGCCTCAACAGAAGTCTTGCCGCCAAACTCAGACTCACCGCCATCAGCATATACAGATGTTACCTGATAGCTGTAGGTACCTGCGTTAGAGAGAACGTCATCGAATGACTGACCAGCCACAGGAGTGCTGTTCACCTTCACGCCATCACGATAGATGTTATAACCCACAGGGGTTTCCTCAGTATCGTTGCTGTTAGGAGCCACGTTTACGCGGATGTTCAAGTTACCGTTAATAGCTGACTCAGCTGCAGTAAACCAGGTCTTGCCATCCACAGAGAGCAGGTTACCCTTGCCATTCACAGCCTTGCTGTTGTCGAGACTCAGAGGATGTACATCCGCATCGTTCATGATCTGGAATGCGAAGATATAAGAATGTCCTGGCTTCAGGATAATATCCTTATCCAATGGAATATCGGTGAATGAACCGTCATACTTGATTTCGCCTCTATATTTCTTGCTGTAGATAATCTTACCATCCTCATAGATACGAGGTGCAAGATAGGTAACTGTGTTAACCAACTGGATGGAAACAGAAGAAACCTTCTTGTTGCGGTAAGGAATATAATCCTCAGCATCCCACTTGGCACCTGCGAAGAAGTAACCGCCTGAAGCCAGACCCAGCTCATCCTCGTGCTTGCCGGTAGCCCAGCTCATGGTATCACGATGGGCAGCCTCCAACAATGGAGAATCCCAGTTCAGGTGAACATTCTTGTTGTTCTTGATGCTTGAAGTGAGGTTGAGAGGAGCATAATACTGAGCACCCTCGTTGACGAAGGCTACTACAGAATCGCTCTTTGCCGACTCCTTGCCATTGTAAACCGCTGTCACCTGATAAGAATACTTGCCGTAAACCAGCTTGGTATCCGTGAACTGCATCTCCTTCACTGGAGCAGCATTCACCTTCACGTGGTTGCGATATACATTATATCCATCTGCCACGGCAGCACCATTGCCCTTAGCCCATGTGAGGACGGTAGAAGCAGCCTTAGGCTCAGCCTTCAGGCTCAACGGACGTGGAGTAGAAGACTCAGATGTAGCATTCAGCTTGAAGCTGATGTTCTGTGCTTCCAACTCTGGGTTGGTGAACAGAGTAGCTGTTGTAGCATAGCTGTCGCCCTTCTTTGCCTCCAGAGCATCGAGACCTACGTTGATTACCTGCTCAGCACCCGGCTCCAGCGTACCATGCTTAGGAGAGAGGTTGAGCCACTTGTTGGTCTCTGCCAGGGTATAGCTGAATACCAGGTTAGGACTCTGGTTGAGAGTTCCCATCAGAACCAACTTGCCTGGAACTACATCCATAGAAGAGAACAGACCGCAGACATAGTTCTGACCGGTGGTCTGACCACCCATTACATAACCAGGAACATCGGTCAATACGTGCTTCACATCGGTCAGGGTACCCTTGGCGATGTCATACTGACGGAGCTGCAACTTATCAAACTTATCTGAAGACTCAGCAGTCATATCAGACAACCAGAGGTATGGACCTCCAGGGGTTACATCATCGTAGGCTGAACCATATACAGCGATGTTGCCATCAGTAGTCAAGGCAGCCATCTTACGGATGAACTTACCCTTGCGGTCAACCAATCCGATGGTTGTAAAGGTACCAATCCAGAAGCCGTCGTAGACAGGATCGTAGGTACAGTGGGTAATCTTCAGGTCGGAAACACCACCCACAGTGATGATATCCACGATGCGGCGGTTGTCGAAATCGAGCTTGAAGATACGGTTAGACCAGTCACTGCCGTAGAAGTAGCGGCCGTCGAAGGCAAGGTCGTAGAGCTTGTAATACATCTCAGGAATAGAGAACTGCTCGATGAACTTACCATTCTTATCGTACTTCCAGAACTTACCCAACTCGATGGAAGAGGTGGTATAGTAGTACTCACCATCGAAGGCGATAGACTTCTGCAAGTCGCCGGAGGTGTTCCATGATGGCATGGTCTCCCAACGGTGAGAGATGTCGCCGGTGCCCTTGTTGGCATTCTCCTTGAGATACCAGGTCAAAGGACCGTTACCCTCGTTCTTGATGGTGAAGTTCTTGGTGATGTTAGCCTCAGCCTCCAGGTCTGCACTCACGGTGTTGGCAGAAAGCGCTACCTTTGGAGCCTCCAGGTTGGCTGTGAAGTTGTTGGTACCATCGGCCTTGACGGTCCATGTACCCTTATACTCGTTGTAGCCCTCACGGATGATACTTACGGTATAAGTACCCTCCTCTATCTGGTCGAGCTTGAGCACACCATTCTTATCGGTAGTCTCGCTGATTACAGCGCCGTTGTCGCCAGTCAGGGTAACAGGACATCTGGAGATGGTGCCAGATGGAGTCTTGACACTCAGCTGTCCCTTCGCCCAAACCGGGTTCCATACCTTCACATCGTCTACGTACCAATAGTTAATCCACTTGGCATCGTCGCCATGCGCACGGAAACGGATCTTGAACAGGTTATTGCTCAGATATTCACCGATAGGATAGGTATAAGTTGTCCAGTCGAAGCCACCAGAGTAGTTGTCGAATACATCGAGACCTTCCCAGGTCTTTCCGCCATCGCAGCTCAACTCTACCTCCATGTAGTCAACATTGGTCTGCTCGCTGTTGCGGAGACGCAGGTTGAAGCGCAGGTAGGTATTGTCCTTGTTTGGAGTATTCAGCTCGCGGCTCTCCAGTGCCTGGTTGTAATTGGTCAAAGCCGACCAGCTGTAGGTAGCGGATGGGTCAACCAATCCATACTCGTAGTAGTCGATAGACCACTTGCTCTCCTTGTTGTTGTCGAGGTTCACGGTAGTCCACTTGTCGGCATGGAGCGTCCAGTCGTCGAAGTCGTCCTCGAAAGGCAACAGGCGGATATCCGGAACGGTGACCTTCAGAGGTTCACTCTGGGCAGACTCCTGACCATTCTGATGAACGGCTGTCACCGTATAGGTATAGTCGGCGTAGTCTGGCACATTATCGGTGAAGCGTGCAGAATCCATAGGAGTCTCGTTCACCTTCTTGCCGTCACGATATACGTTGAATCCCACCACAGGGTTGGCTGCTGCCAGCTGTTTTTTGCTCCGGGTAGGGCGAATCTTGTTGGTTCCCACGAAGATGTCGTCGAGCATCATCATGAATCCACCCTCAGAAACGCAGTTGATGGTTACATACTTCGCCTCCTTAGGAATGTTATACTTCACGAGTGTCCAAGCCGCAGGCAGTTCCACGTATGGGCCTTCGTTCACATACTTGAAGTCGGAAGGACGCTTGCCGGTAGTAGAATAACCTACGCGAACACGCTCAGCGGCAAAGTTGCCGCCCTCGATCTTGTAACTGCGAGCCATGAAACTAAACTGGAAGTCCTGGTCGAAGTTCAACTCTGGCGAAATGATGTAGTCGTTGTTCTTATCGTCGATAGAACTGAAATCCACCAGCATCTTCTTGCCAGAATAAGGCTGGTAATTTGGATTCTCGTTCACCGCAGGAGAGGTTTCCCAAGGGTTCATGACCACGAAAGCCATCTTCTGACCCTGAGTTGGGAAGGCACAAGCCTGCCAGGTATAAGTATTGTTATTATCGGCGTCGATATACGACCAGCCCACGTTACCGGCTGAATTGATGGCGAAGTCCTGATGATTCTCGAAATCATCGAAGTAGCCATCGGTCTTTTCTGGTGAAATCCAGCTCAACTTCACCGTCTTGTCGCTCACACCCATCAGTTGGAGTCCGTAAGGCACACCTTCGGCATTGCCTTCTACCTTCATCTTGGTATAGCGAACGACAGGTGCCTTGCGAGACTGAGCCACGAAATTCTCCGATGGCTTCACCTTTTCGCCTTCACCTTTCTTTCCATCAGTCAGCGCATCCACCGAAGCCCATACAGCTCCGCAGGTCATTGCCGCCAACAAGATGGCAGAATATTTATAATGTTTCATAAATGTTCTATTTGATGCTATTAGCTATTGTTTATTACTTGATGATAATCTTGCTGCGATGGGTCTTGCCCTCGCCGCTTACGCTGATGATAGCCATGCCAGTGCCTGCTGGAACCTGGAAGTTCAGACTGCCAGAGCGTGCCTCAGCAGTATAAAGCTGAACGCCGGCAGCAGATGTACAGGTCACGGTGTAGCCTGCCTTGATGCCATCTACCTGGATATTGCCACCGTTCACGCTGATGCCGAAGCCGGTACCCTCGATGACATCGTGGATGCCTGTAGAGGTTTTTGCCTGGTAGTAAACAGGTGCAGACTCATCGTAGTAAAGGTTGCCCTTACCTGAAGCTACCCAAACACGGTACTTGCCCTCATCATACTCGCCGTCTTCCTTGTTGTTAATAGGAATCACGTTGGTTGGCACAGAACCGGCTGCCAAGTCCTCATAAACCTTACCGTCGTTGTAGGTAAGTGTGAGATACTTGATACGGCCATTTCTACCACCATTCTTGAACTTGAAGCGCAGCTGTCTGTACTTCTTGTTCTCCAGATAGGTAGAGTAATCCTCTTCCTGACCTTCTGAATCATATTCCTTCAGGGTAATCTTGGAACCCACGGCATTCCATGTCTTGCCATCCTCAGTACCCTCGATGCTCAACTCAGAAGAACCGAGCGGACCGGATGCGGTGACGATGAACTTGCAGTCCTTGATACCGTCAGGACAATCCTTCAGGGTAACAGAACCATTGCTGCGGAACTGGATAGAACCTGTGCCCAGAACTACATCACCCTCTACATTCTGATAGAAATCCATTGGGGTGAACACGGTCTGCGAGTTGGTCTTATTGGTCTCTCTACTCAGGCAGAGATAGTAATTATCAGCACCTTCCACAGGGCTCCATGATGCAGTAAGCTCGCTCTCGCCGGTTCTCTCCAGCTTCACGTCCTTAGGCGTATCGAGCTTCTGGGTTACCATCACGTTCCACAACCAGAGGTCGTTCTGCATTCTCTCTGAGCAGACACGGAAGGCAATATAGATATCCTTTCCTGCAAACTGGCTCAAATCTACCTCCTCAGCATGCTGAGCACCGAAGTAATCGGCAAAAGAGAAACGCTTTACGAGGTGGAAATCGTTCAGATCGTTGGTCTTGGTAGAAACCAATACCTCCAGGTCTTCCACACCATTCTCCTCTGTCACACCACGGGTGAAGAACATCACGCCCTTCTCTGGCACGTGGAAGCGGCGACGGCTGATGAGATAATCATCTGCATCGTTCCAATAGTTCAGAGAATAGTGAACGGCCTGGGCACCCTCGTCCTGATACCAGGTGGTACCATCGCCATTGTGGTCGATAATCTGCCATCCGTCAGGATTACCGTCTGTCCAGCTCAGGAAGTTTCCGTAGAATGGAGTATCCAGGGTTACGTTGGCGTATGCCCACTCGGTGGTGAATGGAACCGGTGAACCATATACCACGCTGCCATCGCTCATCTTCATGTAGGAACGTACGCTGTAGGTGGTTCCTGGCTGCAGGCCCTTGGCTGTGAAAGAAGCATCCTTGATATCCTCTACCTTGCCTGCTGCGCTCACGCCATCGGTGAGGGTTGGGTCGGCAGAAGCGCCTTCCTTCCAGCAGAAGCCTACCTCATCCACATCTACCTTGTTGCTCTCGATGTTTGCCTTGAAGGTTGCCTGTGTATCGTAAATCTTCTCAGGCACAAGTGTCTTGATGAAGTTCCACTTGCTGGTACCGCCATTAACCTGGAACATCACGTTGCCGTCCTGCTCCATGATATTGGTGATAGGCACGTTAACCGGCTCCTTCGCCCAATTCAGGGAATTAGGGGTGGTGGTGTCGGTGAAAGATGTATTGGCAGATTTACCCGGATAGGTATCGCCGCTACGGGTCACCTCGTTGTCGATGCCGTCGGCTGGCACGATATACATGCAGCGATGCTTGGCACTGTTGTTTGGTCCGTTGACATCCCACCAGTCTTTCTTCATCTCATCGGTATAGTCGTAATGAGTGATGAGCAGACCATGACCCGGGATATACTTGTCCCAACCCGTCTGCTGGCGGTTTTCCAGGATGAACCACTCCATACCTGTACCTGGTGTACGGTCTGGCTGGCAGTTGATGAAGCGCGCCTTGTTGTCGGCGATAGAAGTCAGGGTAACATCCTCAGGGTTCTTCACCTCTACGATGTCCTCGCCTTCCTTCATCCAGCCCATCTGCATACGCTCGAATGCCATCAGGCAAGGAGGAGTACGGCTATCGTTGTTGTAACTGCCTGAAGCATAAAGGCTGTAGGCACCTGGGTCGATACCCTTACCATTGCTGGTATCATCGGTGTCATACATATCCTTGAGACCCAGCACATGGCCGAACTCATGGGTGAAGGTTCCGATACCATCCATAGATGGAACTACAGGAGCACCTGGCATACCTACCAGCTCGGCAGAGCAGGAATAGTCGTGAATCAGCACGCCATCGATGGTGGTGTTGTCGTCCAGATACCAGCTGTGTGGCCAGATGTCATCACCTTTGGCAGTACTTGCCTCGCTATATCCGGCATAGATTACGTAGCAGTTGTCCATGATGCCATCGCCATCATTATCAAACTGGCGGAAATCCAGATCAGGATTGTTTTTCTTGGCGAGTTCCACAGCCTCCTTCACCATGTCGCGTGGGTTGGTATCAGTACCGCTGGTACTGCTGCTGTTGCCACCATAGTAGGCTGTTGGCTTGGAAAGGGTGTATGGACCCACTACCTTGAAGTTAGGGATAAACTGACCCATGGAATTGTCGCGGTAGTAATCCTTCACGCTACCCGTACCGCCGTTCTCGCTGTAGCCAGGCTGGTTCAGCCAGTGGTCGAAGTCCTGCTGGGTGTGGCGCAATACGCTATCCTGGAAGTTAACCAGGACCACCAGATACTGCGATTCCTTGACAGCAGCCTCACCGGTTCTTGTTTCGGCAGCATACTTGCGGGGAGCAACGATGCGGCGGCTCAGGAACTTGTTAGGCGCCTTCTTCATGATAGGGGTTTTGCTCAAGATGTCGGCAGTGGCATCTTTCGCACTGGTCAGTGACTCCAGGAGTTTCTTCTCCTTTTCAGATCGCGCATCCACATTGTGGGCTCTCTGCCTGGTCATCACTTTCTTCTGGGTTTTCCAGTCGTAATCCACGTAACAGAAATAACCCTTCTTGTCCTTGTTCAGGAGAAATCCATCCGTGGTAGTAACGAAGTGGAAATTCTCATCACCTTGTATTCTTACCAACAAGGTGGTGCCGTCAGGCTGCCGCATCGTGATTGGATGGGGATATGCCTTGATAGCCCAGGTGGCCTGGGTATATCCCGCACACAAGACGGAAGCCAAAAGCAGTCTTTTGAGACCTCTCATAGTTTTCTCGTTTTTTAATGTGTATAAATATAATAATTACTTAATTCTTTTCTCTTTTCCTGATAGTAATAACAGGTTGAAAGCTGGTGATATTTTGACGAAAAAGGGCGCAGGCGGAGTTTTCACACCCCACTTGCACCTTTTATTATATAATGTATTGTCTTATCACACTATGCCCCATTACTTCTTGACAACAATCTTCTTGGTCTTACCGTTAGACTTGATGATGTATACACCATTGCCTGAAATCTGGTTCACCTGGGTACCGTCCATCTTGAAGATAGATACCTTGCTGTCGCCAGCTGCCTCGATGTTCCAGATGCCAGTTGCATCGTTATCCATCCATGTGAAGTCGGTAGCACCGTATGAATCCATAAACTGGAAGTAAACATCACCGGCTGCTGCCATCTCCTTGGTAAACTCATAAACGTAAGAGCCATCAGGCAACTGTACGTAATTGGTTCTTACCTCCTCGGCATTGGCGCCATTCTTGGCATCCTCCAGACTGTTATAGAGGTCAGTCATCAAGTAGCTGTTCAGGCGGAAGGTGGTTGTACCAGCAGGGAGTGAAGCCTTCATCCATACAGGAGTACTGCGGGAAGCACCTGTAATGGTTACGGTCTTACCCTTGGTGATAACCAATGGATTGGTTACGGTTTCGCCTGGCTCAGCCTCATGCTTGGTAAACTTGATCTTGCTACCGGTAACCTTACCTGCGATAACGCAGTGGATATAGAGCTTATCGCCCTTGCTAACGATAACCTTACCCTTATATACGGTGACTGAAACACTACCAAGGTTCTCAGTACCCATCATGGTAGTTCCGTATGGCTCCTCATTCTTGAAGATTTCGATGCGGTCGCTGCCACCATTATAGCCTTGGTCGCAGGCGAAGTCGAGAACACCATCCTCAGTTACGTCATACTGCAACCAGAGGTCAGCAGCACCTGCCTTGGTGAATGTATATTCATCATCCTCCATAACGATAGGGTTGGTGCGAGACTCACCGGCAGAGAACTCCTTCTCTTCCAGATACATGGTTGTACCCTTGGCTGCACCAGATACCTTAATCAGATAAGTGGTTCCGGCAGTAGCCTCGATAAAGAAGTCGGTACCCTTGTTGATGGCTGTGTATTCACCATCATACATGCCTGTACCTCTAGGGAAGCTGACGGTAACACCTGGTTCAACCTCTACATTGAGCTTGCCATTCTTGGTAGCTGTATATTTGAAGTATTCTGTGCCCTCTACGGTGATTTCGTTTTCACCCTCCACAGCTTCAGCTGGGTTTGTTGCAAGAGAACCCTTCTCTACATCCAGATATGAAACCTTGAATGCCAATGGATTATCCTCATTGGCTGTAACCTTCAGGATGTAAGTAATATCGTAAGACTGGCCACCAACGAAGGTCTTCAGCAAGCCATTCTTTACTGTAGCAGCACCATACTCGCCAATCTGCTGGTTGTAGAAGATGATAGATGTAGCTGCATCGAGATTGGCATCAGTCTCAACCGTAACAAACTTCTCTGTGTTGGCAGGAACCGTGAGCTTATAATAATAGGTACCCTTGGCACTAGGCAAAGTCTTCTCTACAGGGAGTTCAGTCAATTCGAAGGCTGTATTCACAGTCTCACCTGGCTGGTATTCCTGCATTTCTGCCTTGATTACATCCTCGGCATCAGAATCCTGCAACTTGTTCACTACAATATAATAGGTAGTACCTGTATAAGGAATCTCAACGCGAACATTATAGGTACCAGGCTCAGAAGAAGCCGCTACCTCCTGATAGGTGATATTGTTCAAGCTGGAATATACCTTTACCTGACCGCCAGCAAGCACAGCATCGCTGGAGATGTTCAGATAACCCGTCTTGGTAGGAGTATAAGTAAAGTAATAGTCGCCCTTCTCAACAGGCACCTTGTTCTCACCCTCGTTCAAAACGAATGGCATCTCAAGAGAACCAGCCTTCACCTCTACGAGCTTAGAGTTTGCAACGACACTACCCTGAAGATTCAGTGCGATGGTATAAGTCTTACCCTTCTCTACGCTCACTTTCAGTACATATCCGCCTGTAGCCTGGTCATAATTTGTAGAAGCATAATTACCATTCACAGTGGCACCTGAAACATAGCTTGAGAAAGCGAGCTGAAGCTGAGCGGTCTTCTCTGCTGTATAGGTAACATAGGCAGTAGTGTTCTCATACTGAGCACCCAGCGGATTACCCAGGTACAACTCCTCACCTACCTTCAACTCGGCAGGATTGTCCTGAGAGAGACCCTTGCCATAAGAAGACATCTCAGACAAGTCAAGGTTGAAGCCCGACTCACCCGTCATGTTCATGATGAAGTAGTAGGTCTTACCCTTTTCCAAGGCATACGCTTTAGAAGGATACTTCAAGCCCGCACCACCCAGGGTGAGCGAATCTGTTCCTTCTACTGATGTAAATACAGTAGGAACATTGCTTGATCCAGACAATGGAGATACTTTGGCAAGATAGTTCTTGTCTGCTGTAAACTTCCAATAAGTGTTCTTAGCCTCACTGCTCTCTACTTTGTAGGTATTCTCACCCATCTGGGCATTAAGAGCTGACTCAATAGATGTCTGTGCCATTGCTGCAGAAGAAAGGCACAATGCTGTCGCAAAAAGTAATACTTTTCTCATACTCTCGACTTTTAAAATTTATGTTATTTTAAATTATTATCTGTAACTCATCACGCACCTTTAGCGTTAATCTTCCTCTCTTTCGTCGGCAAAGGTAATAATTTATATTGAAACTCACAAGAATTTTTGCATAAAAACTACATAAAATCAACATTTCCTATCAAAATACCATGAACGAACTCCAAAAATGGGGATTTTCATCCCATTCTGCTTGACAAAACGTCAAGTTATCAGAAAATCTAGTCATTTATTTTATATTTTGGCAAAAACATTTGGAAGAAAGATAAAAAATGCTTAATTTTGCACCGATTTAAGCGACACGACCTCGATAGAGGGCAAAAAATTAAGAAAAAAATTAGTAGAATACATTCTAAAATAGTAAGTAATAACAATAAAAAGAAAAAAGAGATCTATGGAAAAAAGACTCATGATGTTTATTGCTTGCGTCTTCCTGAACTTGGGAATGGCGTTGGCACAAACTCACGTTTCTGGTGTAGTTACCTCTTCTGAAGACGGTTCACCGATCATCGGTGCATCGGTCAAGATTGTAGGTACTACTTCTGGTACAGTTACCGACATTGATGGTAACTTCACTCTGGATGTTGCGAGCAACAAGGCAGAGCTGGAGTTCAGTTACATCGGAATGGTGACCAAGAAATTAAAGGCATCTGACAAGATGCAGGTTGTTTTGGATCCTGACACACATGTTCTTGAGCAGGTTATCATCACCGGTTACGGTGCTGCCAAAAAGTTGGGATCTGTTGTTGGCGCTATTTCCAACATCGGTGAAAAGAAGTTGGAATCTGTCGTAACCCCTAACTTTACTGACGCGCTCGCCGGTCAGGTATCAGGTTTGTCTGTTCTTTCATCTGCCGGTGACCCTTCACAGTCTGCACAGATTCGCTTGCGTGGTGTCAACTCTATCGGTTCTTCTAACCAGCCTCTGTTCATTCTCGATGGTTCTCCTATCACTGCCAGCTTCTTCAGCACATTGAACCCATCAGACATTGCCAACATCACCGTGTTGAAGGATGCTGCGTCAACCTCTATCTATGGTTCGCGTGCTGCCAACGGTGTTATTGTCATCACTACCAAGCAGGCTAAGTACAACGAGTCGGTTCAGCTCACCGTCAAGGCACAGTATGGTATCTCTTCTGCTACCAGCAAGGGCCAGGAGATGATGAACTCTCAGCAGTACATCCAGTTCCGCGACATGATTGGTCAGCCTGTAAACGATAATATCCGTAATCTGGTAAATAAGTATGGTATCAGCACCGACTGGCGCGACGAGCTGATCAAGAACTCGGCTCCTACTTCTGATATCAACGCTACCTTGCAGGGCGGCGGTCAGACCATGAACTACTTCGTTTCGTTCAACCACCATCAGGAAGATGGTTTGATCGAGGCTTCCAATATGCGCCGCAGCACTTTGGCTGCACGCCTCAACTCTCGTCTGAACAAGTTCTTCAAGGTGGGCTTCAGCTCTAACTTCGGTGTTCAGGATTACAGCCAGAACAGCCAGTGGGCAGACAACAGCCAGATTTATGCTGCCAACCCATTGGTTGCTGCCAAGATGGCGTTGCCATACGATGCACCTTATTATTATAGCTTCGACGAGGCTGGTAATCTGGTAAAGGGTGACCGCGCTGCCGGACTCCTCTACTCTCAGTTCCTGCTGCCTTGGTTCACTGTAGCCAATACAAACCAGGACCGCAAGAATGTAACCCTCAACCTGTCGCTGAACGAGCAGTTCACTCCTGTTGAGGGATTGACTTTCACAGCCCTGCAGTCTATGTTTGGCTACGACCTTACATCAGACAGAGCAAGTCTCCCATACGATCAGTTCACTACCCCAATGGGCCAGGTAATTGATGCTCATACCGGAGGTGTATCAGCAAACTTCAGCCGCTACTACGCTTACACATTGACTCATACAGCTGAGTTCCGTCATAACTTCGGTCCTCATTATGTAAACCTGCTGCTGGGTGAGGAGACCCGCATCCAGAAGGGTCGTGGTTTCGGTATCACTTCTACAGGTCAGACCGACGTTCGCCGCATGCTGCTGAACACAGCTACTACCATCACACCATCAGCTCAGACTGATAGCCGTTCAGAGGAAGTAGCCAACTCTCTCTTCGGTACTGCCGAGTACAACTACGACGAGAAGTATTACGTATATGCTTCACTCCGTTTCGATGGTAGCTCTAAGTTTGCTCCAGACCACCGTTGGGGTACCTTCGGTTCCCTCGGTTTGAAGTGGAATGCCAAGCGCGAGAACTTCCTCCGTGGCTTGAGATGGCTGGACGACCTGACCGTGAGTGCCAACTATGGTACTACCGGTAACGACTCAGGTGCCGGTTCTTACGATTTCTACGGACTCTTCGGTTCCGGTAGCAACTACAACGGCGAAGGTTCCATCGATATCACCCAGGCAAGCAACGACAAGTTGACTTGGGAGAAGGTGAGCAAGCTGAACATCGGTTTGAACTTCGGTTTATTTAACCGTGTTACCGTGGATGCCAACTTCTACCGCAACGAGACATCTGATATGCTGATGGAGATTCCTTACTCTATGACCACAGGTTTCACCTCAGGTATGGGTAACATCGGTACCATGGTAAACAAGGGTTTCGAGACAACCGTAAACGTTGACCTCATCAAGACCAAGGATATGAGCTGGAGTGTATCTGCCAACATCTGCTACAACAAGAACGAGATTACAGAGTTGTTTGCAGGTCGCAACGAATACGTACTTTCAGGCACTGGTCTGAAGTTGCAGGTGGGTCATGCCTATGGTGAGTTCTACAATGTACGCTATGCAGGTGTAGATTCACGCACTGGCGAGCCTATGTGGTACGACAAGAACGGCAACATCACCAAGACATACGATGAGACCAACAACTCAGTGTTCCTGGGCAAGAACCGTTATGCGCCATGGATTGGTGGTTTCGGCACCAACTTTACATGGAAGGGCCTCAGCGTCATCGCAGACTTCGCTTGGCAGTCGGGCAAGTACATGCTCGTCAACGACGACTACTTCATCAAGAATGCCAACATGGGTACCTCTTACAACCAGTGCGTAGATATGCTGAACGTCTGGACTACTCCAGGTCAGGTTACCGATATTCCTGCTTATGGTTACGAGACTTACCTCGACGACCACACGCTGAGCAATGCTTCATTCTTGCGCATGAAGACATTGACCGTTCAGTATCAGTTGCCAAAGAGCTGGATGCAGACCATCCGTTACATCAAGGACATCAAGGTGTTCGGTATCGCCCGCAACCTCTTTACCATCACTCCATTCGAGGGCTACGATCCAGAGCCAGACAAGAACCTGGTTCAGTTCAACTATCCAAACACCCGCCAGTTTGTGATTGGTGCAGAGTTAACATTCTAAACAAAAAGTATTACTAGAAAAGAATTATGAAGAAGATATATTTTTCATTGATGCTCCTGTGTGCGATGGCGTTCACATCCTGCAGCATGGACAAGGCTCCATACGGTTCGCTGGATGACAACACAGCCATCGAGAAGGAGAAGGACCTTCGCCAATTCCGCAACGCTCTCTACACCAACCTGCGTGCGGTGACATCTGGCTCTTGGCTTTACCTGTCAGATATACAGATGGACGAGTTCCACGGACTGATCAGCAACGGTAACCGTCTCGGTCAGTTCTCAAATGGTGTAATTACCATCACCGACGGTGACGTTTCCAGCAAGTGGAGCGGCAGCTATTCCATGATTGCCACAGCCAATGCCATCATCGAACGTGCAGCCAACATGCAGGCAAGCGATGCCTTCAGCGATAAGGACAAGATTGCCTTTGCTCACTATGACGCCGAGGCACACTTCGTTCGTGCTTACATGTATTTCTGGTTGGCAGACCACTTCTGCCAGTCATATACACAGTGTGATCCAACCAAGGCAGCAAGCGGTCTGCCTTTGACCACTGTCTATAAGCCAACAGGTAATCTCAACGACTACCCTAGCCGTTCTACCCTGGCAGAGACCTTCGCTCTGATTGAGAAAGATATGCAGAAGGCATACGATGGTTTGGTAGCATACGAGAAATCGGGTGTGAAGGTTGCCAAGGAAGAGGCTCAGCCTCTGGCTTACATCCATTCACAGACCGTTCAGGCTCTCCAGGCTCGCGTAGCCCTGGTTAAGGGCGACTGGGCTAATGCAGCTAAATATGCAAAGGCTGTCATCAACAGCGGCAAGTATAAGTTGACCACCATCGACGACTATGCCAAGCTCTGGACCAAGGACGAGGGTACAGAAATCATCTTCCGCCCTCTGATGACTGCACAGGAGTTGGGCAGCTCTAACGGCGAATACTACGTAAGTGAGTCGGAGACCAAGGCAGACTACATTCCAACATCTGCCGTCTTAAACCTCTTTTGGGAGAAGTTCGAGGGTGATATTCGTGCCGATGTATTCCTGAAGCAGTATGACAACCTGCAGGTAGAGGGTAACAGCTACGAGGCGATGGCTTTCAACAAGTTCCCTGGCAACTCAGACCTCCGCACAGGCAGCAATAACAACCTCATGAACATGAGCAAGCCATTCCGTCTCTCAGAGATGTATCTCATCGCTGCCGAGGCAGAGGCTCGCCAGAACAACCTTGAGGAGGCAAACAAGTATCTCAACATCCTCCGCAGCAACCGCATCGTGGATTATGTAACAGAGAACTTTTCTGCAAAGAATATCCTCTCGGAAATAGAAGAAGAGCGTGAGCGTGAGTTCATCGGCGAGGGTATGCGCATGAGCGACATCCGCCGTTACGGCAAGGGTTTCGAGCGTAAAGCTAACCACGACGAAAACGCAGAGCTGAACGACATCATCGTGAAGCAGGGCAGAGCATTGAAATATACAGCAAACGACTACCGCCTCACCTGGCCTATCCCTAAGGCAGAGATTGATGCCAATCCTCACTTGGCTGGCCAGCAGAACCCAGGCTATTAATATAATAATGTAGTAATCAACAAGAATTCATTTGAATATGAAATACATCAAATTATTAATGTTGCTGGCTGTGGTCACCTTCTTCGGTGCCTGCTCTAGCGACGATGACTCATGGAACACTGCTGCTGACGTAACAGTAAGCATGAAGAATCCTACCATGGTCATCAAGGAGAATATGGGCCTGACCAATGTGCCTATCGAGGTAAAGGGCAAGACCAACGGTAATGTGTATGTTACCCTCGCTGTGAAGGAAGTGGGCAGCAACCCTGCCAAGGAAGACGTACATTATTATATTACAGACAAGACCATCAGCATTTCTGACAGCATCGGCTATGTAGAGGTGGAGCCTGTAGATGATGATGAAATCAACACCGACCGCACCTTCGAGATTACCATCGTAGAAGCTAAGGGTGCCAAGATTGGCAATGCAACAACCCAGGTTTCACTGAAAGATAATGACTCTCAGATTTACGAGAAGCTCCAGGGTAAGTGGAAGCTCACAGGTGTAAGCCGCCAGGGTGCACCAATGGAGAGTGTAGTGAAGATCATCGGTGCCAGCGACGAAAAGGATGGCGACTACAACAATACTCTGTATCTCACAGGTATGGCCGTAAGCTCTTCTTCTGCACGCCTGTCATTCCACTATGACGAAAAAACCAAGCAGGGCTATGTAGCATTCGACAACCTGGGCAAGTATAACTTCATCGAGGGTTACGACTTCACCAAGGATCTGGGCATCATGGGTAATATCGTACTGAGCAACCTGTCAAATGGTTCACTCACCACAACCCCTATCAAGGGAATATGGAGTGAAGACTGCAAGGAGATTGTCTTCGACCAAGACCAGGTATTGTTCGGTGGTATCTACACCACTGGTGGAACCTTCACCGGCTATGAGTTCTTCAGCGTAACGAAGATTAAGCTCACAAAGGTGAAATAAAGTGAAAGCATTAAGTTGATATATTAAAGAGAGAGATAACACATGAAAGCATTGGGTTATCTCTCTTTTTTTGCAGATTTCATCTCCCCGAACTTACAATTTGAAAGAATGAGGGGAAATGAGCATTTTTAAAAGCAAATGTAGCTTAAAAAATGTAAGCTAATCGGCTGTATCTCAATTTTTATGCTTAACTTTGTCAACGGATAAAGAAATTAGTTATAAGACAACTTTAATAAAACGTTTTATGAAGAAAAAACTGTTAGTCCTCATGTCTATGTTGCTGGCGGTTTCTGCCATCCATGCAGTACCAGCCAAGCGAGGCATCTGGAAGACCTTTACACTCAAGAACGGACAGGCTGTCCAAGTTCAGTTGTGTGGCGATGAGTTCCTGCGCTTTTGGGAAGACAAGGCAGGCAACCGCTATTCTTACGACACCTCAGATGGTTTGAAGCCAGCCAACATGGCCCAGCTTCAGGAGCGCAGCAGAGTGATGCGCCAGCAGGCTTGTCCTGAGAACATCATCAAAAAGAACCTCCTTTCTGGTAACGCTAATGGCAGCACCAGCATCACAAGAGGTGTCTCCTACACCGGCAAGAAGAAGTGTCTCATCCTGCTGGCTCAGTTCTCCGACAAGAAGTTCACCATGGATGACCCTAAGGCTTTCTACAACCGCGTGGCCAACGAGCCAGGTTTCAGCGAGGGTAAGTTCAAGGGTAGCGTGGCTGATTACTTCAAGGCGCAGAGCAACGGCAAGTTTGAGATGGATTTCGACGTAGTGGGTCCTTACACCCTTGGTGAATCTGATTTCTATGGCAAGAACGATGGCGATGCACAGGACGTGAACGTTCAGGCGATGATTTCAGGCTGTCTGGGCAACGCCGTGGCTGAAGGTATCGACTTCGCCCCATACGATTGGGACGGAGACGGACAGGTAGAGATGGTATTCGTAGTCTATGCCGGTCGTGGCGAAGCTACAGGCGGTGGCGTCAACACCATCTGGCCACACAAGGGAAGAATGGTTTCACCAGTACCTTGCGGCAAGAAGACCGTAGTGGATTATGCCTGCTCCAACGAGCTTTCTGTATCTAACGAAGTAGATGGCATCGGTACCATCTGCCACGAGTTCTCCCACTGTCTGGGCTATCCGGATGCATACGATGTGAACTATTCTGGCTTATATGGTATGGGTACCTGGGACTTGATGTGCCAGGGTAACTATAATGACAACGGCTTTACTCCTGCCGGCTATACCGCCTACGAGAAGTATGCCGCTGGCTGGATTACCCCTATCGAGCTGAAGGAGAACACATCGGTATCAGGAATCAAGACACTGGCAGACGGCGGTGATGCCTACATCTTCAGAAATCCAAACCATGCCGATGAGTACTATCTGATAGAGAACCGTCAGAAGAAGGGTTGGGATGCAGCCTTGGCTGGTTCAGGTATCATGATCAACCACATTGACTACAACCTGAAGGCATGGAATTACAACATTCCAAACTCCATGATGGCTGGTGTCAACGACCATGAGCGTATGACCTTCGTTCCTGCCGACAACGTGAAGAGCGAGAAGACAGAAGAGAATGATGCCTGGCCTTTCGGCAACAAGAACCGCCTGGCAAACAACACCACTCCTGCCTGCACATCTTATAATCTGAACACCGATGGCACCAAGTTGATGAACATCATCCTTTCAGATATGGCCATCGCTGCAGACGGTACGGCTTCTTTCACTTTCCAGAACCTGAACAAGACTGCATCAGAAGAGAATTACGTCTTCCAGGAAACATTTGACAAGTGTCTGGGTACAGGTGGCAACGACGGTAAGGGCTTCTATACAAGCGGCAACCCTAACCAGTTTGCCAATGGTGCATTCTCATCAGACAAGAACGGCTGGACATCTAATGTACAGACCTACAAGGGAGGTTTCCAGTGTGCTCGTGTAGGTAAGCGAAATGCCACCAACATCACCTTCACCTCACCTGAGATCAAGATCAACGGCGATGTAATACTTACATTCAAGGCAGCTCCTTACGCACAGTCAAACAAGACCATGGCTGTAAGCGTGAGCAACGGAACTGTAGAAAACGGCACATTCAACCTGATGCCAAACCAGTGGACAGAATGTACAACCAAGATTACAGCCAACGGCAGAGTGAAGATTACCTTCGCATCAGATGCATTCTTCATCGATGAGGTATATGTATCAGAGGGCGCAACTTCCGGCATCAGCAACATCGAGTTGGGCAACAAGGAGGTTAAGGCATATTACAATGCCCAGGGCGTTCAGTCTGACGTACCATTCGCAGGACTCAACATCGTGAAGTTCACCGACGGTACAGTAAAAAAGATATATAAAAAGTAAACAGATATATCCCTTTGGAATCATAAATATAAAAAAAATAACAGTATAAGACAATGAGAAATATTTACTTGATGTCAGCAGCACTTGCCTTGATGGCAATGTCTGCCAACGCTCAGAGCATGAAGCACATCAACAAGGAAGTAACAGCCAAGACATGGGTAGAGACTGCCACTCCACAGAAGGCAGCCAAGAAGATAGCAACCCGTGCCGGAGAATTGGAAGCAAACCAGCGCTATATCAACTATAGCTATGACGAGAGCTATGTATGGCCATCAGGCATGAAGGGCGCCAAAGGTACTTTGTCTCTGGGTACCATCTTCTACAGTGATGCCTTCAAGAAGTATGAGGGCTGCAAGATTGCAGGTGTCCGCTTCTACCTGACAGCACCTATCGGCAACAGTAAGGTTACCATCTGCAAGATTGATGATAAGGGAAATGTTACCAACGCCATTGCAGAGAAGGAGATTTCTACCACACAATTGCATTGGAACTACGTTTGGTTTGATGAACCATATACCATCGATACCAAGGATTTCTATGCCCTGTTGCCATATTACGATTACACCCCAGAGAAGGTTGAGTCAGAAAGGCCAATTGGCTCTTCTGGTACATACGTAGGTCCTTATGGATTCCTCGCCTTTGGTGACATCTATGAAGATGGCCGCGATGAAACCAAATGGCAGTGGGAGCCTATCTCTGCCGGATATGATGGTTCTAACCTGATGATTCAGCTTATCATCGAAAAAGAGGATGGAAACTTCATCCTTCACGACCTGGTAATGAATAAGATGGCGATGGTTCCATTCGCAAAGAGCGACACCAAGACGGGCTTGGCCTTTACATGCCACAATGACGGACGTGACAATATCACAAACGTAAAATTCGGCATTGAGGTGGATGGCAAGAAAATAGGTTCCTTCACATACGACAAGACTACTGTCGGCGATGCCTTCAGAGAAATCACAGATGCCGACTATTCAAATATTCAGGTAGGACTTCCTATCAACAAGGATTGGGCTGTTGGCGAACATGAGGTAACAGTATATCCTGTACTGGTAGAAGGAAAAGAACCAGAGGGCGACCTGACCAACGACAAGCTGACCACCACGTTTAAGGTATATAAGGACAACTTCGACCGCACCAAGAACCTGGTAGAGTTCTACGCATGCCAGATGTCAAAATACACCTACTTTGCAGACCAGGTACTCACCAAGACAGCCAAGGCTCGTGAAGACGAAGATCTTGCTATCGTTTCTATCCACGGAGAACGTCAGCAAGTAAACGAAGATGGATCTGTAGAAACATTATCAGATGTATTCACTGTGCCAGAGGCTAACAAGTTGGCTTACTACTCTACTCCATCAGATGGTTCCGCTGCCTTCAACAGATACTTCTACGATAATGACGTGATCAATTACGACAAGGCTTTGACAGTGAACATGGCTGCTCAGAAAGCAAGCGACCAGGAGAACGTTGTTAGCATGCTCAACACAATCATCAACGAGTCTGCAGCATATTATCCATCATTCTCTACCGTAAGCATTGACTCTAAGCTTGATGATGCAACAGGCAAGCTGAGCATCAAGGTAATGGGTAAGCTCATCAACGGCTACCAGGAGTTGATTGGTGATGATGCCCGCCTCACTGTTTATCTTACAGAGGATAAGGTGAAAGGCAAGCAGAACACCGGTGGTACCATGGCAAAGCCTACCACCCACAACCATGTATTGCGCAAGATTGTGACTGGCACACTCGGTGATGCTCTCCAGACCAACGGCAACAGTTACGAAAACGACTATGAGGTAGAGCTTGATGATGCTTGGAAGAGCCAGAACATGCATATCATTGCGTTCGTAAGCCGCCCTATGAAGGAGGAGGGGAAGGATGGCAAGACAGCTCTTGCATCTGCCATGAACGATTTGTGGGTAGATAACACCAACATGGTAGCAGTTGGCGACAGTGACCTTACCGGCATTTCTAACATTATCAACTGGAATGACGTGAAAGAGGTGGGTCGCTACACTATCGATGGTCAGAAGTTGAATGCTCCAACAAAGGGTATCAACCTCGTGAAGCTTTCAAACGGCCAGACCATCAAGGTTATTGTGAAGTAATATGAAGTTGTATGAAGTTATATGAAGTCATATGAAATCATAAAATGAACTATATGAAGTCATACGAAGCAGTATGAAGTCATAAAATGATAAAGCTCCCTTGGCATTTCTTAGTCAAGGGAGCTTATTTTTTATAGATACCATTCTACTTCACACTACACGGAATTCATGTAGTTCATATAATTCATACGAATTCATATAATTCACTCAATTCATACGATTCTTTATGACATCCTACGGATTATTTCCTCTGGATGGCACAAAATTGCCCACCAGACGGGCAATATAATGCCATCGCGAAACATAAAACACTACATCGTGAAATAAAATATAAGGCTCACACAAACTTCCTCACGTTCTTTATATTACTTTTAACCAACTTTACCATATTCACGGAACAAAAAAAGAGTGCACTGTAACAAACAATGCACTCTTTTTTTATTATCTCAATTCCTAATCCAGGAAATATTATCTGATGAACAGCAGCTCACGATACTTTGGCAAGGTCCAAAGCTCATCGGCTACGAGAAGCTCGAGTTTGTCTATCTGATAACGGATTTCCTCCATCTTCGGAGCCACCGTGTCATGATATGCTACGGCCTTCTCTCGCTCGCTCTCTATCTTATTGGCTACCTTGCGGGCATCCACCAATGCCTCTACACCACGCTCTATCGACTCGGTGCGCTCGGCAATCTCGCGGATAATCTTCACGTTGCGGGCTGTCAACTTCTTGCCTTCCTCGCCACCAAAGATGTGGATCATGCCCTCTACGTTCTTCGCCAGACGGCTCTGATAGTGGGTAGCCACAGGGATGATGTGGTTCATGGTCAGGTCACCCATCACACGAGCCTCTATCTGAATCTTCTTGGTATAAGTCTCCCACTTCACCTCGTTGCGAGCCTTCAGCTCGCTCTCGCTCATCACGTTGGTCTTGGCAAACATCTCGATGCTCTCCTTGTCCAGATAACGGTCGAAGACCACTGGGCAGGATGCCTCGCAGTCCAAGCCACGCTTCTGAGCCTCTTCCTTCCACTCATCAGAATAGCCGTTGCCATCGAAGCGGATAGGCTTGCAGGTCTTGATATCCTCGCGTACAATGTCTATGATAGCCGATGTCTGGTCCTCACCCTTTTCTATCAAAGCATCCACACGAGCCTTGAAGTTAACGAGCGCCTCAGCTACGGCGGCATTCAATACGATGAGAGAAGATGCGCAGTTGGCCTCTGAACCTACGGCACGGAACTCGAAACGGTTGCCGGTGAAGGCGAATGGAGAGGTACGGTTGCGGTCGGTGTTATCAATCATCAGCTCTGGAATCTCTGGGATATCCAGCTCCATACCCTTCTTGCCGGCCAGGGCAAAGAGTTCTTCCTTATCTGCCTTCTCGATATGGTCGAGCAAATCGGTGAGCTGCTTTCCGAGGAATGATGAGATGATGGCTGGAGGTGCCTCGTTGGCTCCCAAACGATGCGCATTGGTAGCACTCATGATAGATGCCTTCAAGAGTCCGTTGTGCTTGTAAACGCCCATCAGGGTCTCTACGATGAAGACTACGAAACGGAGGTTATCCTCCGGAGTCTTGCCTGCAGCATGCAGCAGCACACCGGTATCGGTGCAGAGGCTCCAGTTGTTGTGCTTACCCGAACCGTTGACGCCAGCAAATGGCTTCTCGTGCAGGAGCACACGGAAACCGTGCTTATGTGCCACACGCTTCATCAAACTCATGAGGAGCATGTTGTGGTCAACGGCAAGATTGCATTCCTCGAAGATTGGTGCCAACTCAAACTGGTTTGGAGCCACCTCGTTATGGCGGGTCTTGCAAGGGATGCCGAGTTCGAGTGCCTGGATTTCCAGATCCTTCATGAAAGCCTGCACACGCTCAGGGATGGTTCCGAAATAATGGTCGTCCATCTGCTGGTTCTTTGCTGAGTCGTGTCCCATCAGGGTACGGCCCGTGAGCATCAGGTCGGGACGTGCCGAGTAAAGGCTTTCATCTACCAGGAAGTACTCCTGCTCCCAACCGAGATTGGTCTGCACCTTCTTTACCTGTGGGTAGAAATAGTGGCACACCTCGGTAGCCGCCTCGCTCAAGGTATGGAGCGAGCGGAGCAATGGAGCCTTGTAGTCCAAAGCCTCACCGGTATAAG
>ENA-OPRX01000257-OPRX01000257.1-human-gut-metagenome-genome-assembly--contig:-NODE-257-length-38795-cov-8.484151_pt1 | contig 38795 bp, 28 predicted proteins | sample MGYA00241450_ERZ501892 | MGnify/ENA primary metagenome ERZ501892 (study PRJEB25962, sample SAMEA2042223) | human gut metagenome | biome: human gut; feature: human-associated habitat; material: faeces...
GTAAGCGATGCCGCACTGCTTGAATGTGTTCTTACTATATTTACATCATTCTTCTTAGCCTCTGTAACAGCTGATAAAACCATCTTATGAGAAACCGTATTAGTAAACAGTATCATAAGATCCGGTGTTCCAATCTGCTTGGAAAATCCGCTTTTTTCCTTAACAAATACCTTCGCCTTGCAGCCGTGTTTCTTACATATCTGCTGATACTGGCGTTCCATACATTCATTTCCACCAATAATAACTACGCTCATATTCTCGTCCTTTCATTTGCCTTACTCTTGTTAGCTTTATCTAACTCATATTTATAAAATAACGGATATCCTAACTGGATACCCGTTACATCAGTTAGCTTTAACTAACTACTAAAATATCATCTTTGAATGTATATGTCAATACATTTTTACAAATTATCTGTCAAATGGTGCATCGTCATCATTATTGTCAAAGTCATCAATATCCGCATGACCATCTGAATGGTCATGACCATCAATCATATTCTCTCTGTTGACAACTCTCTTGATATCTCTCTGCTTCTCCACAAGATCTGATAACAGCTCTTTAGTAGCCTTAGGTCTTTTGATATTCTTAATCTCAAAGTCACCCATTGTCTTGTCTCCTGAGCATACTTTAATAGTTCCCACTCCGACAAGTCTCTGCATAAATGAGCGCTCCAATGAAATATCCATAATACGATACAGTCTTACCTCATCATCTTTAACGCTGAAAAATCCTTTACTTATAAAGAATCTGTCCTTAGATACACTGTATCTTGTAAATGACCATGGAAGTCCGAGGAAGAGAATTCTCTTCCTGTCCTTCCATAATATATCTGTGCTGACTTTATCTCTTGCCATAATATCCCCCTCCAATTCTAATGGCACAATGCTGACATATTCTATGCATTACTTGAAGTACTTAACACCTGATTCGAATATCTTAATATCCTGCTCACCATATATATTAATAGCAACACTGTCACCGCGTCTCTCAGAATGTGCCATCTTACCGAAGCATCTGCCGTCGGGAGAGGTGATACCCTCGATCGCACAGTAAGATCCGTTGATGTTGTACTCCTCATCCATGGATACGTTGCCGTTCTGGTCAGCGTACTGGGTAGCAACCTGTCCGTTTGCAAAGAGCTTGTCGATCCATTCCTTCGGTGCTACGAAACGACCCTCACCATGGGATGCGGGGTTACAGTAGGTAGCACCCAGCGTAGCGCCCTGTAACCAGGGAGACTTGTTGGATACGACCTTGGTGTATACCATCTTGGAGATGTGACGGTTGATGGTATTGAAGGTCAGGGTAGGAGAATCCTCCTTCTGACCGGTGATCTCGCCGTAAGGAACCAGCCCCAGCTTGATCAGTGCCTGGAATCCGTTACAGATACCCAGTGCCAGACCGTCTCTCTCATTTAACAGCTTCATGACAGCTTCCTTCAGCTTCGCATTCTGGAATGCGGTTGCGAAGAACTTCGCACTTCCGTCAGGCTCATCACCTGCAGAGAAGCCACCGGGGAACATGATGATCTGCGCCTGTGCGATAGACTTCTCGAATTCCTCTACGGATTCGCGGATATCCTCTGCGGTCAGATTGCGGAATACTCTTGTCTCCACATGAGCTCCGGCACGCTCAAATGCCTTGGTGCTGTCGTATTCGCAGTTGGTTCCGGGGAATACCGGAATGAATACAGTGGGCTTTGCAACCTTGTGTTTACATACATAAATACTGTCTGCCTTGTAGACATCACTTGCCACTGCCTCGGTACCCTTCACTGCCTTGGTAGGGAATACCTTCTCTAACTTGGAGGTCCAGGAAGCAAGTGCCTCATCCATGGTGATCTTCGCATCACCGTATACGAATGCAGGTTCCTCGGTCACGGTACCTATGACAGTGTAATCCAGTTCCTTCTCTTCCAGTGCAGGCAGTTTGTCTGCGGGAATCTCTGCCAGGATATCGCCCAGTCCGTTGTCGAACAGGTCGTCTGTGGTGACCTCATCATCGATCTTCACACCCAGCTTGTTACCGAATGCCATCTTGGATACAGCTGCTGCCACACCCTTGGAATCCAGCGCATATGCGGATACGATGGTGCCATTCTCAGTCAGCTCGTGAATCTTGCCATATAATTCTGCCACATTCTCATACATGGGAATGTCGAAATCGTCTTTGTCAATGGAGAAGCGCACCAGCTTGTTGCCGGGTGTCTTCAGTTCCGGAGTAACGATGTCACCAGATTTCGCCACATCCACTGCAAAAGATACCAGTGTGGGCGGTACATCAATGTCATTGAAGGTACCGGACATACTGTCCTTACCGCCAATGGAGGGCAGACCGAAACCGATCTGTGCATCGTAAGCACCTAAGAGTGCTGCGAAAGGCTGGCTCCAACGCTCGGGATCACCGGTCATTCTGCGGAAGTACTCCTGGAAGGTGAAACGGATCTTACTGAAATCACCGCCGGAAGCCACGATCTTCGCCATGGACTCTGTCACTGCATAGACAGCTCCGTGATAAGGGCTCCAGGAGGACAGGTAAGGATCGAAGCCGTAGCTCATCATGGTCACGGTATCGGTCTTGCCTTCCAGTACGGGCAGCTTGGCTACCATGGTCTGGGTCTCGGTCAGCTGATATTTTCCGCCGTAAGGCATCAGTACGCTGCCGGCACCGATGGAGGAGTCAAACATCTCCACCAGACCCTTCTGGGAACATACATTGAGGTCGTTTAACAGTGCCACCCAGGCACCCTTCACATCTCCCTCTTCCAGCTTCTCGCCTACTGCGGGAACGGCCCATTTATCGAAATAATTCTCTTCTTCAGAAGGAATATCTACTTTTACTCTGGTCTCCTGGTGCGCACCGTTGGTATCTAAGAAAGCTCTCTTCAGATCTACGATAGGCTTGCCTCTCCAGTTCAGTACCAGTCTCGGCTCCTCGGTAACTACCGCCACGGGAACAGCCTCTAAGTTCTCTTCCTTGGCATAGTCTAAGAAGGTATCCACATCCTTAGGGTCTACGACCACTGCCATACGCTCCTGGGACTCAGAAATTGCCAGTTCCGTGCCGTCCAGTCCGGCATACTTTTTAGGTACCTTGTCCAGATCTACGGTCAGACCGTCTGCCAGCTCACCGATGGCAACGGACACACCGCCGGCACCGAAGTCATTACATTTTTTGATCAGACGGCTGACTTCCTCTCGGCGGAACAGTCTCTGGATCTTACGCTCGGTAGGTGCATTACCCTTTTGTACCTCGGCACCACAGGTCTCGATGGAGGTATCGGTATGTACCTTGGAGGATCCGGTAGCACCGCCGCAGCCGTCACGTCCGGTACGTCCGCCGAGGAGGATGATGATATCACCGGGATCGGAGGTCTCACGGATGACATTTTTGCGGGGAGCAGCGCCCATAACAGCACCGATCTCCATACGCTTTGCCACGTAAGAGGGATGATAGATCTCTTTTACAAATCCGGTAGCCAGACCGATCTGGTTACCGTAAGAGGAATAACCGCTGGCTGCGCCTCTTACCAGTTTCTTCTGGGACAGCTTGCCGTGAAGTGTCTCGGATACGGGAACGGTAGGATCTGCTGCACCGGTGACACGCATCGCCTGATATACATAGCCACGACCGGACAGAGGATCACGGATAGCACCGCCCAAACAGGTGGCAGCGCCACCGAAAGGCTCGATCTCTGTAGGATGATTGTGGGTCTCGTTCTTGAAAAATACCAGCCACTCCTCGGTCTCTCTGTGGTCGCCGTAATCCATCTCCACGGGAACCACTACGGAGCAGGCATTGATCTCATCAGATTCTTCCATGTCGTCAAGTTTGCCGTCCTTTTTCAGTTTCCGCATTGCCATCAGCGCCAGATCCATCAGGCAGACGAACTTATCCTCTCTGCCCTTAAAGATTTCTTCTCTGGTATCCAGATAGCTCTGGTAAGTGGTCTCTAAGGGAGAACGATAATAACCCTCACCGAATTCCACGTCGGTCAGCTCGGTGGAAAAAGTAGTGTGGCGGCAGTGATCGGACCAATAGGTATCCAGTACACGGATCTCCGTCATGGAAGGATCTCTCTTCTCATCATCGTGGAAATAATTCTGAATATGTTTAAAATCTTTGAATGTCATGGCAAGTCCCAGAGATTCGTACAGCGCTTTCAGGCTGCTTTCGTCCATATCTCTGAAACCATCAAAAATAGCAACATCAGCGGGATCATCATACACCGTGATCAGAGTATCCGGCTTCTCCATGCCGGTCTCTCTGGAATCTACAGGGTTGATACAGTAAGATTTGATCTTGGAAAATTCTTCGTCGGACACCTGTCCTTCGATCATATAGGTGACTGCGGTACGGATCACAGGTTCTTCGTCCTCTTTTAAGAACTTCACACACTGCACTGCGGAATCCGCTCTCTGATCGAACTGTCCGGGAAGGAACTCTACGGAAAATACTTTTGCATCCGCGGGAATCTCGATGGTCTCTTCATACAGATCATCTACGGGAGGCTCGGAAAATACAGTCTTGCAGGCTCTTGCAAACACCTCATCCGAAATATTCTCCACATCATAGCGGATAAACTCACGAACCTTTGCCACATCGATGCCCAGATAATTTTTCAGTTCATCATGCAGCTCTTTTGCCTTGACGGCATAAGGTTCCTTTTTCTCTACATAGATACGTCTTACGTTGCCCATGTCTCTCCTCCGATAATAATTTTATACTATGCGACACTATTCAGAACCCCATTCGCAAAACCGCATCTTACGATGCTTACTTTTTGCTCATGTGGTTATCTCACCATATAAATATAATCAGATGCCCTTACAAATGCGAGCCTTTGACGAACATCTGATTATATTTACATGGTTCTGAATAGTATCATACCATTATAGCTTTTTTCCCACAATAGCAGAAAACAACAAATTTAGACCGATTTTACCTGCCTTTTTGAGCGGTTCGTCATTCGTGCAGTCTGTGGATCAGCCGATAGGCAATATCCTTCTCGCTGATCAGTGCCTCCGTATGGGCAAAAAATACGATGCCGTCGGTGGGTGCCAGAATGGTCTCCCGTACCGATCCGTCGTAAGGATCTATGATCTCTGCCATCTCATTGCCGTAGCGTACATCGTCTCCCGCATGTACCTTCCCCCGGAAAATTCCCGCCCGGTTCGTATGTACATCGCTTAAGTCCTTTTCATATAATACATGACTGATATAGCCGGAATGGCTCTCGTACCGGATCAGTCCCATCCGCTTTAAAAATCGTAAGACCGCTGCCACAGCCTGCCTTGCGCTTGCCTCATCGATCTGGCTGTTCTGGTTCGTATAGACGGAAAAAGCTGCCGTCATCTCATCCTGCCAGTTATAATTCAGGGTCTTGGTATCAATGGGCACCGGTTTTCTCACCACCACATAGGGCAGTCCGAACAGATTTGCCAGAGAAGTATTCTGGTATCCCGTCTCCATCATACGCACATGCGGTACAAACTCTCCCGGCCGGTAGAAGGACGTAAACTGGATGCCGTATACGTAATCTTTGATCTCCGTAAGCAGTGCATTGGTCAGCCGGTCAGCCGGTTCCCCATAATCATTGCCCGGAAAACTCCGGTTAATGTCCGCTTCCTTAACGCCGAAAAAACGTCTGCTGATGTTCACGGAATAGGCATTAATGGTTGGGATCACCAGAATCTGTTTCCCGGCACTGATGCAGCCGTTATTCTCCAACTCCCGCAGTGTCTTCACCAGCTGGGAGCAGATATACATCTGCTGGATCTCATTACCTCTGGCTGCTCCCACGATGCATGCCGACTTTTCCCCCTTGCCGAACTGGAAGCCCTTTATATGCATATCTTCTCTGTAAGTCGAATGTATGGTATAAATATCTCTTTCAAACATAATTTTCTCACTCCGTCAGGATTCTCGCCAGCAGGTCTCCTTCATAGACCACCGGATATGCCCGCAGTGTAAACAGAAGTCCTCCCCGTTCGGTACGGATCTGCTGTTTTACCGTGCCCTCAAACGGGTCTACTACCTCCCCGATCAGATCTCCCTTTTTCACATAATGGTTGTGCTCGATCAACGGCAGGAACACACCGTCCACCGCGCTGCGGATAAATTCTACTTCGCCGTCACTGGATACCGCAGGCTCCTGTACTACAGGTTCCGGTCCCTCCCAGATGTCCATTTCACTCATGATGTGAAAAATTCCGTCCACGATCTGGTTGCCGAAGGATCTGTGGATATCATGCCCCTGCCCCATTTCCAGTACCAGTGTAGGAACGCCTAGCAGATTCAGGGAATGCGCCAGGGTGGATTCGTGCACCGTGGCAGTAGCATTCATCCAGATCATATCGGCGTTGGTCATTTTCGCATAGGGAAGCAGGGCCTCGGCGAAATCCTCGCTGAGTCGTACCTGTGGAATCTCACGCACGAAAATATCACTGGCATGCAGATCCATGCAGATATCCGATCCAATAATGGAATCCACCACTGCTGCAGTGATCCGCTCCATCATATCCCCCGAAGCATCTCCCGGGAACATGCGGTTCATGTCCATCTCCAGTCTCGGCACCGTGCGGCTCGCCATATCGATCCCTAACGGATTCAATGCCGGATAGATGTCCACGATCCCCTTCAGATATTCCGGATGCTCCTTTACTCTTCTCGCCGTCTCATAACAGATATACTGCCCTTCCAGTTCATCTCCGTGGATACCGGAGACCAGGCTGATCCGGCGGCACTGTTTCGTCTCCTGCTCCGGACAGATCCGGTTCCTGCGGATTGCCAGATGCCCTCCTGCCGGAAGTTCCATACTGATGATCGATTCTATCATAACTTACCTCTCTGCTTACCTTCCTTTACAGCGAAAATGCTCCAGGAAATCTTCCCTGAAGCATCATCAAACGTTGTCTGCTTATTCTTCCACACCTAATCCACGCAACAGATACAGGATTTCTCGATCCACTGCCTCTGCTGTCACACCGATGGTCTGCGCCGAGATCTTCAGTCCTTCCAGAACAAACATGATATTTCTCGCGGTTCCTTCACAGTCCTCACACAAAAATTCACCGTTGTCCACTCCGGCTTCGATCAATTTCTCTATGATCTTCACTGCGGAATCAAACTGCTTCTTCAGAATGTTATCCCGCTTGGGCAGATCGTTTTCAAAATAAAATTCATAGGTTGCCTGTGTCAGCGTATTTTTTTTGCGGAGAAGCTCCTTTTTCTGCTCCTTTAAAAACAGAAGAAGAATATCTGCTGCGGTAGCATCCTCCGTAATGCTGTCGGAGAATACATCATCCGCCTCTTCACTCTCCATGCGCAGCACTTCCATAAAAATCTGACTTGTACTCTCAAAATACAGATAAAGACCTCCGCGGCTGATATCGCAGGCTTCCACAATATCCTTCATTGTTACTTTTTTAAAGCCCTTCTCCATAAAGACATCTCTGGCTTTTTCTACAATGTACCGCTTTTTCTGTACTGATTTTTCTCCCATGAACCTTGTCCTGCCTTTCCCCACTCAGATCTTACCGTTTGCCGGTGATTTATCCCAAAATTCTATAATTTCCTGCATCTGTCTGATGACAAGGTAGAAAATCTGCTCCGATACCGCTTCACTCCACAGATTCCCCTTAGTTCTGCCGCCTAAAACATACTTCGACAGAATGCCTCTTAAGATGTCCCATTCTTTCCAGCCGGCTTTTTGAATCATATTCCGTTCGTCCTGATGGGTACGGATCCGATGTCTGGTATATATATATGCATAATTGCGATCCATCAGAGGACTCTTCCCGGCTTCCCGCACGAAATTCAAAAGCGTTCCGTCATATACCGGGAATGACACAGAATGGACTCCGATATCCTGCCCGCTGTACAGCGAACTGGCTTTTTTGCCGGCGCTCTGTTCCAGCCACGGCAGATAGGGAAGTAACGGTCTCACCGCCTGCTTATATGATTCCAGCAATTGTTCTCTGTATTCACTGCTCTGTTCCATAACCCCAACATACCTTTCCGTACACCATTTTCTACTGAAAATATCACTTTTTTCTTCGGTCGATATAAAAGTGACACATATGTATTTTTATTTTATCACATTTCTATCAAAAGTACAGTAGAAAATTGTTGGTATTATGGTGTATAATTGATTATCATAAAGTTTCCGAATGAAGAAGAGGTACTGGAATGGCTGGAATTATATTAGAGAAGGGTAAAACTATATATAGCTATGGGCAGCCAATGACGGCACTGCACCTGATCACAAACGGCAAGGTGGATGTCTCCTATCCGGGCGGTTCTTATCCGCTGGGCAAGGGAGATGTCATCGGCATCTGTGAGATCTGCTCCGAGATCCATCTGCTCAGTTACACCACTCTGGAGGATACCACGATCCTGACCTATCCTTTGACCAGTCTGGATTCCCTGAACGATATTCTGCAAAAGCATCCGGATGTAGCCAGGCTTTTTTTATTGTCCTGTTTTCGACAGATCAATATTCTGTTAAACCGCAGCTCGATCTCTGAGTTAAACTGCAGTGAGCTCTACCGCACCCTGAACGATGATATCTCCACCTATAAATCCCTGTGTGACCGCTATCGCATACCGGCACGTTCTCTGGAGCATTTCGATGAACTCAATGCTTTTCTGGGAGACGATTCACCGGATATCTGGCTGAATGGGTATTACATGGGTTTAAACCATATCCTGGCCTCCGACAATTACCGCATCATGGTTCAGGAAGTGGATCTTCCCATCGGCATGCTCCGCAAGGGAAGTCTGGATTTCCGGCGCACCTATCAGAGTCTGGAGGAGCAGTTCCACTATCTGCAGCAGATCGGTGGATTTTACTTCCGGGAATCCGGCAATGACCTTTTTGATTTTTACACCTCGCTGTATTACAAGCTCGGGCAGGATAACGAAGACAGTAAAGTAGTGTACGATCGTATTCAGCGGGTGCTGTCCAAGGCCGGAGATCTCTCTTTCATAGATCAGAATCTGTTCACCTCCAGAGCCCAGAGTTTCCAAAGCAGTCTGAGCCTTATGGGATCGGCAGACTCCGCGGATTCCGGTTCTTCAGATGATTCCGAGATTCTCGGCAGGCTGGCAGGTTCTCTGAATACGATTTTGGAATATGCCGGTCCCGATCTGGATACTGTAGCCAGCTTCCGTCAACATGTGCATGCTTACAAGCTGCTCTCCGACCGCAGTTCCCAGGACCAGGAGGTCACACTGCTTCGCCGACAGCTGACCGAAGAATTCTACCTGCTGTATTCGCTCCTGTTCACCCAGACACTTAAACAGCCGGACATTCCCATGCCGGTACGGATGTTTTTATATTTCGGCTATGTGGATGAAGAGCTGGCAGGTCTGAAAAATGCAGTGATCCTGTATCGTCTGGCGGAAGCCATGACCGATCACAGTACCGCCGGCGTCTACACATTTTACGACTGGCTGATGGCGATCTTCCGCGGGCAGAAGTCTCCCAGCCGGAACGAATTCGATCAGGATTATTCCGACTATATCCATAAGCAGAAAGTGGGCGGCAACATTACCGATGCTGAGCTGAGAGCCCTGGAGAACAACGCCATGGCAAAGGTCAATTACGAGCTTAAAAATATGTTCCCGCAGGTCAACAAGATCACCTTCGGACGGATCACTACCTTCTGTCCGCTGTTCTGTGCGGATGATGTGCTGAAAGATCTGGAAAGCTCCTATGTTACTGTATCCCGTGTGTCAGAGATCCTCGAAGAGATCCGTCTGGTGGATTACACTGCTTTCTACCGGGAAAGTCTGGACATGGCGCATCTGGATGTCATGGGCAAGGAAACGATACATTTAGAATATCTGCCGGATATCATCCTCATGCCGAATGTCGGCATCCGCGGAGTCATGTGGCAGGAAATTGAAGGTAAACGCCGGAACAGTCCGGGACGTATGGTATTCTCCATTTTCCACATGGAGGATCTGAAGACTACTTTCACCCACCTCACCGGAGAATTCCGCTGGGAGCTGTGCAAGAGAGTCCAGGGCAACCGTTGGAACGATGTCTCCGTAAGTTCCCTGACCAGCGAATATTTCGATTATATTCAGTTCTATCGCAAGAATCATGATCTGAGCACTGAAGCTAAGGAAAAAGTGAAATCCAGCTTACAGCGTGCCAAGAACAGCTTCAAAGAAATGTTCGTAAGAGATTATATGATCTGGGTATTGTTCGAAGGTGCCGGATCCCCAAGGCTGAACAAGGTGGCCCGTCAGATCATGTTCACCTATTGCCCGTTCCCAGAGGATATCTGCAATACACTTGCACAGAATCCGCTGTATAGCGAGCTTTTAGACCGTCGTAAGATCAAGGTGGCACAGGGACTGCATCATCTGGATGTGTTGACCCGTAAGCTGCAAAATGGCAACATCCCGGTTCCCGAGACCGTGGAGCAGGAGCGCTATTATATCAGCGGCAGTAAAAAATCTTAATTCCGACAGCAAAAAGGATCCGGCATCTCGCATGTCGAATCCTTTTTCTATGTGCTGTATTTTATGTTCTCACATTACCATTATGCATCAGCCAGCTGTCTGCCCAGTTCCCTGCATGCATTTAATCCGTCCTCATCCGGAGTTTCATGGCAGATCAGTCCTTCGCCGTTTAACACCGTTGCTCCCGCTGCTTCCATGCGGGTGGTCCAGTCTCTCATCCACTCACCGTCTCCCCATCCGTAAGAACCGAACAGCGCAATCTTTTTCCCGGAAGCAAAGCCTTCTACATCGCATACAAAGGGTTCCATCTCCGCTTCTTCCAGCACCTCCGCGCCCATGGCCGGACATCCCAAAGCAAATTTGGGTGCCGCCTTCAGTGCTTCTATATCCGCTCCTGTCACGAATACTACTTCCGCTTCTTTTCCAGCCTCCCGGATTCCCTCTCCGATGGCTTCCGCCATTGCCTGGGTATTGCCGCCCTGTGTCCAAAATACTACATAAATCTTATCCATTTCATTTTCCTCCGTTTTCCGCACTTTTTGTTCCTTTTATGCTGCTGTACTTCCGCAGATCTCTATAATCTCCGTCATTTTTAATCCATAATGCAGCAGCTGAATCAAATTTTCCTTTGCATATTCATATTTTTCAAAAAGCCGCAGTTTCCTCTCTTTATCCGCATATACCTTCCAGTACCCGGTACAGAGGCAATTTTTCCCACGGTGTCTGATGAATCCTTCCACATCCTCCGGTGGATACCCCAAAAGTAACCCCAGCTCATGGGGAAAATCATTTTTGGTTTCTGCATAAGCCTCATACTTTTCGCACAAGACCGGCAGAATATCTTCCAGCAGACAGGAAGGATACCCTTCCTCTGTCAGCAGCTTCTGTACCTGCATCATTCGCAGATATTTCTCCAGCCGTTCCTTTTGATACAGCAGTATGACTGTTTTTTCTTCCGTTTCCAATAACGGATACATGGAAATAAAACTTCCTGAGATGATCTTCTCTACCAGACAAAAGCCGTCCGATGAAATCGTCAGCAGATTGGATATTTTAAGTCCTGTAATAAGCGGTGCGCACTGCAATGCCAGCTGCAATTCCACATCGTCTGTTTTCATTCCGCACAGGATCTCCCATGTTTCCTGACTCAAAAATTGCTCACCTCCTGTATATTGTTTTGGTTAGTTGCTCCTAACTCATATAAATAATAAATAAAAAAGCAGCTCCTGTCAAGGAAACTGCCTGATAGAAATTCTCAAAAATTCTCTACGGTAACATCCACCCGGAAGCTTCCTTCACCGGGCTGTACATCGATCTGTCCGTGATTGCGTTCCACCAGATCATGCAGAATCTCCAGTCCATAGCCTTTTCTCCCCGGCCTTCCGGGAAGCTTTTTTGCTCTGCTGTTCTCCACGCAGATATGCAGATAGTCCACTTTTACTGCCGCCTTTACGGACAAAAACGCTTCTTCTCTCTCCGTCATTTCCGCTGCTGCCACAGCATTTCTAGTTAGGTTTGACAGTATACTGCAGATTGCCACCGGATCCAGCTTCAGCTTTTGGGGAATCTCCAGATCGTATTGAAAGGCAATCCTTTTCTCCCGGCAGGCCTTCTCGGTCTCCCCCATGATGGCATTGAATACAGGGTCACCGCAATAGAGGTATTCCGTCGTAGCCGCCACCGTATCGGTCAATGTCTCCAGCATTTTTTCCGCCTTCTCATATTCCCCCTGATGCAACAGCTCCTGCAGCACCATCTGCTGGTTGCGCATGTCATGCCGGATCTTGGCGAATTCTTCCCGCCTGTTTTCGATCTCATGATAGTGATTTCTTGCCATCTCCCAGGTACTCTGTACCTCGCTGAGACGAAGCTTCAGCTCCTGCAGCTGTTGCTGCCTGAGCAGGGTATACAACAGCACACCGTCTGCAACGGAGCCCAGTATGGCCGCTGCCAGTATCCACCCGGTATACAGCGTCATATTCCGGAATACCTGCTCATTGATCGCAGTGATCATAAGCAGCTGGCTGACAGGAAATACACTGAACACAATAATAATACTGACGTTAAAGGATTCTTTTTCGACAATTTTCTTCCATACGACCAGAAAAATCAGAAAAAATATGGCTGTCACTGTCAATACTACCGATAACAACAATACCATTGTCGGTGTATAGTAAGACAATTGTGGCTTTTGCTCCATATACTTGTTCAAAATACCGATACTGAGCATTTCCGCCAGCAAAGCTGTCAGATATTCGCATAGCATAAACAGCACTTTCTGGCCTATCGTTCCTTTCAGAAATACAGCTGCATATGCTACGGTGACGATACCGACCGCTATCATGGCGCCATAACGAACAAGCACATTATCGTTAAACAAAAATTTCAGTGCAGCTGCCGGCAGCTGTGCTGCCATCAGGCCCAGAATGATGCCTGCCTGTCTGACACTATCCCTGCGCGGTTCAAACGCATAAGCAACCACCATGCAGTCCAGCCACAGATACGCGATCCACAACAGGATACACATTATATAGCATATCATAGCATTGCCCTCATATAACGAAAATATTTATCTCTGGAAGCACTGTATCTGGTCTTGCTGACAGGAAGCACGGTTCCGTCCTGCAGTGTAACCTCCTTCATCTCAATCCTGCGGATATACTGCATATTCACCAAAAAGCTTTTATGTACCCGCAGAAAATCCTTGTGCAGCTTTTTCTCATAGACATCCAGCTTTTCATATAAAGAGACTTCTCCGGAAATTGTATGTATCAACAGCTGATGCGCATTGCTCTCTATATACCGGATCTGACTGTTAGCAATTTTCTCCGTGATTCCTCCATGCTGCAAGATCAGTGCCTCGCTGCTGAATATTTTTTCTCTGACTTTGTCCAAAAGCTTTTCCAGATGTTCCTTCCGGACCGGTTTTACCAGGAAACCGCACAGATTGACCTTCTCCCAGAAGATTTTCTCAGAAAATTTATCATTATATGCCGTCACAAAAATAAACCAGGTCTGTGGACTGCGTGCGTTATATTGCGCCGCATACGCTATCCCATCCTGCTCATTGCCCTCCCATTCGATATCCATCAGCACGAGATCATAACCCATGCCGTTTTCCCATGCCTCAGAGAGCTGAGACAGATTCTGGTAGTATTCTGTTCTGCTGATTCCCGGATATCCTGCAAGCAACCGCTTCATACTATCCAGGCAGCCTTTGTCATCATCACATACCGCTATTTTCATCCGGTTCTCCTAACGATCATATGCGGGCTTACTGTCTTCTGCGGTTCAATCCGCTCTTCCTATAATATTCTGCCTTGTCCTGATACATACGCCGCTCCGGTTCTGTCAGAAGATGATCAAATCCGACTGCCCCCAGCGTATTCACTGCGGCTCCGACAGCCATGGTGACCTTCTTCCGGTCAAGCTCTGTCCGCAGTTCCTCTACTTCACGGTACAGCTCTCCCTCCTCCATGCCTCTGCACAGAGCTACGAATTCATCTCCGCCGATGCGGAACAGGTCGAATTCCTTCAAGGTTCCCCGCAGGCAGTCACAGGCTCTGAGGATCAATTGATCTCCTTTCGAATGTCCTTCTTCATCATTGACACGCTTCAGACCGGTAACATCGCAATACACCACGCCAATCTTCGTCTGAGGAAGAATCCCCGACACATATTTTTCCATGGCATAACGGTTCCCAAATCCGGTCAACGGATCCGTATAGCTCATGATCTCCAGCCTTCTCACGAGATTACGGCGTCTTATGGAAGATACAATAAAATGTCCCATGATCTGCAGGATCTCCGATGCAAAATCGATATATTTTGCCGGAGGGTTATCCACTCCATAGAAACCGATCACTTTTTCATCATCATATAATGGTACGACTACTAATGAATGAATATTCTGTCTCGACAGTACTTCATACATTTCGGGATCTGTATCCCGGATCTCGCTCAGGTTCTCTGTCACAATATTCTGATTCCCTGCGAACTTCTGATACCACTGGTCACAAACCTCCGGAGGCAGATCCTGCAGATTATCCTTTTCCGGTATCACGCCTCTGGCTGCCCACTCATATGTATTATCATCATGGCCATGATCATTTTTTTCAAAAATATAGGTACGGTCTGCCTCCATTGTTTTCCCCAGAAGCTCCAGCAATACCTCCAAAGTCTGATTCGGAGTTTCCTGTCTGAGTGCAACACGGATCGCCTGATTCATTGCTGCTTCCATTTCATGGTAATCCATAGAGGTTTCCCTGTCCCCGGAATGCCCACAGTCAATAGCGATCTCCATGCGCAGCATTCTGCCATCGTCTTCCACCAGGGTATCCTTGATACGGAAATCCGTTTTTACTACCGGATTGTAATATTCCCATTCCTTAAAATAGCCGGGTCTGAGCTGCTCATTATTGCAGATACTGCAGGGAGCGGAATTCCCCTGTAACACCTCATAGCACTTTAACCCGACAATCTCTTCCTTACTCTGAAAGCCATAGCTCTTCAAAGCTTTTTGATTCATATATACTAATTGATTCGTCTCCGGATCCGATACATACACATACTCATCCAGATGTTCAAAAAATTCCCATATTTTTCCCATGTCTAACCTCTTTCATCCCCTCATACCTAATAATTTAGTATACACTTTCAAACGCTTTGCGGCAAGCATTTTCTCTCAAAAATGCCTGTAGCAGGCGCACATCGTCCGTGACAATTCCATCCGCTCCGCTATTCACGATCTGCCGCATGGCACCGGAGGTGTTGGCTGTCCAGCCATATACGGATTTTCCTTCGTAATGGATGGCTTCCACCATGTCTGCTGTAAGATTTTTCCCTTCGATGCTATAGCTGTCCGCATAATCCAGATCATAGTCATCCTCTCCCAGATCATGGGCAATATATACTGTGGAGATGTCCGGCTCCAGTTCCTTTACTCTCTGCAGGATTCCCCTATTCATGGATCCTATGATGCATTCGTCCACCATATCATACTCCTGAAGCAGCGCAAGGACATTCTCCTCCAGTTCCTGCTCCTGCCCGGAGTATTTTAATTCGATCATTAATGTGATCCGGTCCTCGGCACAGGCAAGCATCTCTTCCAGTGTCGGGATCTGTTCTCCTCTGTATGCTGCAGAAAATGTACTTCCCACTTCCAGTGTAGAAAGCACGTCTGCCTCTGTATCCCACACACAGACATCCTCGCCCGCAGTACGCTTGAAATTGCTGTCATGCATCACGATCAGTGTCCCGTCGGATAACTGCTGTACATCGATCTCGGCGATGGGGGCTCCGTCCCGGACGGCCTGCTCCAGTGCCGCGAGCGTATTCTCCGGGGCTACCTTAGCCCCTGCCCGGTGAGCCACCACGATCATGGGAGTGTCTTTACCGGCTGCCAACACCTGCGGCAGCACACCATAGGTCAGAAAATAAACGAACAGAAGCATTACAATTGCTGTTTTCCGGATTGTTTTCATCATTTTGCCCTCCCACGATAGTTTATGATCACTTTTATTGTAACAATTGACCATAAACTCCATGCGAGGATTTTGTTAATTTTTTGTAAACAACACTATCACCTCATGTGCAAACAGCGGAAATGCTGCCAATACACTTAATAGAAGCCACTCCTGTCCCGACAGATGCGAGGTACCGAAAGCCCTGATGAGAAATGGGATCTCCGTCACGGCAAACTGCAGGATGAAACCGATGATACATGCTGCCACCATCAGCAGATTATCCCGGGGGCTCATGGCAAATACGGACTTCTGTACATCACGCATGCCGATGGCATGATACAGCTGGCACATTCCCAGCACAGTAAATGCATAGGTCTGCGATTTCGCCAGTATCTGTTCCCGGGACATCAGTTCCCTGAGGCGTTCTACCCAGGTAAACGGATTGCCCACAAGCTCCCCTTCCGCCGCCAGGATCCCGCAGGGAAGCACCAGAAATGCCGCCAGTCCGATCACGGTGATCAATGCTCCATAGAACAACGTACATGCTATTCCTCCTCTGGCAAACAGGCTCTCCGATGCTTTTCTGGGCGGGCAGCGCATCAGGCTTTTGCTGTCATTTTTATCCACTCCCAACGCCAGTGCCGGAAGGGAATCCGTGATCAGATTGATCCAAAGGATATGGCTGGATTTTAATGGAGATGCCAGCCCCATTGCCACCGCCACAAACATGGTCATCAGTTCTCCCAGGTTGGACGATAGCAGAAAAATCACCGATTTCCGTATATTCTCATAGACACCTCTGCCTTCCTCGATGGCTTTTTCAATGGTGGCAAAATTATCATCTGCAAGGATCATATCCGCTGCCTGTTTGGCGACATCCACTCCGGTTCCCATAGCGACACCAATGTCCGCCGCTTTTAAGGAGGGGGCATCATTGACCCCGTCACCGGTCATCGCCACGATCTCCCCATTTAGCTGTAGCCCTTTCACGATCCGCACCTTCTGTGCAGGCGTGACTCTTGCATAGACTCTTAAGTCCTTAATTCTCTTTAAAAAAGAAGTGTCATCCAGCCGTTCCAGTTCTCTGCCCGTAATACACTGGCTGCGGTGTCCCGCGATCCCCAGCTGTCTGGCAATGGCATAGGCAGTATCCACATGATCTCCCGTGATCATCACCGTGGTCACCCCCGCATGACGGAAGATCTCCACGGCTTCCCCAGCCTCCGGTCTGGCGGGATCCCGCATTCCCACGATACCAAGGAACGTCATTCCCTCTTCCCCACCTCTGCAGTCTTCACTCTGTGCCGCTGCCAGTGTCCGAAGAGAGAGGGAATTCATCCGTTCCACAGCCTCACCTATCCGCTTCCGCTGCGTGGAGGTCATGGGAACGCTCCTTCCTTCCTGTAAAATATGGGTACAGTGCTGCAAGATCACATCCGGAGCCCCTTTGGTATAGGCAATCCCTCTCCCGGATCTGCCACCGGGAAGCCTATGACAGGTCGTCATCATTTTCCGCTCGGAATCAAAGGGGATCTCATCAAAGCGGGGATACTGCCGCTCCAGCCGCTCTCTCTGCAGACCGTATTTCGCCCCAAAGTCTAAAAGTGCCAGCTCCGTGGGATCTCCGATGCGCTGCTCTCCCCGCAGCGAAGCATCATTGCACAAAAGCATCCCTCTCAACAGCTCCGGCAGAATGCGGTGTTCCCCTCTGCCACCTGTCCCCGTGACATCCTCCATCACGTCGTACCACCAGCATTTCTCCACAGTGAGTCGGTTCTGGGTAAGTGTTCCTGTCTTATCCGAACAGACCACGCTGACCGCTCCCAGTGTCTCCACCGAAGGAAGTCTTCGAATGATGGTGTGCACTTTGACCATTCTGGTCACTGACAGGGCCAGGCAGATCGTGACTACTGCCGGCAGCCCTTCCGGTACTGCGGCAACCGCAAGTGAGATCGCTACCAGAAGCATCTCCGGAATATTTCTATGTTGAAATACCGCCAGCAAAAACAGTCCGGCGCACACCCCCAGAGAGAGAATACTCAATAGCTTCCCCAGATCTCCCAGCCGCTTCTGTAATGGTGTCATCTCATCTTCCGTATCCGTGATCATGGAAGCGATCCTGCCGATCTCCGTATCCATGCCGGTGGCCACCACCAGCCCTTCCCCATGACCGTTCGTCACCACTGTGGACATATAGACCATATTGACCCGTTCGGTTAACGGGATCTCTTGCCTGCAGTCTGCCAGGAACAGGGCATCTTTCTCCACCGGGACAGATTCTCCGGTGAGCGCGGATTCTTCCACCTGGAGGTTCGCACTTCTGGTCAGTCTGATATCCGCAGGAACCCGTGCCCCTGCCTCCAGCTCCACCAGATCTCCTGTCACCAGTTCCGCCGCGGGGATCTCTCTTCGGATGCCGTCGCGGATCACGATCGTCCGGGGAGTAGTAAGTTTTCTTAACGCTTCCAGTGCTTTTCGAGCTTTTCCCTCCTGGAGCATTCCCACTAGCGCATTTACCAGGACCACCGTACCGATGATCAAGGCATCGCTGACTTCTCCCAGGAGAATGGATACCACCGCTGCAATCAATAATATGTAGATCAGCGGATCCTTCAACTGCTCCAGAAAAAGCTGTATCTTTGTCTTTTTCCGCGCAGCTCTCATCTCGTTCCTGCCATTTTGCCGTAAACGACGAAAGGCCTCACCTTCGGTAAGACCTTTCACTGTGTCACTATTTAGTTTACTTATGGTTTCCTGTATATTCTGCTTCTCGAACACGGCTGCTCTCCAATGCTTGTTTCTATGCATTGTATGCGGAAATGTCCGGCTTGATGATAACCGTCACCGATTATTTCTCGTTTCTTAACTGGAAAGCATCTGTCAGTTCGTTCATGTTGGTCGCCTGAGCAGACAGTTCTTCACTGGTAGCGGAAGTCTCCTCTGCGGTAGCGGAGTTGTTCTGTACCACCGTAGATATCTGCTCGATGCCCTGTTCGATCTGGGCCATGGCATCTGCCTGTGCATTGGATTCTTCCATGGCTTTCTTGGACTCGTTCGCCAGATCCTCAATACCTTCCACCACTTTCTGCAAAGCTTCCGCCGTTTTATCCGTGATCTGATTTCCTTTTTCAATCTCCTGCAGCGAGGTTTCGATCAGTTCCCTGGTATGTACCGCGGACTGTGCACTGTCATCCGCAAGCTTCCGGATCTGTTCAGCCACCACGGCGAAACCTCTTCCGGCTTCCCCCGCTCTGGCAGCTTCAATTGCTGCATTCAGGGACAACAGGTTCGTCTGGGATGCGATATCCTCGATCTCACCGATAATATCACTGATCTGCTTGGAAGTCTCATTGATCCGCTGCATGGCATCGGTCAGTCCCTTCATCTCTTCTCCACTGGTTCTGGCCTGTTGCTGATATTCCATTGCCTTCTCATAAGATGCTCCGAGAGCCTTGGCATTTTTCTCCACGATCTCAGTGACGTTCGTAATGGTCGCCTGCAGTTCCTCCACGGAACCGGCCTGGTCTGTAGCACCCTCTGCCAGTCCCTGTGCGGCATCCGCCATCTGACCCGCGCCGGCAGACACCTGGCTTACCGCATTTTTGATCTCACCCAGTGTCTCACTGAGCTTATGATTCAGCTTGCGGATAGACTCCAGTAATCCGCTGAAATCTCCTATGTAGGCTTCCCTGCAATTACTTACGATCGCAAAATTGCCCTCAGACATTTCTCCCAACAGATAGTCCGTATCACCGATTACCTGCTGCAAATTATCGGAAAGGCTGGCGGTCGCCTCCGCAAGTATCTGCAGCTCATCGCCGGTCTCTACCTTCGGTGCCGGAGTATGCAGATCACCCTGTGCTAACAGCTGTATTCTGTCTGTGCACTGTGCCACCGGCTCCCCGATACGCTGTCCGATCTGTTGTGCCTTGTAAATGCTGTATGCCACTGCGATCACACCGATCGCAGCACCTATGATAATGCCTGTTACAACGGAACCCAGGAAATCCGTAACCGGTGCATCTACAGCCACCATCCAGCCGTTAGTACCATCAATCGGGGCATACGCCTGTAATGTATAAGCACCTTTTCTGAAATAGGTTCCGTATCCTGTCTCACCCTTAAGCATCTGCTGCTCTATTTTAGCAATTCCCTTCAGTGAGCTGTCTGTCTGTGACAATTCAATATTATTTTTCTGCTCCTGGGCAATGGCGGAATCACTATGTGCGATCGTAATACCCGTAGACCCCAACAGGTAGCATCCGGAATGCTCACTGATAGAAATGGCTGCGCAAATATCATTTAAGAACTCCGGATCCGGTACTACAAATACCACGCCGATGATCTCACCGTCTTTATCTCCGCCTTCATAGACGGGTGCAGATATGATCACGCTGAGTTTTCCGTCTGTCTTGGCAATTACGGGATCCGATACCACCACTTCTCCCTGCATGGACCGTTTAAAATACTCACGATCATTATAATCCGTTCCGTCAGCGGCACAGATACCATTACTTCCGATCAGCTTCCCCCTGACCATTCCATAAGCTTCCACGCGCTGATTAATATACTCCTGCTTCTGTGCCGGTGTAAATACAGCCGCGGAAAGCTGATAGCTGCATCCCAGCTCAGATACGATCGTCTCCGATACCGTTAATTCCTGACGGATCCGATCCGCTGACAGCTTTGCGATCTCCTGCATATCAGCCTTCAGTCTGCTCAGGGTACCTGACAGATTCATGATCATAGACACAATGACCAATGATACGATCGATAGCAATACCAGCCGCCGGATTGCCTTCTGCAGCCGCTCGCGGATCGTGGTCTTACCATTGGTCTGACGCTTTTGTCCCTTCTGTGTAGTTTTTGCACTCATAATGTACCTCTTTTCTCCGGCGAGATGTCTCTCCACCTTCTCAAGCCGGCATTTTTCTGCAATGCTGCTAACACTACTGCTGTATCACCATTATAACATTTTCCGAACCTTTTTGCTACCTTATGAGTGCAAAGAAAGAGTTAATATTTCAAAAAATATCAACTCTTTCCCTGTTTTGTCTGTTTATTTATATTTTTCTGTCCCATTAGGCAGAAACTTTTTGGGATCAATAACCAAATTCTTGTGCAAAATACAGTTTTCCACCTGTCTCATAGACAGCAATGCTGCAGGTCGTAAAATCGCCTGCCAGGATATTCGCTGCATGGGTGGGAGAAGCCATCCAGGCATCTACCACGCTCTGTGCGGAATCATATCCCTTCGCCAGGTTCTCACCCCACATCAGTTCACTGTTCACGGTATACCAGTCTCTGCCGTTCGGTCTGGTATGAGAGAATTTGGAAGCAGCTTCCTGTGCTCTTACCATAGCGCAGGACTCCAGTCCGTTGCTCCAGGTAAGCTCCGCAAGTCCATTCTCTGCTCTCTTCGCATTCACCAGTGCCAGTGCATCGGTTGCCATGGTGCGAAGTTCATTGGCCCGGGCAATCTCTGCTTCGCTCATGCCGGCTCTCTGTACAGATCCTGCCAGTGCCACCGCCTCTTCATCGAACCATACGGTTCCGTCACTGTCCGCCGGATCACGACTGACAGAGGACAGATCTGCATTCCTGCCGCAGCCTGCCAGGCTAAGCATCATGATTACTGTCAGAATCAGACTCATCCATCTTTTTTTCATTTGTTTACCCTCTTTCATGAATTTTATGGTAAATATATGTCATTACTGTTCTTATTGCTTCTTCTTAAGGATAAGCCATGCTCCCAGGCCTGTCAAGGACAAGGCAAAACCAAGATTCCATGCATCGGAAGCGTCGCCGGTCTGCGGCCGTCTCGATGCTCCGAGGACTGCTCTGTCTGCCAAAGGTGTCGGATCATCCTCGATCGTCACCATTCTGTGGCGTCTCGCACCAAGTACCTGCGGTGCCTCGGGTGTTACAGGATCCGCAGGGGTACCGGGATCGTCAGGGGTGCCGGGATCATCCGGGGTTGGCGTCGTATCCGGAGCGCCCGGAGTCGGAGTAGGTGTCGAGTTGTTGTCAGGAGTTGTCGACGGTGTTGCCGTAGGCGTTGCCGTTGGTGTTGCCGTTGGCGTTGCCGTTGGTGTTGCCGTAGGTGTTGCCGTTGGTGTTGCCGTCGGTGTCACGGTCGGCGTAGGCTCTTCACTGGGATGCCACTCATTTCCACTAAAGTGACACTCTGCTTGCGTTTGCAAATTTGCAGCTACAATTCTACCTGAATTATTTCCTGCTTCGAGAATCACCTTAGCACATGGTGCAAGAATCGTTCCTCTTGTAGTAGATAAAGTAATAGTTCCATCATATGTTCCAAAATTATACACTAACAAATTTGCATTATCTGCTTCCGGGTAATTATCAATGCCAGATGTGCTCTGTCCTACCAACTTAAAATTATTACCATCAGGTGTTATATTAAATACAACCGTTTTACCGTTTTCCACAGCTACTTTAGGTTCAAAATCCGAAATTCCATTTACGCGAAAAATATTCTGTCCATCATTCAAGGAAATCTCATTAGAACTCAATTTCGTTCCCATTGCATGCAAGTTTTCAGCATTTGTACGAATAGCTGTAAATGCTCCTGCCAGATCGAACTGACCTCTTTCAATTTTTCCAATCTGCTCAGTGGTTCCTACATAAACTCCATTTACAAACCATTGATTACCTCTTTGCTCAAAAGAAGCTGATTTTAGAATCAGATTAGAACATCTAATATTGGAGCCTGAGCCTGTATATTCACCATCTACATAAATAGTACCTTTTCCTGTATAGCCAATGTTATTATAATATTTCAAGCTGCCTGTGCAGATATTAGCTTCACTGTCACCGCTCTGCTCCGTAATTCCCTCTACAAAAATTCCATAGCCATTGGCAGCTCCTAAAACTCCAGCAATATCCACAGTCACCGCATTTACTGTCTCATTTGCTTCCGCACATAAATTCATTGTCAGCGGCATGATAAGACCTGCACCTGCTGCCTCTTCCGGTGTAACCATCGTCGTTGCTTCCGGTGTTACCTCCGGATCAGCTACTACATTTTCTTTCACAACAGCGTCACCACCGGATACAGACTCTTCCCCTACTACTGTAGCCGCTTCCTCTGCCTGTACCGTAAGTGTTCCGTTCCCTGCGACAGTTCCCACTACCAGCGCTGCCACCAGAACCTTTACGATTTTTTCTTTTACATACTTACTAAGTCTGCTCATCTGATTTCTCCCTTTATGAAACCCCATGTGTTACTCCCAACGCACTTAAACGTTTTCGTTCTTCTTTACATCTATTAAGACTATGGATCTCATAAAAAAGGTTCAGATTTTTTATTAAATTTGTGATTTATTGCTTATTTTTGTTCTCTGGTTGTCCATTTGTGGTACCAATGTCCTAATAAGCGGCCGTTTCTGTCAGTACTCCATGGAGCAGTGCTCTTCGTTTCGTGCCTGCGGAACCATAGCAGGTAGACAGCGACACAATGTTCCCTCTGGCGCTTAAGTCCACATCCGATGCATACAGGGAATGCTCCGTCGCCCACTGCACGTAATCATCGTAGGAAGCATCCGAGGTAAAGGTTGCGAAGCGGTCGCTGGTGCTTCTGGTCTCGTAATAAGCAAAGATTTCATAAATATAGACCTTATCTTCCGTATAGATATAAAAATACGGATCCTCCTTACAGCTTACCGTCCCCTTCAACAGATTTTTAAAACTACCGAACATGCTCTCATCCCGCATATTATGTCCGAAGACGAAGGTGTTCCGGTCCGACCAGTCCGCCGAAGCCTCACAATCCATGAAAATACATCCGGCATTTACACTTTCTCCCTCAAAAGAATGCTTCAGATAATAATTGTTGTCCTCGCCCTGTACCACCGGATAGCTGATATCCAGCGCCGGAAAATAAAGCCATCCCCGGAAATCCGGATTGGTCTTCTTGAGATTTGCAAAATCAATCTGCAGATCGGGGTAGTTTTTCACCTGTACTTCTTCCGTCTCTTCCACCCTGGACTCTTCCACCACTGCCTCCTGTCTTATGGTATCATATTCGTTTTTCGCCTTTTGCTCCGACAGATAGGAATACAGACTCATCCCTCCGGTGATCAGAACTGCCGCCGCCAGTATTGCTGTGATGATATTTTCCACTTTCTTATTCTTCATGTTTGTCCCCTTTTTGCATCTGTCTGAATTTACTAATGATTATAACTTATTTTTAAGTATTCGTCTTTACGAAAGACTCATTTTTTGATATTTTTAAGTTGTGATCATAAAAATATTGGGGGGAATTATATCTTATGATACATTTTTTTGCTATCCTTTCACTGCTTCTGTGCGGTGTCTGCTATACCGGTTTCCAAAAAGAGGAAGACAAATGTAAATTCCAAAACATTACCCGGTTCGTCTGGATCATTTTCGGGGCTGCCCTGCTGCTTCGTCTGATCCTTGCTTATACCACCCACGGTTTCGGCAATGATATTGCCTGTTTTGCTGCGTGGGCTGACCGGATCTTCTCCGTAGGTCCCGGGGCATTCTATTCCGCGGAGACTTTTACCGATTATCCGCCCGGATTCATGTATGTCCTGTATCTCATCGGGGCACTGCGTTCCCTGCTTGGGATCCCTTATTATTCCAGCCTGCATATCATGCTGTTAAAGCTGCCTGCTATTCTGTGCGACATGGCCTGCGGCTGTCTGCTCTTCAGAGAGGCGTCAAAAAGACTGCATTTTTCCGAAATGCAATCTGTATGTGTAGCTTGTGCTTATCTGTTCCAGCCGGCAATCATCCTGAATTCTTCCTGCTGGGGGCAGGTGGATTCCGTTCACACCCTTGTGGTGATCCTGATGTGCCTGTTTCTTATGGACGGCAAAATGCTTCCGGCTTATGCGATCTACGGTATTGGAATTCTGTTAAAGCCGCAGACACTGATCTTCACTCCCGTCCTTCTGGTCGGCATTTTGGATCATGTATTTTTGCAGGATTTTTCCTGGAGGAAATTTTCTTATAATCTGTGCGGCGGTCTGGCTGTGATCTGCGGCATGCTTCTGTTGTGCGTTCCCTTCGGTCTGGATGCCGCCACCTCGCAGTATACTTCCACGCTGGGTTCCTATGAATATGCGGCGGTTAATGCCTATAATTTCTGGGGGCTGTTAGGCATGAACTGGGTGGACCAGAACACGATCTTTCTGTTCCTTCCCTGCCGAACCTGGGGATCCATTGCCATTGTGCTGATCGTTCTTTTTACTTTTCTGATTGCCTTGCGTTGCCGAAAAGAACCTTCACGCTATTTTTGCCTCGGTGCTTTTATCATTCTGACTATGTTCCTGTTTTCTGTCAGAATGCACGAACGCTATATGTATCCGGGACTTGCACTGCTGCTGTTCTGCTGTCTGTATAAACCCGCCGGCTCCCTGTGGAAATGTTATGCCGGTTTCGCCGCGCTGCATCTCTACAACACTGCCAACGTGCTGTACCATTACGATCCGCAGAACTATGACCGCAAGGCTCCCATAATTCTACTGGTATCCGCAGGCATGTTATATTGTCTGTATGATTTCTACAAAATCATCTGGAAATATTATATTCATGGGGAAGCGGTGACTGTTGCCGCCACAACCGCGGGTGACCTCGGCTCCCACTTCCGGGAACATTTTCTCTCCCCCTTAGCGCCCACACCTTCTAAGGAGCAGGTGCGCTTCACGAGAGCAGACCTGTGTCTGTTGCTGACAATCTGTGCTCTCTACAGCTTTTTTGCACTCTATGACCTGGGCGACCGCAAGGCTCCCGAGACAACCTACGATATGACACAGAATCAGGTCATTGAACTGGAATTTCCGGAAAATACAGTTCCCGTTACCCTGGCAAGTTACATCGCGCCCTGGCATCAGCGGCATTTTACGGCTGAAGTCCGTAGCTCAGAGGCGGAGGACTGGACGTATCTGGGCGAGATCATTCTGAATAATGTCTTCACCTGGCAGGATGTGTCTTTGGAAGATCTGACCCGGCAGGCAGGCGTAACAGACGCCCGCTGCCTGCGTCTCACACTGACCGATACGGATGCGTCTCTGATCGAACTGGTCTTCACGGATGCGGACGGTGAAATCCTGCGCCCTGTGAATGCCTCTGCTTACGAGACTTTGTTCGATGAGAGCGATTGCTACCCGGAACGCTATTCTTTCCGTAACAGCATGTATTTCGATGAGATCTATCATGCCCGTACGGCTTATGAATTCCTCCACGGACTGCCCACTTATGAAAATACGCATCCGCCTCTGGGCAAAATTCTGATCTCTGTGGGTATCGCTATTTTCGGGATGAATCCCTTCGGCTGGCGGATCATGGGTACTTTATTTGGCATCGCCATGCTGCCCTTCCTCTATCTGCTGGGGAAGAAAATGACCGGCAATACCCCTGCAGCGGCTCTCGCCTGCTTCCTGTTTGCCTTTGATTTTATGCATTTTACACAGACGAGGATTGCAACGATCGATGTCTATATCACGTTCTTCGTGATTGCCATGTACTATTTTATGTACAGTTATTGCTCCATGAGTTTTTATGACACGCCACCACATAAGACCTTCCTTCCATTAGGATTGTGCGGTGTCTGCATGGGGCTTGGCATTGCCTGCAAATGGACCGGTGTCTATGCCGGATGTGGTCTGGCACTGCTGTTTTTCGCGCATTTGCTGCGTCGCTACCGAGAATACCTTTATGCCAAAGCACATCCCGGCAAAAGCACAAACGGTATCGATCATAAATATATAGTGAAGAATTTCCCTGACTATACGATCAAGACCATCGATTTCTGTCTGACCTTTTTCGTATTGATCCCGGTAGTGATCTATCTGCTGTCCTACCTGCCGTTTGTGAATACTGCTCATCCCGGCCTGCTTGACCGTATGCTGGCGAACCAGACTTCCATGTTCAATTACCACAGTGGCCTGGAGGCGACACATCCCTACTCTTCCTCCTGGTATGAGTGGCCGACCATGGTACGTCCGATCTGGTATTATTCGGGATATGTGACCGATGCAATCAAAGAGGGGATCAGCGCTTTCGGCAATCCTGTTGTATGGTGGATCGGTATTCCGGCATTTATTTACATCCTGTACCTGTTAATTCGCAATAATGCGTTTCTCTGTTCTCTGACAGGACACACAAAAACAGAGAGCTCCACAGATACTGCAATTACCCTGTCCCACAGAGAATATGCAACAGCTGCTTTTCTGGCAGTCGGCTACCTGGCGCAGTACCTGCCCTGGTTCTTTGTCACCAGGATTACTTTCATCTACCACTATTTCCCCAGTGTTCCTTTTGTGGTACTGATGATCGTGTACAGCCTGATGCAGTGGAAGAAACATGTATCCGACCGCGCCTTTGTTATCGGCTGCTGCGCTTATGCCACGGTGGCGTTTGCCCTGTTCCTGCTGTTCTATCCGGTATTGTCCGGACAGCCGGTGGATGTGGATTTTGTAATAAAATACTTACGTTGGAGACCGACCTGGGTATTGATCTCGGGTTAAATGAAAGGCAAGAGACTATTATGACCATTCTTCTGAATACCATCTTCATTTTATTTATAGGAATATGGTTTGTTCGCTTTTTTGTTGAAATGGATGTTCCGGAAAAATACAGAGTTTCTCGATTTTTTCAAAATACAACAGACTATAAAGGAGAAGGTCTGACGAAAAAAGACGTTCTCCGGATTCTGTTTTTGGCTTTTCTGATCCGTGTACTGATATATTTTGCAAGTGTGCTTATCTATTTGGTGCAATCAGATTTTTTATCACATGCAGCTGCATTTTCCTGGAATGATTTTTTCAATCTGTGGAATAAATCTGATGCCCAGCATTATCTTGATCTCGCGGAAAAAGGATATGTCAATTGCACAGAAGTAACGGAATGGTCTGGCAGAGAAGAGCATCTATTTCTCGTCTTCTTCCCGTTATATCCCTGGTTCATCCGCTTCTTTCACTTTTTTGTGAACAGTTATGCTGTGGCTGCATTTGCTGTTTCCATCATTTCTTTTTGTGTGGGCTGTGTCTTTTTCTATGGTGCTGTAAAGGAGGAATACGGAGCTTCCATTGCCGAGAAATCATTGACTTTGTTATTGTTATACCCGTTTTCTTTTTTCTTCGGAGGAATCATGACAGAGAGCTTGTTTTTCTGTCTGATTTCTGCGGGTTTTTTCTATATCCGCAGGCATAAATGGCTGATTGTGGGGCTGATTGGGCTTTTAGCATCCCTCTGTCGTATTCAGGGTGTTATCCTTTTTGGCGTCGGTATAATTGAATTTCTAATATCTTCTCAACCAATTCGGATGATTGAGGAGGGGCAGTTCAAGGGCTTTCTGAAACACTTTTTTACAGAGACCGTCTGGCTGTTTCTGATTCCCATCGGGAACCTTGTGTACTTAGAGCTTAATTATCAGATCACCGGCAATGCTTTTCAGTTCACTGTTTATCAGGAGAATCACTGGTATCACACCGCTACCTGGTTCACAAATTGTGTGGCGGAAATTATGCGTTATATTTCCGGTCAGGTCTCCGATACCACGCTTCTCATATGGTATCCTGAACTGATTCTGTTCGTTGTGGCTGCTGCACTGCTTCTCTATTCTCTCCGGACCCAGCCGCTGAAATACAGTGCCTATCTCCTGGTCTATACCCTAATCAATTACTCTGTCACATTTCTGATCAGTGGTGGGCGGTATATGCTGAATGCACTTCCTCTTTTTTTCTTTACCGCTGCATTACTTAATAAACACAAACTGTTGTATCCATTGCTGTGTTTTGCATCAGCTTTATTATATGGGATTTACTTTACTGCTTTTCTCATGGGTGGTGCAATTTATTGATTTTGTCCCTATTTACATTTGTGTGTCTGATGTATCAACAGTATAATTATACATTTCACGAATTGCGTATGCAATTAGAAAATCAAGTAGTCCAAATTCAAATACAATACCATAAGGCTTTCCAGATAATCTGGGAAACAGTAGTAATGATTAGTGGCGTTTCGTACCAGTATCAAAAGCCTTTGACCATATATTTACAGACCAAGAGCTTTACGAAGAATACAACCTTACTGATGAAGAAATAAATATCATAGAATCAGTCATCAAAGAACGAAAATAACAATACCAATACCCTTTGTCATGTGGTAAAATAAAGAAAAACCTATTATGAAACCTAAGGAAGGATTGGGCATGAAAATTTTGAAAAGTATTCTTAATTATATTCCATTAGCCACGTTTATCATATTTGTGGTTACTGATGGAATTATTTCTTTAACATCGGCATTAATTTTTGTTATTTCCACGATTGGTCTACTGATTAATTGGAAAAGAAAAAAACCAGCGATGAAGAATTAAGAAAATTCATGTTTATCAATTACAGGTGACATTGAAAGAGTCAGCCCATTCAAGGTGCTGGCTCTTTAAAAATTCCATTCTAATAAATTGCACGACAACTTATAAAAAAATATGCTCCACATTATGGAAAAATGTATATAAATGTATAAAAGTATCAAAATCGAATAATTATAAGGACTTATGCATCAGACACACTTTTGTAAAAAGGGAGTTGATTTTCTCACAGAAAATATTGCTGTATCATATTTTCTACGATGTTAGATTTTAGAGGAGCCTCTTCCGATTCATAGGTAGCCAGAAGTGTATCCGACAGCATAATTCCATTTATATTATAGAGCTGCATTTTCTGAAAAGCCGCCTGCGCATAATTTTCATTAGCCATCATACCAAAGTGCTCCCAGTAATGGACTTGGCCTGTTACCGGGTGCCTTATGGTGAAATCCGGATAGATCACTCTCTTTCCCAAATGTAATGCTTCCTCGTAATGAAATGGTATCCTGTTCACATGCAGCATCGTCGCAATGATTGCCTCTGATTTGGAACGCACCTTCTGTCCGTTGAAAATAGGATGAATCAGTTGTTCCGGATATTGGGGGCATCTCTCATAATCCTGCTTTTCCCATTCAGCAATTTCTGTATTTACTGAAGTAAATACTTTTTTCAACAGTTCTGCATATACAGCAGTCTCAAGCAACTGTTCTTCTCCCGTTTGCTCTTTGTTACACAAATCCAAATAACTTTGTATTGCTCGTTTTTCTTGCACTATATCCTGAAGCATTACTTCATAATATTTCTTTTCCGCCATAGAGACAGCGGTATTTTTTTCATTGCTAGGAATATAAATTTTCTGTCCATCACAAGATATGTACCATTTCTTATGCTTACCGTTTTGAGAATAGATCAGTTTACCTGCCGGATATGTCTGCAGTCGTTCCAAAATGTTTTTTTCCCGTTGGTCCAGCACTTCTTTTTCTCTTAGCATCTGGTGATATAGCATGACTTCGCCTTTCTCTTATTTTATTGTGATTTAATCAGTTACTTTTTGTTGAAATTCTGCTGAAACCAGCTGGATTTTCACAAGAGTTGTAAATAGAGTTTCATGGTCAGATGAAATGTAACAATATTACATCATATTTCTATCAAGTTGTAAACCTTTATTTTTTCATGGGCACAGCACAGGCTTGCGGCGGTGGCTGTGCCCTCGTCCGGCTCCGCCAGACACAAACATCACATATCCATAAAAAAAAGTGCCCGGATCATATCTTCCCTGATCCGGGCACTGTTCACTATCAAATCATAAATTCTCTTAGCCTTCAGCGATGGCATTACCGGTATACAACTGGTAATATCTGCCCTTCTGGGAGATGAGTTCGTCATGGTTGCCGCGCTCGATGATGCGACCCTGTTCCAGGACCATGATGCAGTCACTGTTTTTGACAGTGGACAGTCTGTGGGCGATGACAAAGGTGGTTCTGCCCTTCATCAGTTTATCCATGCCGTCCTGTACGATTTTCTCAGTGCGGGTATCGATGGAGCTGGTCGCCTCATCCAGGATCAGTACCGGAGGATCCGCTACTGCGGCTCTGGCGATGGACAGAAGCTGTCTCTGTCCCTGGCTTAAGTTCGCACCGTCACCGGTGAGGACTGTGTTATAGCCATCCGGAAGCTGACGGATAAAGGTATCCGCATTTGCTAACTTCGCTGCGGCAATGACTTCGTCATCCGTAGCATCCAGCTTACCAAAACGGATATTTTCCATAACGGTAGCGGTGAACAGATGGGTATCCTGCAGTACGATACCTAAGGATTTTCTCAGATCCGCTTTCTTGATCTTGTTAATATTGATGCCGTCGTAACGGATCTTACCATCCTGAATATCATAAAAACGGTTGATCAGGTTCGTGATCGTGGTCTTACCGGCGCCGGTGGAGCCTACGAATGCGATCTTCTGACCGGGCTTTGCATACATCTCGATGTTATGCAGCACGATCTTGTCATCATTATAGCCGAAGTCCACATCGTCAAATACTACTTCACCCTGTAACTCAATATAATCTACAGAACCATCCGCCTGATGCACATGCTTCCATGCCCACATACCGGTTCTCTCGGGACACTCTACGATCCTGCCGTCTACCTTTTTCGCACGTACCAGAGTTACATAGCCTTCGTCGGTCTCTACTTTTTCATCCAACAGATCAAAAACTCTCTTAGCGCCTGCCTGTGCCATGACGATACTGTTCAACTGCTGACTGACCTGGCTGATGGGCATGTTGAAGCTCTTGTTGAAGGTTAAGAAGCTGGCCAGCTTACCTAAGGTCAATCCTGCAAAGCCGCCCAGTGCCATAGCACCGCCGACGATAGCACATACCACGTAGCTTAAGTTACCCAACTGTGCATTGATAGGCCCCATCAGGTTGGCAAACTTATTTGCATTATAAGCACTTTCGCACAACTCGTCGTTCAACTTTTTGAACTCTTCCAGGCTCTTGTCTTCATGACAGAATACCTTGACGACCTTCTGCCCTTCCATCATTTCTTCAATATAACCATTCACGGTACCGATATTCTTCTGCTGCTTTACGAAATATTTTCCGCTTAAGCCTGCAACCTTACCGGTGACAAACATCATCAATGCCACCATGATCAGACTGACTGCTGTCAGCGGGATACTCAGTACCAGCATACTTCCCAGCGTACCCACTACGGTAATAAAACTGGAAAATACCTGCGGTATACTCTGGCTGATCATCTGACGCAGAGTATCAATATCATTCGTGTAGATGGACATGATATCCCCGTGGGAATGGGTATCAAAATACTTGATCGGCAGCTTCTCCATGTGTTCAAACAGATCATCACGGAGACTCTTCAATGTTCCCTGCGTTATCGTGACCATGATACGGTTGTAAGCATACGTAGCCGCTACACCCACCAGGTAAAAGCCTGCCACACGGACAATTTCCCGGAACAGATTGCCAAAGTCCGGAGTCTCCTGTCCGATCATGGGCAGGATGTAGTCATCGATCAGCCTCTGCATGAACAGAGTACCCTGAATGCTTGCCACAACGCTCAGTACGATACAGATCAACACAAAAATGAAGTGAATGGCATAGTTTTTGAAAATATATGCCATCAGTCGTTTAAATACTTTTCCCGGATTCTCAATACGTTTACCACCCTGCATTCTTCTGCCGGGTCCACGCATTCCGCCGCCCATAGGTCCTGGCATTATGACTCACCTCCATTCTCATCAAAGTCGCCGCCACTCGTCTGGGTCTGGGCTTCATATACTTCTTTATAAATGTTATTGGTACGAAGCAGTTCTTCGTGAGGTGCGAATGCATCGATCCTGCCGTTATCCATTACGATGATGCGGTCCGCGTCCTGAATACTGGAGATACGCTGCGCGATGATGATCTTCGTCGTACCGGGGATCTCCGTGGCAAATGCCTTGCGGATCTTCGCGTCAGTAGCGGTATCCACGGCGCTGGTGGAATCATCCAGGATCAGTACCTTCGGCTTTTTCAGCAGTGCTCTGGCTATACACAGTCTCTGCTTCTGTCCGCCGGATACATTGCTTCCGCCCTGCTCAATATAAGTATTGTATTTTCCAGGCATCTTTTCAATAAATTCATCGGCGCATGCCAGACGACAGGCACGGATGCACTCCTCTTCGGTAGCGTTCTCGTCGCCCCAGCGGAGGTTCTCCAGGATCGTACCGGAGAACAGCACATTTTTCTGCAATACCACAGATACCTCGTTACGTAAGGTTTCCAGATCATAGTTTCTGACGTTCTTGCCACCGACATAAACGGTACCCTCATTGACATCATACAGACGGCTGATGAGGTTCACCAGACTGGTCTTGGAGCTTCCGGTACCACCCAGGATACCGATGGTCTCACCGGCTTTGATCTCGAAATTCAGGTCATCTAACACCGGCTTTTCACTCTGCTTATTATAACGGAAGGTTACATGATCAAAACGGATGCTGCCGTCCGTCACATCATAATCAGGCTGTTCGGGATTCGTGATGTCTGCCTTCTCTTCCAGTACTTCCGCAATACGTTTGGCACTGGCAGCACTCATGGTCATCATAACGAAGATCATGGCTAACATCATCAGATTCATCAGGATCGTCATACAATAGGTCAACAGACTCATCAGTTCACCGGTGGTCATCTGACTGGCAACGATCATGTGCGCACCCAGCCAGCTGATGCCCAGAATACAGCCATATACGGTAAACTGCATGACGGGCCAGATGGTGACCATCGTACACTCTGCCTTTTTAAACATCTTGTAGATGTTGTAGCTGGCCTTGTGGAACTTGTCGATCTCGTAGTCCTCACGCACATAAGCCTTTACCACACGCTGCGCCGCTACGTTTTCCTGTACGCTGGCATTTAAGTCATCGTATTTTTTGAATACTTCACTAAAGTATTTCGATACTTTTTTCATGATAAAAATCATGATGATTCCCAAAAATACCACGGCTACCAGATAGATGCTTGCCACTTTCGCGTTGATCAGAAACGCCATCAGCATGGCGCAGATCAGGCTGACCGGTGCACGGAAGCACATACGTAAGAGCATCTGGTAAGCGTTCTGGATATTGGTAACATCCGTGGTCATACGAGTGACCAGTCCTGCGGTGGAGAACTTATCAATGTTAGAGAAAGAGAAGGTCTGAATGTTCTCATACATGGCTTCTCTTAAGTTTCTGGCAAATCCGGTGGATGCTTTCGCACCGTATTTACCACCCATGACACCGGCGAACAATCCGACAATAGCTGCCAGGACCATATAACAACCGATGACAAAAATATGTTTCATATCTCCCGCCTGCACACCGTCATCAATGATCGATGCCATCAGGAGCGGAATCACCATTTCCATGGCTACTTCCAGGATCATGAATATGGGTGTGACAAGGGATGCACGCTTATATTCCTTGATCTGTCTGGCTAATGTTTTAATCATAGCTGATTTCCTTTCTGCTTTTCTTCTTGTTAGTTCTATGTAATTTCCTTGTTATTTCTTTACTGCTTCTTTTTTATTTCTGAGCTGCTTCTTTGCTGTTTCTGCTTTTTCTGCTCTGATAAATACTCGGTGATCTGCCTGTCTGGAATAACTGCTGTCATCACTCATTTCGGCATGGTACGTTGGAACTTTCCACACGCTCACCGTCCATTCCCAGATTCTGCATCATCTTATCTAAAATAGTTAAGAATGTCCGTTTCTCTTCTTCGGTAATACCATCCTCCAGCTCCCGGTTGAAAATCCGGATCTGCTCTTCGATCATATTATGATGCTCGATTGCTTTCTCTGTCAGAAGAATCCTTTTTAATCTGGCATCCTCCGTCGACGCTACCCGGATAAGATATCCCTTCTGTTCCAGGCTCTGCAGCATTACCGTCGCCGTAGATCTGCGGATCCGGAACTCCCGCTCCACATCCTTCTGATATACATCACCGTTCCTGCTCTTATGATACAGATATCCCAGAAGCGGTCCCTGCATTCCGTTAAGTTCATGACTATCCTGCTGGGCGAAGATCACTTCCATCTTCCGGCGGATCATGTTGTTGGCGGCCTTGAGCTCGAATCCAAGTTGGCGGTTCGTCAATACATCTTCCTCGTTCATTCTGCCTCCTTATCTTCTATATGCTTCAAACCATAAACTGCTGAAATCAGCTTCTGCATTTTAGCATAGCATGAAAAGACGTACACTCAATGTTATTTTGCAAAAATGTTAGATAACTAACTTTTTTGTTAGCCATCTAACATTATAACGCAATCTATTCTCTTTGCAATAAAAAAAATATAAACTTTATATAAATTGCTATTAGTCCTTTACAATTCTCGCTTTATCTGTTTTAATCTGATTATGTATCTGTCTTCTATAACTATTTCTTTTATTTTCTATATTTTCTCGAAGGAGGAGTTTCTTATGTCTTTATTTTTTTCCGATTTTATTCATACCAGAACTGATCTTACACAGAAAATCTCTGATATTCAACAGCAGTTGAAACAATTACCCCATGGAAAACTGATCATTTCACATAATGGAGAAAATATCAAATGGTATTCCAGTGATGGTCATTCTAAAAAATATATTCCTAAATCTGATCGTGCACTTGCTGAGCAATTGGCGCTTCGCAAATATCTCACTTCCCTGCTAGAAGAATTACTTCAGGAGAAAAAAGCTATCAACTTTTATGACAGACATCGTCCAAAGGCAATAAAAAGTTCCATATTATTGCAGGATGTTTCACTCGGATATAGCGAATTGTTAGCTCCCTATTTTCAATTATCTCCCTCACACACAGCCTGGATGCAGGAGACTTACGACCGCAATTCCAAAAATTCTGAAAACCTCATCTATAAAGCTTTCAACGGCATCAACGTACGTTCAAAATCAGAAGCTATCATTGCCATGCTTCTTTATACAAACAAAATTCCATTTCGTTATGAATGTGCCCTTAACCTCGGCGATATTATATTTTATCCTGATTTCACAATTCTTCATCCTAAGACGGAACAATTGTATTATTGGGAACACTTTGGTCTGATGGATTCCCCCGGATATCGTCAAAATGCCTTTTCCAAACAGCAGCTTTATGCTGCACATGGCATTCTTCCTTCCGTTCACTTGCTTACAACCTATGAAAATCAGGCATATCCGTTGAATACGGAGCTTGTGGAAAAAATGATCTATTACTATTTTCTGCGGTAACTTCCTTACATGTTTTGTTCAAATGTCATTGTTTCAATTTTCGTGGGTCTATACAGATTTTTTCTCTTCTGAGTTCCATTTTTTTCGCTTTTTAATCGTCTTATTTTGTTAAATGGGTCTATACAGAAAAAATACTCCTCCAGGTACTCATTTTTACAAAATCAAGTATCCCTGACTATATTTTTTCTGCATAGACCCATATGCTTCAAATTATAAAATTTATTTGCCCTCTTGAGTATCTCAGAACAACATTTTTCTGTATAGACCCATAATAATTATCTGCCGGTCTATCATGCCGCTCGTATTTCTAGGGGTTATATCACTGGAAATCATTTTAACAACGGTCCCTGTCATCCTGGAATTCACACTTAGTCTTCCAATACCCGGCTTAAAACTTCATCCTCCAGCACCAGCTTTTTCGCGGCTTCGCGGTATTTTTCCTCATGGAGATAGGTATGGCGGTGCGGTTTGATGGAGGGTGCCATGTCGATGGCTTTGAGGAAATCGGATCTCTTCATATGTAAAGTTGCCACATAGTCCCAGAAGCCGGTATCCTGAAGCACTGTGCTGACACGGATATAGCGATGATCCTGTACCTTTGCCATAATGTAGGTGGCAATGCCTACCTGGATACCATGTAACTGCGGTACTTCCAGAATCTTATCCAGTGCATGGGAGATCAGATGCTCACTGCCGCTGGTGGGAGCACTGCTGCCGGCGATCTCATTGGCAATACCGCTCATGGCCAAAGAATCCAGTAGTTCCTTCAGGAACAGCTCATCCTTGATGCTCTCGTAAGGGGTACGGACAAAGCTGTTCACCGCTTTCTTCGCAATCATGACCGCAAAATCATTCACTTCGCCGCAGCCTGCCTTCTCTTCAAAGATCCAGTCGTAGAGCGCTGTGATCTTGGAGATCATATCGCCGATGCCGGCGAGCGCCTCCCAGGGATAGGTAAAGCGGGCCAGGTAGTCCCCCGCCAGTGTATGTGTCAGATCATAAAGGTCGTTGATGGTGTACATAGTCTCCTCCTTCGCGCCTGTGCTACTGTACGCACCGCGACGGGATGTTATGTGCTAAGTATACTATCCGGTGCGGCATTTGGCAAGTGGGGGACAGAAAAAACACCCCCGCGCCGCTTTGGCGCAGGGGCGTTTTCAGCCTTTTCAGTTGTCCAGCGGCTTCATAGTCGGGAACAGGATCACGTCGCGGATGGAGTCGGTGCCGCAGAGCATCATCGCGCAGCGGTCGATGCCGAAGCCCAGGCCGCCCGTGGGGGGCATGCCGTACTCCAGCGCCATGACGAAGTCCTCGTCCATCATGTCGGCCTCCTCGTCGCCGTTGGCGCGCTTTTCGGCCTGCGCCTTCACAAACTCGCGGACCTCGCGCGAAAGCTCGGGGTAGAACGGGGCGAGCATGGGATCGTCGTCGGCGGCGATAAGGATGGTATAGAGTGCCGGCGCCGTGTTGACGCCGTTGATCACCAGAGTCTGATCCTCCATGTCGCGAGCGGCCTGCTTGGCAAGCTTCTTAAAGGAGAACGGGGCACGGGTGGCACCGAAGATGCCGGCCACGTGGTCCTCGAAGATGTTCAGGAAGTTCACGAAAGATCACTCTCCGTATAGGTTCTTTGGTATCCGAGCAAATATAGGCATATCCCAACGATTATAGAGGATAGGATTCCCGCAACCGCCGCCTTGGCGATGACCGCGGCTGCAAGGCCGGCAATTTCCATATGGTGTGCAAGACAGGACGCCGCTGCGCAGCCGATGCCGGTGACAGCGATTGCGGCGATTGCGGCAAGGTTTGAGCTCTGATCGGCACGCTTGGCATGGGCATTGAGCAGCGCGGATGACGCTGCGGCAGTTGCCGCGACCAGCACAAAGGCAGCCCAAAGGAGCGGGTCTCCCAGCGCTGCGGCAACGTTACCGAGCCCCAGCACGCCTCCGGCTGAAAGCGCGACCGTGGCCAGACGGGCAAAAAGCGCGCCCATGCCCGTTGCCGCGGCGGCGCTTGCCGGGCCGAGCCAAAATGACGCGACGCCGGCGGCGACCCCAGCTGCCAGGAAGGTATTGCCGGTCAGACAGCCAAGCGCGAGGGCACAGGTGAGCGTGGCGCTCGCGGCAGTCTCGGTGCGACCCCAGGCGATCCACCAACCGGACATGGCGGCGGCAAAGATCACCGCGACGGGCAGCATCGACAGGATGCCCTGTGCCTGCATGGTGGCGTTGGCCATGAGCACCAAAAAGCCCACAGCCGAGATGGCCGAGCCAATCTGGGGGGCCAGGCCAGCCGCCGCTCCGATCGCGATGGCCGCAATGACTAGGCCTGGAAGCGCCGCGACCCCGGCCGTTTGCATCAGCAAAAAGCTAAAGGTGCCGCACGTTAGCGCCGAGATAGCGCGCATGGTGTAGTCGCGCGCATGGCTCCAGCGCGTGCCCGCCCAGCCGAGTGCGGGGTCGACCTCGATGGCGTCGTCCCCGTAGTGCGACGGTTCGATATCGTCGAGCTCCTGCTCGTCATCCGAAAGCTCGCCAATCATTTGCTCCAGGCTGCGACGGCCCTCGCGCACGCTGCCCAGACCGGCAAGGAGCTGGTCGCAAAATGCCTCGATGCTGCTGGGGCGGTCCTGCGGCATGGGGGAGAGTGCACTCATGAGCGTGGCCTCGGCTCCCGGGGGAAAGTGTGGTATCAGCTCGCTGGGATAGGTGGCGCCGCCGATGATGCGGCCGAGCGAGTCGGCGGG
>ENA-OPRX01000258-OPRX01000258.1-human-gut-metagenome-genome-assembly--contig:-NODE-258-length-38791-cov-5.049050_pt1 | contig 38791 bp, 30 predicted proteins | sample MGYA00241450_ERZ501892 | MGnify/ENA primary metagenome ERZ501892 (study PRJEB25962, sample SAMEA2042223) | human gut metagenome | biome: human gut; feature: human-associated habitat; material: faeces...
ATCCGAGTCCGGGGCGGGCAGCCCTTTCTGCGTGGATTTTAGAACAACTATTTCACTAACTCTCAATTTATCATAAAACCCCGGTGCATTCACACCGGGGCTGCATGTCTATTATTTCAATTTCCAGATGTCTCTGTTGTACTCCGCAATGGTTCTGTCGGAGGAGAAGAATCCGGCCTTGGCGATGTTCACCAGCATCATCTTCTTCCACTTCTGCTGATCCTCGTAATCAGCGAATGCCTGATCCTTTACCTTGATGTAATCTTCTAAGTCAAGCAGGGTCATGAACCAGTCTTTGTTCAGCAGCTCGTTGTACAGACGCTCCAGGTTCTCCTTTTTGCCCACTTTGAGCACTTCTTTGCTGACAATAAAGTCTACAGCCTCTTTGATCACAGGGCTCTTCTTGTAGTAATCCTTGGAGACATAGTCTGCCTTCTCGTAGTGCTTGATGACAGTGTCGCTGTCCTGACCGAAGATGTAGATATTGTCATCGCCTACCAGCTCATGGATCTCTACGTTTGCACCGTCACTTGTACCCAGTGTTACGGCACCGTTTAACATGAACTTCATGTTACCGGTTCCGGATGCCTCCTTGGATGCCAAAGAGATCTGCTCGGAGATATCGCAGGCAGGGATCAGCTTCTCGGCATAGCTTACGTTGTAGTTCTCTACCATAACAAGCTTCATGTAAGGGCTGACTTCCGGATCGTTATTGATAATGTCGGACATTACCAGCAGGAGATGAATGATATCCTGAGCGATCACATACGCAGGTGCAGCCTTTGCACCAAAAATGAAGGTCAGCGGTGTAGAAGGCTTCTTGCCACCCTTAATCTCCAGATATTTGTGAATGATATACAGTGCGTTCATCTGCTGACGCTTATACTCATGCAGACGCTTTACCTGAATATCGAAGATGGAATCGGGATTCAGCTCCACGCCTTCCTTATCCTTGATATAGGATACCAGCTCGGTCTTCTTGGTCTTCTTGATATCATAGATAGCATCCAGTACCGCCTGATCGTCCTTATGCTCTAACAGCTTCTGTAATTCTTCGGCATCCTTCTTGTAACCGTCGCCGATGGTCTGGGTCAGGAACGCAGCCAGCTCATGGTTACAGGACAGCAGCCATCTGCGGAAGGTGATACCATTGGTCTTGTTGTTGAACTTTTCAGGGTAAATCTTGTAAAAATGATTCAGTTCGCTCTGCTTCAGAATCTCGGTATGAATTGCTGCCACACCGTTGACGCTGTAACCGTAATGGATGTCGATGTGTGCCATGTGCACTCTCTTATCCTTATCGATGATCTGAACTTTTTCGTCCTTATATTTCTTTGCCACACGGTCACTCAGCTCCTTGATGATGGGAACCAGCTGAGGAACTACCTTTTCAATATAAGCCAGAGGCCACTTTTCCAGAGCTTCTGCCAGGATGGTGTGGTTGGTATACGCGCAGGTGCGACTTACGACGTCAATGGCTTCATCCATAGTGAAGCCTTCCTCAGTGGTGAGGATACGGATCAGCTCAGGGATAACCATGGTAGGATGGGTATCGTTGATCTGGATTGCCACATGTTCAGGCAGAGTATGCAGATCATAGCCTTTTTCCTTTACTTCCTTCAGGATCAGCTGGGCACCGTTGCATACCATGAAGTACTCCTGATAGATACGTAACAGGTTACCGGCCTCATCGGAATCATCCGGATACAGGAACAGAGTCAGGTTCTTCTCAATGGCTTCCTTATCGAAAGTGATGCCTTTCTTTACCAGGCTCTCATCCACGGTCTCAATATCAAATAAGTGCAGCTTGTTCAGTCCGTTCTCATAACCTACCACGTCAATATCATACAATACGGAAGTCACCTTGCGGTCACCGAAAGCTACTTCAAACTTAGTGCCGGTGTTGTTCAGCCAGGAATCCTTCTGGATCCAGTCGTTCTTCTCAGCATTCTGCAAATGATCCTTGAATACCTGCTTGAACAGACCGAAGTGGTAGTTCAGACCGATACCGTCTCCGGGAAGTCCCAGAGTAGCGATGGAATCCAGGAAACATGCTGCCAGTCTTCCAAGTCCACCGTTACCAAGAGAGGGTTCCGGCTCTGCCTCTTCGATGTCTGCCAGATTCTTGCCGTTTTTCTTCAGGATATCGCTCAGCTCCTCATAGATGCCTAAGTTGATCAGGTTGTTGGATAACAGCTTACCGATCAGGAACTCCATGGAAATGTAATATACTTTCTTGTCTCCGGTGATTACAGGAGTCTCTGCCATCTTCTCTTTGGTCAACTGCAGTACTCCGGTGTACAGCTGTGCATCGGTGCAGGCACCGATATTTTTTCCATACATTTTGCCGGTGATCTCGTTTAATGTCTGCTCTAAATTCATCTTTAACCCCATTTCCGCACGTTTCCCCAGGGAAGCGCACTATTTTTCTATTCTCTCTGTTGCGGTTTTCCCTGAATCAGCGGATGCCATTTCCTCCGTTTTTCAGGAAAAATAGTTTTGTTGCTCTCTTACAAAACACAGGATACCATAGGAAAACGTTTTCCGCAACCCTTTCTTTGATTTTCCTGGATTTTTGTGCAAAATAGCTTAACAGATAATGTCCTTATAGTACATTTTCACAATACTGTGGGGCATGACTACCTGATGTCCCTCGCCACCGTTCATCAGCTGATGTACTTCTTCCACGGCTCTGCTGGAGATGCTGTAGAAATCCTGTCTGATAGTATTCATCTGCTTACCGACATATCCCATCAGGGTGATGCCATCGAAACCGCACACCGGACGGAAAATGTCCATATCGATCAGGGCGTTCATGGCGCCGATTGCCATCAGGTCGGAGGCACAGACTACCACGTCCTTATTTTTCGCGTATTTCAGTGCCACGTTTCTCGCTGTCAGCTCACTGAAATCTCCCTGTCTCACCATCATGGTCAGATCCAAGTCTTTCACCAGGCGCCTCATGCCTTTTAATCTCTGTTCCGTGACATAACCGTCTCTTCTGCCTGCGATGTACAACACACGCTTGCAATTATCGTCCAGCACCGTCTTTTTCGCCACATCGTACTGGGCCTGTTCCTGATCGATACTGATGTATGTGGTCCTGGCATTCACAATCGGTGCATCCACTACCACACAGGCGAACTGCTTTTCCCGGATGAGTTTCTGCAGCACTTTATCTTCTTTGGACATGCCATAGATCACAACGCCCGAGATACTTTGTGACAGAAAAGATCTGGTGATCTCTTCCGCTGTCATTCCCGCGATCATAGAAGGAAAGATCGTCACGACTTCCACATTCAGTTCTTTCGCCTTATCCAATGCCCCTACCAGATACTGCATGAAGATCTGGTCAATGGCCTGGGTCTGTCTGTTCGGATCCAATACCAATGCAATACGTCCAAACTGCTTGGATGATAATGCTGCTGCGATGGAATTCGGAATATAATTCAGTTCCTTGATGGCATCCTGTACCCTTTTCTTCGTCTCTTCACTGACATTCGGGTAGCCATTTAAGACCTTGGATACTGTTGAAATTGCTACTCCGGCATGTTTTGCCACTTCCTTGATTGATACCATAAATCCCCCGTTCCGGCCGCAGACCCCTGCGCCCGTTTTTCTCCGTTACCGTGACGAAATGCGGTCTTGTTCCATTTGACGTTTGCTCATATATTCTCTATACTATAAGTTAATGGCAGTTTCGTCAATGTACAGCATTTACGAAATATGGCGTGAATTTTTGGAAAAGGTTTTCCAAAACAGATTAAAATAGGACAGCGAAAGCGCCGGAAAGGCAACACATATCATGGCAGTCATCAAAAGTGTGGAAGAAAAATATATGAAAGAAGCCCTGAAACAGGCAAAAAAAGCCTACGCTCTGGGAGAAGTTCCCATCGGTTGTGTCATCGTACACGAGGGAAAGATCATCGGCCGGGGTTACAACCGCCGCAATACAGATAAAAATACGCTGGCGCATGCGGAGATCACAGCGATCAACAAAGCCAGCAAGGTCATCGGTGACTGGCGTTTGGAAGAGTGTACCCTCTATGTGACACTGGAGCCCTGCCAGATGTGCGCAGGTGCCATCGTGCAGGCCCGGATCCCCGAAGTCGTCATGGGCTGCATGAATCCCAAGGCCGGATGCGCCGGATCCATCCTGAATATACTGGAAATGCCCCAGTTTAACCATCAAGTGAAGGTTACCCGGGGCATTTTGGAAGTGGAATGCAGTCAGATGCTGAAAACCTTTTTCGAAGAACTCCGCATCCGCAACAAGCAGGAAAAAGAAGCCAGGAAGTCCTTAAGCTGTCTCTCGTAACGATGCTTCTTCTCCTTTATCCTGTGTATGTCCGCTCTTTTTGAATTTTCTGAGTTTCGGCAGCTTGCAGAGCAGAAGTCCCGTCTGATACAATCCCTCTGGTGCATACAGGATCATAAATACACAATATGGGAATACATATCTGCTCTTGGCTTCCCACAGAATACTGAACAGAAATCCGCCGAACACAGCAATCCAGGGCAGCCACAGTGATATCGGAACCTCCTTTTTCTTCCACCACAAGATTCCCAGCATGACCAATGCCATAAGTCCAGCCAAATATAGGATACTCTGGTAATAATTTGTAAGCTTCCATATAGTTCTTCCCAGTTCACCGTAATACAGACTCTCCAGAACAGGAGACAATTCCGCTCCTTCTTCAAAACTTTCCGTACTTTCCAACGCTGCATACATCGGCTCTATCCACTGGCCCTCCACCTTATTTTTGAAAAAGTTGAATGCCATTCCCGGATCCTGTGAAAATTCTTCCAACCGTTCCCGGATATATTCTTTTCCCTGCTGCGCGGCAAGTTCCTGTTGGCAATCGTAATCTATAAATGTTGCCTGCTGATATCGGTTATAGACCCCCGCTCTGCCTTCCGTCTCCTGTAATCCCATAGCGACCCACAAGATACTGGGAATACCGACTCCACTGGGATATCCCGACCGGACTTCATAGATTACATCTACTGCCTTCACAGACAATGCTGCCGTCAGAAGGATCGCTGTTCCCGCCATAAGATATCGTACTTTCTTTTTTCTGAGACTTACCAGCAGAACATAGACTGCCACGGCAACGAGAACGATCCATGTATTTTTCCGGGCAAGTACCGCCAGACCCGCTGCGAAGGATGCCAATGCAATATATCTCTTCTGCCCGGAATGTTCATAGGCTGCCACACCATAAAACAATATGATTCCGAAGCTGATGCTGAGCACATCACCATAGATATAAGGAAGATAAAATAAAAGAGGAAAACAACCCAGCATCATCACACAATACAGCATCCGGAATACCGGTCTGTCCGTGTTCAGCTTCAGAAACCCATAGCCCGCCAGTATCGTAAGTATCCACCATACGACATGAAGGATCTTGGCCGGTCTGTAGTTAAAGTCGCCGAACAAGGTAAACAGGATCTCATAGAGGATTGCCAATCCCTTCTGCTGCTGGTACATTCCCACATACCCGCCAATGCTCAGCATGCTGAAATTGCCATCTCTGCAATATGCAGCAAACGCCGTAGTATTAATCTGGTCTCCTACGGGATAATAGGGATTCTTGCATACATAGAATACCCCCAGAATAAACGCAATGACGCTCGTCACAATTAACGTACACAGGCAGATCTTTTCCTGCTGGGACTTGTCTTTTTTCATCAACACTTTGTCGATTCCCATGGCACAAAGCGATGCAGCCAAAAAAACCGCGATATGAGCCCAGGTCTTGTCCCCGACCAGCACTCCTCTGGTTCTGCCATCCACCGCACCGTAATAGGAATATTTGCAGGCCCAGTAGCTGAGAAGCATCATCATTGCCAGAGCGCACACCAATAAGATTCCGAGCAGTGCATGATATAGTTTTTGGTTTTTATCTGTCTGTAACTGCCTGGTATTCATTTTCTTTCGATATCCTTTTCTCCCAGAGTATTATCATTTTATCTTGTTATTATTGTAATTATCCGATTATCGCACATCATTATGTTGATTATAGCACGCGCATACCTATTCTTCAAGGTAAAGAGGCTTGACAAAGCCGCCGGAAACAGATACACTTAAAAAGCCGTATATGTCGGGTTGCCATGCAGTGGTGATGAAACTCGGTCTTACGCAATGGAAATCTACGAACCGTGTCAGGTTGGGAACAAAGCAGCACTAAGTAGAACCTTCCATGTGCCGTAAGGAAACTGGGTGGAGCTGCTGTCATGGTCCGGCGTATGCGGTTTTGACATTTGTAGCTATGAATAAGAAGGAAGTACAGATATGGCTGTAGAGACTACCACTTTTTCAAATAATAGCGCCGACACCTGGTTCCGTGACATCATGTTCGACTGTGTGCTTTGCCCACGTGCCTGCCATGTGAACCGTCTCGCCGGTCAGACCGGGTACTGCGGGCAGACCGCTGAACTCATGGCAGCGAGAGCTTCCCTGCATTATTGGGAAGAGCCCTGTATTTCCGGTACTTCCGGCTCCGGAACCGTCTTTTTCTCCGGCTGTAATCTCAGATGTGTCTTTTGTCAGAATCATAATATTGCTTTGGGTAAGGCCGGACGAGTCATTGCTCCGGAGCATCTGGCGGAAATCTTTCTGCAATTGCAGGAACAGGGGGCCAATAATATCAACCTCGTCACCCCGACTCATTTTCTGCCGCAGATCGTTATTGCACTGGAGCAGGCAAAACAGCAGGGGCTGCATCTTCCCATTGTATACAATACCGGCAGCTATGAATCTCCGGAGGCACTGCGCCATCTGGAAGGGCTGGTGGATATTTATCTTCCGGATCTGAAATATTTTTCCCCGGAACTTTCCACTGCGTATTCCCATGCTCCGGATTATTTTGAAACTGCCTGTGCAGCCATTTCGGAAATGTATCGCCAGGTGGGGGATTCTGTCATCGATGAAGATACCGGATTAATGCAGCACGGGATGATCGTCCGCCATCTGCTTCTGCCCGGACAGACAAAGGATTCCAAAAAAATCCTGCGCTATCTCCATGAGACCTATGGAGATCATATTTATATCAGCATTATGAATCAGTATACACCTCTGCCACAGGTAGCGGACATTGAGGTGCTGAATCGTACCGTAACGCCGGAAGAATACGACCGGGTATTGCGATTTGCAGAGCGGATCGGCATCGAACGAGGTTTTCGTCAGGAAGGAACGACCGCCAGTGAAAGCTTTATTCCGGAATTCGATGAAAGGGGACTGTGATCCTCTCACAGTTCCACCGAGATCAGATAATATCCGAAGTCTCCTTCCCAAGCCGGTTCTCTGGCTCCTTCAAAGCTCTCAAAGCCAAACATTCTCGCGACCTGTTTCTCCCGTTCGTAAAAGTTTCCCGGAACTCCTATGTAATACTTTGCCTGCCCGGCTGCTTCCTGCCGCAGTAACAGCAAATGTCTGTAATTGTAATATCCATGCAGTAAAAAGCTGTTATGGGTCATCTGATAACAGCGTTCCCGCAGGACCACGAAATCCTCCGGTCCCACGGAGAGAAATTCTCTGGCATCCCGGAAGGGATGAATGTGTGGGTAAATGCTGCTTAACTGCTCCCATTTGGTATCTTTCATGTGCAGGGTGTGTTCCGTAACGGCAGCGGATTCCTTTGCCGTTTGTGCTTGCCGTTTTCCTGTCTCCATGGGAATGGCTGCTTCCGCTGTTACCTCTGCTTTCTTCTCTATCAGCTTCGGTTCTTCGCTTTTCATCACGTTTTCCGGCTTTGGCACAGATTTCTTTTTGGTATCTCCGGTTCCTTCGAATTTCCCAACGATGGCACAATTCCTTTCCAGCGGAATGCGTATCCCAAGTATCTGCTCCCTCTCTTTTTCCAATGGAATCCTTTTCTCACAAGAAGCTCTTCCTTGATCTGTCGTCATTTCGCACAGCTGCTGTTCCCCGCTTTCCCATTGCAAATACAGCAGTATCCCCTTACCGGACACGATTTCCTGTCCATTCAGCTGCACTGTCAAAATTTCTTCTTTATCCAGGCTTTCCAGCCTCGCATATCCCGCACTTCGGATTCGCTGCCCGTTTTCCTGTAATTCCAGATAACTGATCTGTTTCCGATATGACATAAAAATCCCCCCGCATAAAGTATTCTAACTATCTTTATGCAGGGGGTTGTCCTTAATATTCCTGGTTGTCCAGATATTTCATATAATTAACGACCATCAATGCGATCTTGAAGGTCAATGCATCATCGAAGCTGCGCAGGTCCAGTCCGGTGCTCTTCTGGATCTTCTCAATACGATACACCAGCGTATTGCGGTGTACGAACAGCTGTCTGGAAGTCTCCGACACATTCAGATTGTTCTCAAAGAACTTGTTCAATGTATTCAATGTCTCTTCGTCCAGATCGTAGGGTACATTGTCTCCGAAGATCTCTTCGATGAAGATCTTGCACAGATTCACCGGCAGCTGATAGATCAGTCGTCCGATTCCCAAAGTGCTATAGGCAATGACTTTTTTCTCTGCATAGAAGATCTTGCCTACATCCAGTGCCATCTTAGCTTCCTTGTAGGACTTGGAGACATCCTTCAGTTCCTGTACCACAGTACCGTAAGCAACTTTTACATCCAACAATGCTTCCGCATTCATCATGGCCACAATAGTCTCTGCCAGTTCGTGCAATGCCTGCGGCGTTGTAGTATTCTCCACAGACTTGATCAGGATCAGGCTGGATTCGTCTACAGCAGTCACATAATCTCCCGACTGGGGTGAGAACATGCTCTTAAGCACTTCCGATACAATACCGTCCTTCTCATCCTTCGTCTCGATCAGATATACCGCTCTGGGACAAGTTACTTCCACATGAAGCTTCTTCGCTCTGTTGTAGATATCTACCAACAACAAATTGTCCAGTAACAGATTCTGGAAGAAGTTGTTCCGGTCAAAACGCTCTTTATAGGCAATGACGAGATTCTGAATCTGGCTGACGGCAATTTTGCCTACCATATACACATCATCCGTCATTCCGCGGGCAACCAGCACATATAAAAGTTCACCTTCATCACGGATCTTCAGAAGGTGATGTACGCCGATCACCTGACTGTCCGCAGGGGATGCTGCAAAGCCTGTGATCAGATCGGTCGTAATGTCATCTCTCTCCATGGTAGATGCCACTTCGGATCCGTTCAGGTCATAGACTCCGAGGTCAACTTTTGTGATTGCTTTCAATTCATCAATGCTTGTCTGTATAATCTGGCCTGTAATCATATTGTCCACGCCTTTCTGTAATATTTCATATCCGCTTGCTCTACTCATAACCAAAAAGCCCCTATGCAAGCAGTCTCGCCTTTTAACTATGTCCCACAATCCTTCCCCTCTATTCGCATATCGTTGGATTGGCAACACTATATATGTTTAGTATAAAGGATTTGTGCATTTGGTGCAAGCAAAATGCTGAAAAAAGACCCTGTCTGTAATCGCAGACAGGGTCTTGAAATTTCTGATTAAAACTAGTTGGTAATAACCTGCTCGGTCTCTTTGTCGAATACATGGATCTTCTCAACATCCAGAGCGAACTTAACGGTATCGCCGGGTCTTGCAGTGGTACGAGAATCTACTCTTGCGGTCATAGGGAACTCGTCAAGATCGAAGTACAGATATACTTCTGCACCAAGTAACTCGTAAACCTTGATGGTAGAGGTAAATACGCTCTGAGGAGAGGTCTCGATGTACATCTCGGAATCATATACATCCTCAGGACGGATACCGAAGGTAACAACCTTTCCATCGTAACCGCCATCGATCAGCTTCTTGGACTTAGCGGGAGGAAGAGGAATGCTGTGGCCTGCGATTACCAGGTTAGCGATGTCGCCTTCTACCTTAACAGTAGCATCTAAGAAGTTCATCTGCGGAGATCCCATGAATCCTGCTACGAACAGGTTGCAAGGCTTCTCATACAGGTTCTGAGGAGTATCTACCTGCTGGATAACGCCGTCCTTCATAACAACGATTCTGGTACCAAGGGTCATAGCCTCGGTCTGGTCATGTGTAACGTAGATGATGGTGGTGCCCAGTCTCTGATGCAGCTTAGCGATCTCGATACGCATCTGTACACGCAGCTTAGCATCCAGGTTGGACAGAGGCTCATCCATCAGGAATACCTTAGGGTTACGAACGATTGCACGTCCCATAGCAACACGCTGTCTCTGACCACCGGACAGAGCCTTGGGCTTACGATCAAGCAGCGGAGTCAGATCCAGGATCTTAGCTGCTTCCTTAACCATCTTGTCGATCTGATCCTTGGGAACTTTTCTCAGCTTCAGACCAAATGCCATGTTGTCATATACGGACATATGAGGATACAGAGCGTAGTTCTGGAATACCATTGCGATATCTCTGTCCTTAGGAGCAACGTCGTTTACAAGACGGTCGCCGATGTAAAGCTCGCCCTCGGAAATCTCTTCGAGTCCGGCAATCATACGAAGTGTAGTAGATTTACCGCAGCCTGAAGGACCAACAAGGATAATGAACTCCTTGTCCTTGATTTCAAGGTTTACGTCTGATACGGCAACAACGCCACCGGGATATTTCTTATAGATGCCTCTGAGTGATAAGCTTGCCATTTAGTGTGGACCTCCCTAATTAAAATGCTGCCGAGGATATTATCTTGCAATACATATATCGGCTATGATTATATAATACCAAATTACGCACAGTAATTTCAAGTCTCTTATTACCCAAACTTACAAAAAGTTATTTATTTAGTTTGACGAAAATAAACTTTTTCGGAAAAATGTGTTGAAATCATGCTACTATTTTGCATAAAGTTTCAGGGCTTCTTTGTGCAAAATTTCCCTGCACCCTCCGAGAGGCAGTGTGGGGTCAAGCTCTATGCCCCCTATCCTTGTGCGCCTGAGGAAGGTGACTTTGTTGCCCGCAGCCTCCATCATGCGCTTGACCTGGTGGAACTTTCCCTCGTGGAGGATAAGCCGCACCACATGGTCGTCATCGGTGAAGAAAAGCTGCGCAGGCATGCACTTTTCGCCGCCGTCAATGGTCATTCCCGAGGCAAAAAGCTCCTTGTAGCTCTCTTCCGCAGGGCGTTCCAGAGTGACCTCGTATTCCTTTTCAACGTGGCTCCTGGGCGAGAGCATCTTGTGTGCAAGGGCGCCGTCGTCGGTTATGAAAACAAAGCCTTCGGTGTCCTTGTCCAGCCGTCCCGCAGGGAAAAGCCCCTTTCGGCGCAGCTCGGGGGGGATAAGCTCCAGCACGGTTTCGGAAAGCTCGTCCCTGGTGGCGCACACAACTCCCGCAGGCTTATTAAGCATAATGTACATATACTGCCTGTATAATATGGACTTTCCGCCGATAATTATTTCGTCCTTTTCGGGGTCAACGTGCATATCCGCCGAGGTGACGGGCGTTCCGTTAACGGTTATTTTCCTGCGTTTTATAAGCTCCTTTGCATCGCTGCGGGATATGCCTGTCTGCTCGGCAGCAAATTTATCTATGCGCATCTGAACAGTCCTTCCTTATTATTTTCCGTTGTTATGGGATTATTCAACGTGTACATTCATTATCCCGTCGGTCATTTTCAGCTTGTTGATGGCGTAATCGAAAAGCTCCTCCGATTTTTTCACGATGACCGCATATTTCAGCTCCAGATGACCCTCGTCAGCCACGGATATCTCCGATGAAACTATGGCAAGGGAAAGCTTGCTGAACAGTGTCTCGGCTTCCTTTGCAGCCACGTCCGCACTGCTCACCATCAGGCATATCACACGGGTCTCGCTGTGCTTCATGACCGCCCTTTTTATGAACTGGAGGGCGAAGTATATGAGCAGCGTTGCAATAACAGCTGCCCCGTAGAAGCCCGTGCCGCAGGTAAGTCCCACGCAGGATACAGCCCACAGGCTTGCGGCAGTGGTAAGTCCCTTGACGCTGAAGCCCTCTTTGATTATAGTACCTGCGCCCAGGAAGCCTATGCCGCTGACCACCTGCGCGCCGAGACGTGTTGGGTCAACGTTCATCACGCCCATGTATTTTCGGCACACATATTCCGACGTGATAGTCATAAGGGCGGCGCCGATGCAGACAAGCACATGGGTGCGTATGCCCGCAGGACGGTTGATGTGCTCACGCTCGTTGCCTATGAAGCTGCCCAGCAGGGTCGCCACGCCAAGCCTGAGAATGGTCTTGACCATAAAAGCGGCATCAGCCGACGGTATAAGCATATCGAGATAGTTTTCAAACATGGGCATGCCTCCTTTTTGAGCCTTAATAAGAGATTTTTCACTATATTTATTGTATCATATAATGAGAAAAAATGCAAATGGCAGAGGAAAAATGCAAAAAATCTAAAAAAGTGCTTGACAAGTACAAAAGTCTGTGCTATAATATAAAAGCTGACTGATTAAACAGGTCAGAAAATATGCGAGAGTGCTGGAATAGGCAGACAGGCACGTTTGAGGTGCGTGTGTCTTTGACGTGTGGGTTCAAGTCCCATCTCTCGCACCAAACACCGTTCAGATTCTGAGCGGTGTTTTTTTGTGCTTACAAGGCAAAAGCGGTTCGGATATCCGAGCCGCTTTTTCGTTTGTATGATGCCGTCAAGCGGCTTCAATGCGTCGTTTGGTGGAGATGTTTGGATTATGCCAGAGGGGCTTATGGTCAAAAGGAAATGAGATGCAGAGGACAGTGTCCCACCGATATTCGGGGCTGTCCGTTCCCGAATGCGGCTGTAAGAATGGGACTTTTTAGGTAAGTCAAAAAGAGGTTCGGAGATATACAAAAGAGGTTAGATGAAAGGTAAACGCCTGCATCTCATTACTAAAATTATATCACGGCGCTTATAGATTGTCAAGTGATTTTATAATTTGCAAACATCATTTCTAAAAAAAGTTCTCTGCATTTTGGTACAAAATCGGGCAAAAACACGCACTTTTTGAATACAGGTCTCATTTTGTCAATTAAATGTGTTAATGCGCAAAAGTGTAATAAGCATAGAGAAAGTTTTAATTTTTTTTGTAAAGTCTATTGCAATTTCGGCAAAATTATGTTATACTTCAAGTGTGTGATGTGTGTAATTTCAGAATATTTTATGGCATTTATTTTGAAAGGAGAAATATTTTTGAAAAAGCAGGATTTTAAAAGACAGCTTGCTGCGATAATGGCACTGGCTGTCACATTTTCATCTGTCCCCCCTGTATGGGCGGACGAGATCTCTTTCATTACAGATGATGACATAACCCTTAACTCTATAAGCACTATCGGCATGGAGACCAATGCTTACGATCTGCTCAGTGATCCTGTCAGCGACTGCCCCTTTATTATCACAGGCTCTGCTGATTCTGCTGTGCCTCTTGAGCATTACTATGCTCTGGGCAGTGAAGCAGTCGGCAGCCAGAAGCTGGTGTTCTATGTTAACTCCAACGGTGCTGAGGACTTTAAAATAACAAGCGTGACCTACAATGAAGCCGACGCCACCAGCAAGCTTTATGGCCTTATCAAGCTGGAAGAGGTAAACGGTGTGAGCAAGTACGCTTATGACGTTGACTGCTGGGGCACTGCTGTGATAACCGTAAATGCAACTGTAGGCGACGTTTCGTATTCACAGAGCTTTACTTTTACTTCCGCAGCAGCGTATCTGATACCCAAAATATATGCGTACAGCACTATATCTATACCTTTCGGCACTACAGCTGATAACATCGGCACTGTTATCGACGAAAACGAACTTGTACAGGTGAGCTTTTCCAACAAGTATCAGAGCGATATTACCGCCGGCTCTGAAATAGTACGGGGCGTAAGTGACTTTCCTATTCCAATGCACGGCATGTACTATACCTTAGATGCCAAGATATCCGACACTGACCCTTATTCCGTTGATGTCAGTATAGTGCCTACAGAAGAAGGCGCTCTCTGCTACTGCTTTGATACCGAAAATACTTCTGCGACAATCCCATTTGACGTGGAATCCCCCATATTCAAGGACGCTCCCGAGGAGCTGGTAGTCCCCGTTTTCAAGAGGGACACCGAATCTCTTTACGAGAGAGCCAACGAAAGAGCAGGCAGCGCAGCCATACTCAGCAACAAATTCGGCATTTACAACGGTGACACCTACATAACAAGCAGCAGGGCACACACCCTGAACAGATACGACAAAACCTACAGTGAGATCCTTGCCACAAGGGATTATGTTCACGCATATGGCATCAAGGGGTATTATCCCGAAGCCGCAAACTGGATATTCCCCAAGGGCTACAACGACACTAACCAGACCGCCTTGACCTATGACCCCTCTGTTGAAAATTACGGCTTCATGATGAACCTGCCCATCAGGTATGATGTGAAGAAGATAATCCTGAAGCCACTGCTTGAGGGCAAATTCACTGCGGACAACCCCATTGACACATCTAACGGAGAAAGCCTGTCCGAGGCGATAAAGAGTGCTCTCACCTTTACCACCGAAAACATGGACTACAGCAATATGCCCACAGAGCTTCTTTACGGCAACACAAGCTACAACAAGACCAATGTTGAAGAGCCTGAGGGCGAGACAGTTTATGCTCCAGCAAGCGACGATTTCGACATCATTACAGGCGATATGACATACGATGAGAAGACAGGCTTACAAAAGGTAACCGTTACATTTGTTCTCACCGAAAAGGGCGAAGAGGCTTACGAGCTTTCCGCTTCCGACAATGCAGGCATTTCCGCAACTGTATATGTAAAGGCAGCTATGGAAAGCTACAGCTTCAGTAAGGAAAGCGTTTCCGTATCCGAAAATGCAAGCGAAAAGCTTGATCTGAGCCGGTATCTTGAAGTTTCTCCCACAGGCACTGACGCATCTTCCGTAAAGTATTACTCCGATAACCCCGAAATAGCAACTGTTGATGAAAGCACAGGCGCTGTTACTCCCGTGGCTCCCGGAAGCGCTAAGATATATGCCCAGGGAATTATCGGCGGCGAGCAGGGTCCCAAGGCTTACATAACTGTTAATGTTCTGGACGAGATAACTATTACTTTCCCCAATGCAGAAAAAATTGACAGTGCTTATTATCTTTATGTTACACAGTATGAAGGATCAGACAGTCAACAGAAATTTATTTACTATAGTGACATTGTCAAAAATAATGCAGCTGTAACGGGCAATGTAAAAGAATATGAAGTTACAGATGACAATCATGATGCAAGGGGATTCCGTTTAGGCGCACTTTTCTCCGGCAATAGTATGCTTTTCTCTTTTAGCCCGATAGAAAACTCGACCTGCCTCAGCAGTGATTCTGTAAAAAGGCTGAGAGTTTATGCCAAGCGTGATGCCCACCCCGTGCTTGACACTCTTACTGTCCCCAAGGATCCTGAGAAAGCAAATGAGTATATAAAGGACTATTTCGATAACCTTAGCTTTACTACCTACACAGGCGAAGCTATAGATGTTGATTACACCGTAAAATCCTTGAACTTAAACAATGACAGCACAGCTACAGCCGTTATCGAGGTGGCTGACAGCCAGAAGGACGAAATATGTATCGCAAGAACAGAGGACTACAACAAGCCTCTTTCCACCACTGAGATAACAGTTCCCGTTGAGTATGTTGAAAAGCAGACGATCTCCGCTCACTGGAACGGCGGCAAGCTCAAATTAAATTTAAACACCTTCAACCGTGACGGCATGATGGCAGCTGTAGAAAAGAAATTGGCTGATGGCGCAGTTTCCTTTACCGATGAAAGCGGCAAGGAAATAGCGATACCTTTCTGCGGCAAAAACGGCGACAGCGGATATTATATCGTCACAACGGGTGCGGGCGATTCTATACTGCTGACGCTTGGCTTCAAGGGAAAATATGCTGACTTCTATGACCTTGACGAGGGCGATGTTGCCGGCACGGTATATACAGGCAAAAACTTCAATGTGCTGGTAGATTTCAATGTTCATATCGTCCCTTCTTTCATGGATACTGACATCAAGGTAAAAATCAGCAAAACTTCAACAGATGCCGAAAAGATAGCGGCTGTTCAGGAAGCTATAAAGGCTATTGATATCCGTGACATATACACCGGTGAGATCATTGACAAATATACATATAAACTCAACTTCGGCGATAATGACATTGACATCTTTAACAGAACCGCAGATTCAACCTTTAATGTTACCGACAACAGATTTGTTATCGGCAACGGTGAAGCAAAGACATTACATCTGGGCAGACAGAATTTCACCTTTATAGATACAGGCGACGGCACTGAATACACCGTTTCCGACAAGGAGCTGAAGCTTGCAGATGGTGCTTCGACCGAAGCTGTTATCAAGGTAAATCCTGATGATGACGTGCTCACAAGACTCAATCTTGCCAAAGACTATGTCGCCGGCTGCATTGATACAGAGTCAGATTCTAGAATAGTCGATGTCGTTAGTTCCGACGCAAATGGAGCAACGATCGCTGTTTCTTTGACACCCAGCGCAAATGAGGTACTGTCCTCAGAAAAAACTACACGCCTTGAGTTCAATATTACATACCGGGAAAGAAAAGCTGTTGAACTTAAGCTCGAACCAACAGACGTTACCGACAATGTGGTTTATGTAATGCCCGATGATGACCTTAACGCAAGAGTTGCTCTTGGTACAGAGCGTATGAAGGAAATGTTCACCGTAACAGGTGCGGAAGAGCTTAGCGAGGACGATTATATCGTTAACATTCAGCCTTACGCCGCAGACGATGGACAGGCTATGTTCCTTATAACCATAAGTCTGACAAATGACGACTACTGCTTCAAATCAAAAGAACATACAGCTGAGTCAAAGACCATAATATTTACTGAAAAGAAGCCCGCAATGGTAACCTTGACTTCAAAGGAGTCGGTTACGCCTGTATTCTCCACTGACATCAGCGACACAAACAAAGACCGTGAAGCTATACTCAAGGAATATATTAAGAAAAACATAGCGTTCCAAGCCGCTGCTGCTTCAGACAAAGATAAAGAGATGTGCACCAGCTATAATCTCGACGACATTGAATACATCACCGAGTACAGTGACAACGGTCTCCCTGCAAGCATGACGGCAAAGGTAGTGCTTCACCCCGATGATTATGCTGAGGATGGATACAATTATTCACTGACATTCACTCCGAAATGGAGAATCAAAGTAGATACGACCCTTGCCCTCCAGGCTGACGCAACGCTTACTCCCGAATTAAGGATCCCCCCAGCTGATCTGAGCGACAACATGGCTGTAACTGAAGCTTTAGTTAACTATATGAAAAACGCATTCAGCATTATCAACGGCTTTGAAGGCTGCAGTGTTAGGATTACGCCAACTGCCATGGATGGCGAGCAAGTACAGGGAGAGGTAAATCTGATACTTCCCGAAGACGGCAGCAATTACTACTACCTCACAAAGCCGGGCTGCATAGAAACACTTAGCTTCAATGCAAAGGTCATCGGCGTTTCAAGCGCTACACTTGCTCTCAAGGACGGCATGACACTTAGCCCCGTTATTGAGGTAAAGGAGACTGATGATGCTGATACACGCTTCCAAAAGGCTATGGAATACATCGACAATGCTTACACTGTTGAAAATGCCGACTGCGACTACTCAATAGGCATAGAACGCCGTGCAGAGATCGACAGCGGCTATGCAGAGCTTATCCTCCGGGTGCCTGATGGCTATGAATTATCCGAAGACAGTGTCAATACTCTTATATTCAACGCAACATACAAGGTAATATATGACTACGCTAAGCCCGAGATAACCAAGGTAACACCTGCCGCAGAAACTGTAGGCGTTAACTGGTCCGAGGTAAGAGGCGCTGAAAAGTACCGTGTATATTACTTCGCTGACGGCAAGTGGACACTTGCAGGCGAAAGAACCGAGACCGGTATGTATGTAAGAAATCTTACACCCGGAAAGAAATACGGCTTTGCCGTTAAGGCTCTGCTCAACGGTGAATGGACTGACGTAACCGCTTCCGACATTGTTTATGCAACCACTCTTGACGTTAAGCCTAGGATCATCGAGACATACGACGAAGAGGGCGTTATAGGCATCAACTGGACTGAGGTCTATGCTGCTGAAAAGTATCGTGTATATTACTATACTGACGGCAAGTGGGCACTTGCAGGCGAAAGAACTGAGGAGCATATGCTCGTAAAGGGTCTTACTAAGGGCAAGAAGTACGGCTTTGCCGTTAAGGCTCTGGTAAACGGCAAGTGGACAGACGTTACATCTTCCGACATTGTTTATGTGACTGTATCTAACATTAAGCCTGTCATCACCAAGACATTCACTTCAGGAAAGGGAACCGTTGGTCTCAACTGGTCTGCTGTGAATGGTGCTGAAAAGTACCGTGTATATTACTTCGCTGACGGCAAGTGGACATATGCAGGTGAAAGAACCGAGCTTGGCATGTATGTAAGAAATCTTACATCAGGCAAGAAGTACGGCTTTGCTGTTAAGGCATATGTTGATGGTCAGTTCACTGACGTAACATCTTCCGACATTGTTTATGTGACTGCTGAGTAAATTGACTTATAACTTATAATAAAATGAGGGACTGCGGCATTGGCTGCAGTCCCTCATTTTATTTAGTAATATCATTGCATAAAAAAGCTCCTCCGCAGTTTGCAGAGGAGCTTTTGTTCAATAATAGCTGTTATAAGGGTCTGAGAATGGATTATACTCAAAGCCGATATTTGAGGCAGTCTCTTCGGGCGTTTCGGACGGCGTTGTTTCTGAGGGAACTTCTTCCGCAGTGTTTTCGGAAGTGCTGCTTTCGGTCGGGGTGCTGTCGTAAGAGCCGCTGTTGGTGAAGCTTCCGCTGCCCTCTCCGTAGCAGGAATAATCGCACCGTGCAAGGAAATCGGAAGCGCCCTGTACTATGGCGGAGGCAATGCCGTTCTGATGAGTGGGATTTGCCAGTGCCATTGCTTCGGTATAGTTTGTCACAAAGCCGCATTCGATGAGCACTGACGGAAAATCCTGCTGCTGGGTGACGAAGAAATAGTTGTAGTTCTCTCCCCTGTCAAGGCTGCCTGTTCCGTGGACGCTGCTGCCCAGATATGCTCCCACACGCTTTGAGATGCTGTCCGCCAGCGGCTGGGAGAATGGGGTGAAATAATATGCCTCTGCGCCCTTTGCGTCCTCTCCTGCAGAGTTGCAGTGGATAGCAAGGAAAAGGTCGGGGTTATACTGCCTTGCGTAGGAAGCTCTCTGGGCGGTAACATATGTTTCGCTCTCGGTCTTTAGTCTTATGACATTTGCACCCGCAGCTTTCAGCTTTTCTTCCACCAGCTTTGCGATGGCGAGGTTTGCTTCCTGCTCCTTGATGTGTCCCACGGCACCGGGGTCAAAGGTATCGGCTCCTGTGTAGCCATGGCCGGGATCTACCACGACAGTTGCGCCATCAAGGGAATTTCTGTAGCCGTTGAAGCGGAATGTAAGGTTATTGCTGTCATCGTAATATGATGTAACTCCGCCGAAAATTCCCGCCTGCCTGAAGCTCAGGGTAAGGGTAGTCTTGGTAAGCTCACCCGATTCGTATGTGCCCCACTTGCCGTAGGTGAAAACGGAGCTTTCAGGGAACGTGATATCGCTTGCGGAAACTGATGTGATATAGTCAAAGGTAATGGTAAGAGCGTCCGAATTAAATGAGGATATGTAGTAATTTCCGTTGCCGCCGCTTGTGCAGTTAAGGTTATTGAAGGACATGGCAAAAGGAATTTTTGTGTTGGTGTGGAGCTTCAGCACCGTGTCCGTGCCGTCCTTTGCGGCGCTTACCACGCTTACGGGATTTGAGCCTAAGGGCGAGTTATCCAGCACGTTCACGTCGCTCACCTTTATGCGCTTGCCCGAATTTGTGAGGTAATATTCCGTGCCTGAGTAGGTGACGGTCTTTACCTGATAATCCAATGTGCCCGCAGGGAGACGTGCCATATCGGGGGTGGGGTCGGTGCCGGTGGTCTTGCTGTCGTACACCATGGTGTTGTCGTTTTTCACCTGCAAAAGATTGCCGCTGTAGTCGTTGAGTATTTCCGCAAGGGCATTTACGATAATGTGGCAGCCTGTGCGGCTCTCGTTGAAGTCGCCTGTTTTGGTGTGGTATGTGCCGTAGAATGTCACGTTTCCAAGGTCGATATCCTGGCCCTTTATGCCTGCGGGAGCAATATATGTGCCAACATATTTTGTGTAGTTGGAGTTGGGGTCAAGCTCATCTGTCTGACCCTCCACGGGACTGAGGGTGACGGATTTGCCGTTTATCTCCGCCGATACATCGGAGCCTTTGTAAGCAATTACGCTGAGATTTACTGCCGACTGCTCCTCAATGCGCATCTCGCCGCCGCTGGGCTCTGCGCTTTTAAGGACATTTACGGTTCTTGTTATTTTGTACGTGATGGTTTTGCCCTTGTTTTTGAAAGTAAAAGTGTTGAGACCCACATCAAGGTCCATATTGAAATAGAAGCGCCCCGCTTCGTTCAGCTCAATGGGCTTGCCCTGAAAATAGATGGTGAAGTTGGGGTCAAAGGAGCCTGCGAAAATAACGGTAGGCTCTTCCGTTTTGAAGGTCGTGGCAAGGGGGAGGGTCATTTCCAGCTCGTTGTTAAGGCCCTCACGGTCTATCTGGTCATTGTAGTGCTTAACCAGCACCGAGGTGGATTCCTCAGTATTTGCGTCCAGCGCTGAAAGGGAGTTGAAAATGCTGCCGATGTAGGAGCTGTAGTCATCTGCCTTGATGACCTGTTTTACCAGCTCATCGGGAGAGCCCCAGCCTGTGCTGTCGGTGCATATTTTTTCGTTGATGTGGTCTATCATCATGGGAACGCCTGCGCTCTGCGCCTGCCTGTCCCACCAGCCTGCCACCTCTTCAAAGGGCATAGACTGACTGCTGAGGGAACCGTCCGCCTTGACGATGATGAAATCCGCATAGCCGCTGTTTATATAGCCCAGCGTATCGGCATAGCCGTCGGTGAGGGCTTCAAAGCTTACGGAGGTCTCGCTGCCCTCGTCGTTTGTGGTGTAGTTTGCCCAGACATCGTTTATGGAAATGCCTACGGGGACGGAGTTAGATGTGCGCCGCACTGCGTCCGACACCAGGCTGAACACATATGCGCCGTTATCCATAAGCCAGTTATCGTATCCGATGCCCGAGCCGTTGGTCATATAGTCCGCAAAGCTGCTGCTGTCCTTGGAGGAATAATATCCGTCAAGGATAATACCGTCCACGGGATATTTTACGGTGAACTCGTGTGCGGTCAGGGCAAGCCTGTCTATCCTTGCTTTTGCGGTCTCCTCCGTGATTCCCGAAAGCACTGTGCCGATATCAAAGGTGACATACACGAACATTCCACGCTCATTTGCCGCCTGTGCGCACAGCTCCGAGGGAGATGTGCTGCCGTTCATATCCGTGCTGAAATACACGTTTCCGTTATAGGAGGTATTTATTATCACCGTGTTAAGGCTCATATTTTCCGCACTGTCAAGGGCGGAGTTTATGCCTGAAAGGATATCTTCTTCCGACAGCATATCGCCGTTTTCGTCATAAATGTCAAAATCCTTTTCGGGGGTGATATAAACGCCCCTTACCTCATCGGGGAACGAAAACATGGGGCTGTATTCGGGCTGACTGAAGCTGTCCAGCTCCTCGTCACGCTGAACATCGGGGATAATTTCCTCATATTCTTCCGTAACGTTGCTTTCGGCATAAACCGACAAAAAATCCGCAGGGAGTGCCGTCACCGCCATAGCAATGGCGGCAAGCACCGATAATATTTTTCTCTTTTTCATTTTTATCATCTTGTTCTTTCTTTTTTTCTTTTGTTTTATTTCTTTAATACTAATTATCAGTATAAGTTTTCCAGCTCTTTATTCACATGAACCGAAACAGACTGTGCAGGCTCAAACAGCGAATCATAGCGGAAAAAGGCATAGCCTGCGCTGTATATTTCCGTAAGGTCACGCTGGCGGGAAAGGATATCGCTTGAATTAAGCCACTCGTTTTTGCCGTGCCCCGCATAGGTATCCTCAGTGCCTGATTTGTACGCCGCAAGACCTATCACAAGGGAAATGTTATCCCCTGTGAGCTTTGCCCATGAATCCACAGTTTCCGCATAGGGCAGGGTGGAATTTTCAAAGCCGTAGTATATCTGGGGGCAGATGTAGTCGCAGTAGCCCGATGAGCCGCACCATGTATAGATGTCGGCGTAAAGGGTATCAAAGTCGCTGCTCATATTTCCTTGGGGCGAGATGCCGAAAACTGCCGTGGGATTTGCCCCGTGGACAGTAAGATACAGCTGTCTCACCATTTTTGTGACCGTCTCACGCCGCCAGTCGCTCAGGGCAAGGGCTGTGCCGCTTGCACTGTAAGCTTCCCTGTCGAAGCTCTCATCGGTGGTGGGATAGAAGTAGTCGTCTATCTGAATGCCGTCAACGTCATATCCCGTGAGAATCTCTCTTATTCCGTCGCAGATAAGGGAGATAGTATCGCTGTAAGCGGGGCTGAGATACCATCTGCCGCTGCTTTCAACAATGTATGTGCCCTTTTTGGAGCTGTCGTTATACCACTTGCCGATAACGCAGTCTGTACCCAGTCCTGACATCTGTGAGTCGGTCATGAGCCGCATTGGGTTTATCCATGCGTGAATGGAAAGCCCCCTGTCGTGGGCAAGCTTTACGGCGATTTTAAGCGGGTCATAGTCCCCTGTCAGGCGGTCGCCCTTGGGGAAAAGCGATGAATCATAATAAGCGTCGCCGTAGGCACGCACCTGAAAATAAACGGTATTGCAGCCCAGGGCGGCTATGTTGTCAAAACATTCGCCCAGCGAAGATGTAAAGGACGCTTCATCGGCGTTTTTCATTATCCTGTCGTATTCCAGATATGATATCCACACGGCTTTCTGCCTGTCAAAGTTCAGGGCATAATAGCTGTTCCGGGGATAATATGTGCCTGTGCTTTCGGGAGCGGCAGTGGTATTCTCGGAAGTAGCTGCTCCTGTGGTTGTTTCGGTCCGGGTAGTCTGCGATGCAGTCTCCGAAGCGGCGATTTCTTCCGTAAAGGCTGTCTCTTCCGATGTGATAACAGCTGTTTCGAAAGCTGTTATTTCGGAGATCGTTTCGGGAACTGTTGTTTCCGGAATTGTTGTTTCCGGAACGTTAGTTCTTGAAACAGCTGTTTCAAAAGTGCATTCGGCGGCTGTTACGGTGTTTTTGTATATTTCAGCCGTTGTTTCGAGAGAAACTATATTTTCCTGCGTCCGGGGAGTGGAAACCGATGTGGTTTCGGAGCCTGATGCTGTCGTCACGGCGGAGGCAACATTATCCGTTTCAAAATAGCTGTCGGGCAGCTCGTCCGCAAGGGCTGAGCAGGAGCCTGCAAGCATGGCGCAGAGCAGTATATTTGCGATTTTTGCCGCTTTTATTATGTCGTGTCTTTCCATAGTTCCTCCATCTTCGGGGTATATACACATATAATTATAGCCTAATTATATGCGGCTTGTCAATGGCGCAGAACTTCTGTAATCAAAAAAAGTGCATAAAAATATCCGCACTTTTTCTGTGCGGATTGGCGGCTTATAATTTTTTGTGGGGAACCGGGATATGTGGTGCAGGTGAAAGGTAAATTTGTCCGTACCTGCGGCCACAGCGACCATATGGCTCTGCCCTCAGTGGACTTCCTAAACCCTTTACCTTGCTCTCATTTGTGCTGACTTTCTCATTTGTCGCTTAACCTCAAAAATAAAACGGACTTTCACTTCCCGAAAGTCCGTTTCTGTTATCAGTCTATTATTTCGCCCTCAACAGCCCAGTTATGCGTCTTTGTGACCCTTACCCTGTGCATCGTACCGATAAGCGATTCATCGCCCTTTACCAGCGTGATGATGAACTCACCGCTCTTGCCGCTGATAAGCCCGTCCTTGTAAACGCTCTCAAAAAGCACCTCAAATTCCGCTCCCAGGAAACGCTTGTAATGCTCGTCGGATATCTCCCTCTGAGCTGCCAGAAGCTCCCTGAACCATTTTCCCTTGTCCTCCTCCGAGGTCTTGTCCTCTATGAGAGCAGCCTTTGTGCCGCTGCGCTTTGAGTAGATGAACGAGAAAATGTTATCGTATTTTACCGCCCTGACTATTTTCATAGTCTCCTGAAAATCCTCATATGTCTCATTGGGAAATCCCACTATGATATCGGTGGTGATGGAAAGCCCGGGCATCTTTTTCCTTGCGCATTCCACTATTTCCATGTATTTTTCCGCCGTATATCTGCGGTTCATTTCTTTAAGTATCCTGTTGCTGCCCGACTGCAAAGGAAGATGTATGCTGCGGCATATCTTCCTGCTGTTTGCCATAACGTCAAAAAGCTCTTCCGTAGCGTCCTTGGGGTGCGGTGACATGAACCTTACCCTGAAATCCCCGTCCAGAGCGTCGATGCGCCTGAGCAGCTCGGGAAAGTTTATATCCTCCTCCAGATTTCTTCCGTAGGAGTTCACGTTCTGACCCAGCAGCATTATCTCACGGCAGCCGTCCGCCGCCAGTGCCCTGATCTCTTCAAGTATCTTTTCGGGCTTTCTGCTGCGCTCCCTGCCCCTTACGTAAGGCACGATGCAGTATGAGCAGAAGTTGTTGCAGCCGTACATTATTGATACGCCCGCCTTGTATTTTTCCGTTCTCACCGCAGGGATATCCTCGGGGCATTCCTCCGCACGTTCGGCAGTGTCAACGGCAAATTTTCTTTCCGTCAGCACCTCATACATGAGCCTTGGCAGCTCCTTTGAAGCAAATGTGCCGAACACCATATCCACATGGCGGTATGACCTTTTTATCTTCTCGGCGGTTGCGGGCTCCTGAGCCATGCAGCCGCACAGTCCGATAATCATATCGGGCTTTTTTTCTTTCAGATGCTTCAGCTCGCCCACGTTTCCGTAAACCTTCAGCTCCGCATTCTCACGCACAGCGCAGGTGTTGAGTATGATAACGTCCGCCTGCTCCATGTCATATGTAACGCCGCAGCCCATCCGGCAGAGCATACCCGTTATCTTTTCGCCGTCGCTCACATTCTGCTGGCAGCCGTAGCTGTGTACGCAGCAAAGAGGGGGAGTCTCACGTCGGCTGAAAATTTCCTTTACCAGCTCTGTGTAGTTAAGTTCCATAAAAAGCGCCTTTCATCAGTAAATGTATATCTTCTTGTATCCCAGCGCCTCAAGAGCCTTGATACACTCGGTAAATTCATCGGGGGTCATGGAGTTCTTTTCGATCATAGGATATGTAGCAATGTCGCCGCAGCGTGCGTTGATGCCGCCGTAAATTGCGGAAGTCTTTTCATATATTCCCATGCCCTCCAGCACCGTCTCGGTGTCGCCGTTGGTCATGGTACGGCAGATGTTGTATTCGGAGTAATCCACCATGATAGTGCAGCCGTCCAGCTCCTCGGGGTGGAAAAGCTCGCTGTAGCCCCTGATGATCGAGTTTGCGGTTATCCTGAGCATTACCTGCGCCCCTGCCTCATTGCCTGCCTCGGTCATATATTTTGCAAGGCTTGTGAGGGCAAGATATCTGTCGCCGTAGGGAGCAGCCTGCTCGCCCAGCAGCTCGATATCGGAGGAACGGAACTCGGGGAAGATAAAGTCATCTGCGATTATCTCCTTGAAGCCTGCGTTGGCAAGCTCAGTAACAATGTCCTTCATATATTCCTTTGTGGTGTCCTCAAAGGGGGAGAGCCATGGCTTGCCGCCCTTGTCGGGGGAAGCGTCCAGCCATGCGTCATCATCGAGAGTGTGGTATGAGCCGTCACGGTAATCACCGTAGCGGTTGTTGTCGTTGAGCACGGACACCAGTGCAACGGGTCTCATTCCGTGGGAATATGCAGCCGAAGCGATGTCCTTTGCGGTAAGTGTGGAGTGGATAATATCCTCCTCATAGTCCGTAAGGGCAAGGGGAGCAGTGGTTGCGTAGTTGAATGCGCCGCCCTCTTCCTTCATGGGGAAGATAACTGCGCTGTAGCCCTCCACGGAAAGATTGCCCAAAGCAGCCTCCAGCGACTGCATATCCGCCATATCGGAGGCGGAGAGCATATATGCGTTGCCGTCCTCTTTTATGTCAAGGTCAGCGGGGATATTTACAGCTGTTGTTTCGGGAGTGCCGATGTTCACGGGCTTTGTGCCGTCGGCAGGAAGAGTTACCGCCGCATCTTCCTGCGACTGTGAAATATCTGTCACCTCTGTGGAAGCTGTGCTTTCGGTAATGGCAGTTTCGGCAGGCTGTGCGGTGCTTTCGGCGGCGATTTCGCCGGCGAAATCGCCAGTACCGTCGTCGGCAACCTCGCTTTCAGCAGGAGCATTTTCCGAAGCCGCCTGAGTGTCGGTGTTTTCGGGAGTCCAAGGCTCTGTCTCAGTCTGAACGGAGCGGTTGGCAAGATATCTGCTTATGGGGCCTGCTGCGCTGTAGCCCACAAATACCAGCACCGCCAGAGCCGCCACACCCGAGATTATCTTTATGGCGTTGTCGTTTCTTTTCTTTATCCTGTAACGTCTCTTGGGACGGAAAATTCTTTTGCTTTTTCTCATTTCTATCGTTTCCTTTCGCTGAGAATCTTTGTTCTTTATATTTACATATATGACGGAATGTGACCCAGAATGCCGTAAAGTGCCATGGCGATAATGCCTGTGAATATCATTACCGCAGGATAGCCTCTGAACACCGAGGGCACGTCCTTTGAATAAAGCTGACCGTAAACGCCCGACAGCATATATGCCGCCGCCGCAAAGCCCGCACCCGAGCATAGCCCGAACAGCAGATATTCATACAAAGCGGTGCAGCTGTTCATGCTCAGGAATATTGTACCCATAATCACGCTGTTAAACGCCGATATATGGACATATTTTTTTATTCTGCCGAATCTTCCCTTGAAGAAAATAAACGCCAGCAGAAGCGTTATCAGATATATCAGACCGATGGTAAGCACATATGTCAGCGGCACAAAGGGCTTTTGGATATCCGCCGCCCTGTGGGAAAGGAGCCATGCCGCCCATGATGCGGTCAGCGTGAAGTAAAGCACGCCAAGGCAGATGCCCGGGAGATTTCTCTTGTTTTTTGCCGCCATTATCATTGTGCTTACGCCCAGCGCCCTTGCAAAAACAAAATTTTCCGCCAGCAGCGCCGTAATAACAGATATTATCAGCCCGCCGAAAAAATTATGGCTGTCCACTTCACTCACTCCTTTTCAAAAAATATCATTTCTTTGAGCACAGCCTTATGAGCGCACCCATAAGCCCTATCATTATAAATCCGCCGCAGGGAGCGCCTATCAGGGGATTTACGTGGGTTATGCCGTAAAGAGCGCCGTTTATGCCGCCCGTTGAGAACAGCTCACGCACAGCGCCCATAAAAATTATTGCAATATCAAGCCCTATTATGTGGGATATCACGTCAGCCATCATCTGCGGTCTGCTCATTCTGAAAAATCTCAGCTCCGAAGCGGATACCACAAACTGGCTCGTGGCTATCATGGGCAGGAACATTCCCAGCTTTGCAGCGTCTGCGGGCAGCCTGCCGTCAAAATAAATGTAAAAGGGAATATACACAGCTGCGGCGGCAGCGGTATATAATATTATACGCAGCGCATATGGTATTCTGCGGGGGAGCAGCGACGAGAAAAAAAGCGCCGTGAATGTCACCGCCGAGAAAAACGCCGCATATGTGAGCGCCCCCGAAAGGGTGCTGCCCACAAATACCGCAGGCGCTATGGCAAGTCCGGATGCAAATACGGGGTTGTGGGTGGTTATCCCCTGCATAAAGGACCATTTTTTCTTATTGTCCGTGGTCATCAGAATTATCTCCGATCATGGCGATGGTCTCGCCTATATCATTGGCAGCACTTGCTTCATTGTGTGCTCTTCCGAAAATGCTGTTGAGCCTCCTCCTGCGCCTGCTTCTGCCCTTGGGGGCGGCAGTGAGCCGTGCCAGAGGTGCGGATAATACGGAAGCATACACCACAGGATTTTCCAGCGTGGATATCTCGGAAACCAGAATTATCATCACCGCCGAAGCAAAGCCGAACATTATCCTCTGCCCCGTGGTCCGGGGAACGAGTGAATAATCGCAGCAAAGCGCCATAATGCCGAACACCAGCATTCCGCCCGAAAGAGCGGTCTTGAGACCGTAAACGCCGTCAGTTATAAGGCTCCACAGCAATACCGTTCCCAGAGCCGTCACAAACACCGCCGAGGATATTGCCTTACGTGATATGAGCACCAGCGCACAGACCAGCACCAGCACCGTAAAGGTGCAGCCCATAGGCCCCGTAAAGTTGCCGATGAGCAGCTCAAAGTCCGAGTAGTTTGAAGAAGATGCCACCATGGCGGACTTTGTAAAGGAGCTTGTCAGCGTTTCGGGAACAATGTTTAAAAGCGAAAGGGAGCTGAACGGCTTGGGATATGACAGCACCGCCGACGGATAGGAAAGCTCCGCAAAAATATATCCCGCAGCAGCACAGTTGAATATCTCATGCCCGTGGCCGCCAAAGGGGTGCTTTGCAATGCAGACGGCAAACACCGCCGCACCTGCCGCCACCGTATATGGCACGGAGGCAGGAAGCATTGCCGAAAGTGTAAGCCCCGTTATGGCAGCGGAAATATCATGGATATGCAGGGGCTTGCGTCTGAATATCAGGCAGACTATATCTGCCGCCAGACAGGTGCCCACCGCAGTAAGCGCCACCAGCAGGGCACGGACGCCGTAATAATATACCGCCATAAGGTTCAGGACGATAAGTACCGTCAGCATATATGCCATTGCACCGAAATCGGCAGGTCTGCCGTCAAGAGCAGCGCCGTCGTTTCTCACAAATGTGGTGAGCATCTGCTGATTTTTGTTTTTCATGGGTAAACCGCCTTTTAAAGCTTTTATTGGGAGACTGCTATGCGTATTGAACACATCGGAAAAAGCACAGTTAAAGTTACCGTCAGCGGCAGCGAGCTTGAGCGGCTGGGACTGCGGTACGAGGATCTTGGGGAAAATATCCTTTCCGACATTTTTCTCTCGGAAATGATAGAAAAAGCCTGCCCCGAGCTTAAAAACCGCACTCCTCCCGAGGGGGAGCTGAGCATAGAAGTCTTTCCCGCAAAGGACACAGGCTGCGTTTTCTACATCTCGCCGAAAAAACGGCGCAGCAGCGAAAATATCAGAGCAATAATCACCGCAGGAGGGATAAAGGAGCTTTTCGGCATCTGTCGAAGTCTTACCCGGATGGGCGTGATGTCGGAAAATTCCCTGCTCACAGGGGAAAAACACTGCCTGCGGCTCGTGGCAGATATCCCCAAAAGCGCAGCACTGCCCGAGGGCAGCGTCACCCTCGCCGACGATATCTCACTTGCCTGCATAAAAGAGCACGGCAGAGTTATCATTCCCCATAATGCCCTGAACACTCTTCTCAGCCTGAATTTTAACGCATAGAAGCCGCAGCGGCAGCCATATCATCAGCCTTGAAAAGATATGAGCCTGCCACCAGAATATCAGCCCCCGCCTCACGAACCGAAGCGGAGGTCTTGTCGTTTATGCCGCCGTCCACCTGAATGTGAGCGGAAAGGGAATGGCTGTCCAGATATGCTTTAAGCTCACGGATCTTGTCAAGGGACTCATAAATAAAGCCCTGACCGCCGAAGCCGGGGTCAACAGTCATAATGAGTATCATGTCCGCACTTTCCGCATAGGGAAGCACATCGCTTACGGGAGTAGCGGGCTTTATGGCAATGCCAGCCTTTTTGCCCTTAGCCTTGATGGCACTGATAACAGCGTCAGGATCGGGAGCCGCCTCCAGATGGAAGCTTATCATGTCCGCACCGTTGTCCGCAAAGGCATCAATATATCTGATAGGGTCAGTTATCATAAGATGAGCGTCAATGAACATTTTTGTGTGCTTTCTTACAGATGCCAGCACGGGAATGCCGTAGCTGATGTTATTTACGAAAACGCCGTCCATAACGTCGAAATGGATATGATCGCAGCCGCATTTTTCTGCTCTGTCAAGCTCTTCGCCCAGACGGCACAGATCGGCGCTGAGAATGGAAGCCGAAACTATAGTATTCACTTTATATTCCTCCGAAATTCTGCGTAATTGCCGTCACATAAGACAGCTATACATATTAAGTATAAACCACAATTTCCCCGCCGTCAATAGCATAAGGGGTGGATTTTTCTTTTCGGCATTTCGACCATCATCTAAGAAATTATACACTTTTCACTTGTGGATTTTTTCAAAAGGTCAGCTGCAGGCAAGTTGCCATAATTTTTATAATGCCACTAATATAGTATATAATATTACCTTATAATTTATTTTCTTACCAAAATTTATGAGATTTTTAATGCAATTATATTGACATTTTTAAAATAATATAGTATGATTTACTTGTGAGATCAGAACTCAGCACAATGTACGACATCTAATACCAACCATAACAAGGAGAATGAAATATGCAGTACGAAGTAAAGAACGCTCCCCTTCCCGTGCTTATTTGTAAGCTTGACCCCAACGAGTCCATCGAGTGCCAGAAGGGCGCTATGTCCTGGATGACCCCCACCATGCAGATGCAGACAGGTCTCGGCAGCGGCGCAGGCGGACTTCTGGGCGCACTCGGCAAGATGGCTAAGAGCGCTGTAACAGGCGAGTCCATTTTCAGAAATACATACATAGCTAAGGGCGGCGCAGGCGAGATCGCATTCGCTTCCAGCTTCCCCGGCGACATCATCTGCTTTGACACATCAGCAAACCCCATCGTTGCACAGAAGTCCTCTTACCTTGCAAACACCATGGGCGTTAATATGGAGATCTTCTTCCAGAAGAAGCTGGGTGCAGGCTTCTCGGCGGCGAGGGCTTCATTATGCAGAAGTTCAGCGGCAACGGCGTTGTATTCCTTGAGATCGACGGAAGCGTGTGCGAATACACACTGGCAGCAGATCAGTCCATGCTTATCGACACAGGCTACCTTGCAGCTATGGAAGCAACCTGCTCCATAGATATCGAGACTGTTAAGGGAATCGGAAATGTTCTTATGGGCGGCGAAGGTCTCTTCAACACAAAGGTAACAGGCCCCGGCAAGATCTGGCTCCAGACTATGCCCGCAAATGTTCTTGCTGACACAATCAAGCCCTTTATTCCCACAGGTTCCAACTGATAACCTGCAAGCAAAAAGCCGATGTTTTCACATCGGCTTTTTTATTTGCTCAGAATATGCTCAAACGCTTTTGCTGTTCTTATGTCAGGCTCATTGAAATGACCGCCCTCGTTCCATTCAAGGACGATATCCATGCTGCCCGAAAGCAGCTCATACATTTTTCTGATATTATCCCCTACCGACGCCATGACTTGGTTTTTAGTCTTTTCCTCTTTTTTGCCAAGGCTGAGATATATCTTCTCAGCATGAGGATGAACCTGTGAAATAAAATCTATCCAGTTCGGGAACCACACCGAGGGGGAAGCTGCGGCGGCTCCGTAAAAAATATCACACTTATATACTGCCCAGAGGGAAAACAGCGCCGCAAGGGAATATCCGCCAATGACTATTTTTACGGTATCATCAAGGCGGTATTTTTCTTTCAGCTTTGGTATCAGCTCGGTCGTAACAAAGGAAAGAGTGTCCTCTGCCTTTCCGCCGAAGGCTTCATTCCCCCACACGGGTTTTGCCTGCCACGGGGAAAGCTCATCGTTCCAGTTATCAATTATAAATGCGGCAAAAATACATCTGCCGCATTTTTTTATATGTTCGTATTCAGTGCCGAACGACTTCATCTCAAAATCACCCATGGGCTGTATCAGCAGAAAATCCGCATTTTCCTCCCCACGGACTGCGACAGTCCTGCGGCAAAGCTCAAAAGTTTCGTTTATCAATATCCGTCAGTGCCTTCCAGTGAATCATCATGCTCTATCCAGCTCTGGACGTTGATGGTGGTGTATTTGTCGTGGGTGTTGCGGATTATAACGGTGGAAATGCCTGCGTTGATTATCATTCGCTTGCACATGGCGCATGGCTCAACATCGCCGTAAAGCTCACCTGTTTTTGCGTCGTGACAGGCAAGGTAAATGGTAGCATCAATGGTGTCGCTTCTGGCGGCGGAAATGATGGCGTTTGCCTCGGCATGAACGCTTCTGCACAGTTCATAGCGCTGACCCTTGGGGATATTCAGCTTTTCACGGGTGCAGTAGCCCAGATCGCAGCAGTTCAGGCGGCCTCTGGGAGCGCCCACATAGCCTGTGGAAACTATCTCGTCATTTTTTACGATTATAGCGCCGAAATTCCTGCGCAGGCAGGTGCCTCTTTCAAGAACGGTCTCGGCGATATCAAGGTAGTAGTTTATCTTGTCTCTTCTGGGTATCGGGTTCAGGTCCATAAAAATGCTCCTTTACTCAAATATTTTCACAAGCTCGAAAACGCTTGCGGCGGAAGCGGCGGGAGGTGAGGTCAGCTCGCCGAAGCCGTATGCTGCATGGATAAAGGGTATCCCTGCGGCGGAAGCGGCATCAAAATCCCCCTGGGTATCGCCCACATAAACGGCGCTTGTGCAGTGATTTTTCTGCATAATGAGCTTCAAAGTCTCGCTCTTGGGCTTATGGGTATCGCCCCAGCAGAGATAATCGGTGAAATACCGCTCAAGAGAATAATATTCAAAAAACGCCTCGATATACCCGTTCTGGCAGTTGCTGACGATAAAAAGCCTGTGGTTTTTCGAAAGTGCGGAAAGAGTCTCCTCCAGCTGAGGATAAAGTTCGCCGCCGTTTGCGGCAAGATAGTTTTTCTCGTTTTCCCCGCATTTTTCAAGTATGTCTATACGCCTGGTCTCGGTAAGCTCGGGGAAAAGCTTTGCCGCTATTTCCACCATGGTCATACCCATTACGCTGCGCAGGTCGCTGCCTGTTATTGTCTTGTTTCTGAGCAAGGGATCGCCGCTGGATCTTATTGTCTCCGACCATGAAGCGGCCACATTTTCGGAGCTGTCCCACAAGGTTCCGTCCATATCAAAAATTATGCTTTCGGCGTTCATTTTCTGCTCCCCCGATCTGTTTTACTTTAATATTCAGTATAGCACAGACATTTGATTTTTGCAAGATTTTTTGATAAATTCAAACGGGCTTTTCACGCAGAAATTCTTTCATTTCCCCTCTTGACAAAATCTATTGCCTGTGTTATAATTCAACCATATTGTTAAATGCGGTGACGGAAAAAAAGCAGAGCATTTCCGCTTTTTCAGAGAGCCTTCGGTCGGTGGGAGAAGGCAGCGGCGCTTTGAAGATACATTCCCGAGCAGATGCGGCGAACAGAGTAGCCGTGTACGGAGTGAGGCACGTTACAGTCTCCCCGAGGTCATACATCGTATGGCGAACTGAGGTGGTACAGCGCTTTCTTATAAAAGAAACACGCCCTCTTGAAGCTTAGGCTTTGAGAGGGCTTTTTTGTTGGGGTGACATAATGAAATGCAGCTTTGATTCAACAGGCACGCTTGAAAATCTGCTTGGCTCAGCTATACTTATTGTAGCTTTGTCCGTAAGCTTACTTATAAGCTCTATCGGGTATTATTACAAATTTTCAACGCTCATGGCAGTTTCGGCAATTATTTTTACTGTCTCTGCTGCGGCTGCTTTTGTTTTGTATATCATCAAAGGCGGAATGATATATGCCAAAAGAGAAAAGCTTATTATCACCCACAGCCTCGCCTCCCGAAAGATACTCGTTTCAAGAATAAGCTATGAGGATATCGAATATGCCGATCATAATGTGACACAGAAGCGCAGCAGGCTGGGCTTTTACTGCTATGTATTTGAGCTTATTATACATATGAAAAGCGGAAAGAAAATAAAGCTTTGCGTTGACCTCAATATTCCCGAAGACAAGCCCATGTGCGACCCCGACGGCTACAAGCGGTTTATAAACGACCAGCCTATTATGAAGCTTTGCAGATATATAAACGAAAAATCAACTTGAAAGGCGGTGGTATCAGTGAGGCGGATCGTTACCGTCTCATACAAAAGCCGATAAAAATGTCAATTCAAACAAATATATAAATGGAGGAAAATAAAATGACTTTATACGAAGAACTCACCAGAAGAGGACTTATCGCTCAGGTAACTGATGAAAAAGAGATAAGCGAGATGATAAACAACGGAAAGGCTACCTTCTACATCGGCTTCGACCCCACTGCCGACAGCCTTCACGTTGGTCACTTCATGGCTCTGTGCCTTATGAAGAGACTCCAGATGGCAGGCAATAAGCCCATCGTGCTTATCGGCGGCGGCACAGGTATGATCGGCGACCCCTCCGGCAAGTCCGATATGAGAAAGATGATGACCCAGGAAACAGTTCAGCACAACTGCGACTGCTTCAAGAAGCAGATGAGCCGCTTCATCGACTTCTCCGAGGGCAAGGCCATCATGGTAAACAACGCTGACTGGCTCATGAACCTGAACTACATCGAGCTGCTCCGTGAAGTCGGCGCCTGCTTCTCGGTAAACAAGATGCTCACATTCGAGTGCTACAAGCAGAGAATGGAAAGAGGTCTTACATTCTTAGAGTTCAACTACATGATAATGCAGTCCTACGACTTCTATATGCTGTTCCAGAAGTACGGCTGCAATATGCAGTTCGGCGGCGATGACCAGTGGGCAAATATGCTGGGCGGCACAGAGCTTATCAGAAAGAAGCTTGCTAAGGACGCTCACGCAATGACTATCACCCTGCTCACCAACTCCGAGGGCAAGAAGATGGGCAAGACCGAAAAGGGCGCTGTATGGCTCGACCCCGAAAAGACCTCTCCCTACGACTTCTTCCAGTACTGGAGAAACGTTGGCGACAACGATGTTATCAAGTGCCTGAAGCTCCTCACATTCCTGCCCATTGAGCAGATAGAGGAAATGGAGCGCACCATGACAGGCGCAGAGCTCAACAAGGCAAAGGAGCTACTTGCATACGAGCTTACCTCCCTTATCCACGGCACGGAAGAGGCTGACAAGTGCCTTGAAGCAGCAAAGAAGCTTTTCGGCGGCGCAGGAAACACCGATGATATGCCCACCACCGAGATACCCGCAGCAGAGCTGGAGGGCGGCATAAACATTCTTGACCTGCTGGTAAAGACAGCTCTCTGCCCTTCCAAGAGCGAGGCAAGGAGACTTGTACAGCAGGGCGGCGTATCCGTTGATGATGTAAAGGTAACAGACCCCAACGCAGCTGTTGAGATAGCAGAGAGCGTTATCATCAAGAAGGGCAAGAAGGTTTACCACAAGGTAGCAAGAGCATAAGAGAAGATAAAGGCAGTGTCAATTTTTTTAGAGGAAAATAAACAAATGACAAGCCTTGTCCCCTGCCATCACGCTTGACAATCCTATTCTTTAGCGTTATAATTATTGCATAGATCACGCACAGAAAGAAGCGGGAATACGGGAAAACTCGATACCAACAAAAAGATCAAAAGAGATTCCCTCCTTGATACGGCTTTCAGGCTGTTTATGAGTCAGGGTATAAGCAAGACATCTATCTCTGACATCGTTGACCAGGCAGGCGTTGCAAAAGGCACATTTTATCTTTATTTCAAGGACAAGTATGATATACACAACAAGCTCATATGCCACAAGTCTGCCCAGCTGCTGAAAAATGCGCTTTCCCGACTGATGACTGCAAATATCTCCGACTTTGAGGACAGCATCGTTTTCATTGCGGACAGTATCCTGAACCAGCTTTCGGAAAATCCCAATCTGCTTAAATTCATCTCAAAAAATCTGAGCTGGGGTTCTCTCCGTTCCGCTGTGACCCAGCCCGAGGACGATGATGACGCTTTGACGGATATTTATGACAGGCTGAAAATCCGGGCGCAGGGATACAATGAGCCTGAGATAATGTTCTTTATGATAACGAATGTTATCAGCTCATCGTGCTACAGCGCCGTTCTTTACAGCGAGCCTGCGGACATTTCGGTGCTGAAGCCCCATATTCTGGGCTGCGTAAGGGATATTATGATATCCCACAGGAAGGACAAAACAACGTGATACTTTTTATCGCCGTTATATGCTGAGACGTTAAACATTACAAAGAAAAAAGCAGCACTTCCATTTTTCGGAAGTGCTGCTTTTTTATGTTCTGTTTGTATCAGAGCGATGACACCTGACGGACTGAATTCCCGGGAACTGTCTTTTTAACAATATCTGCGCCCAAAGCTCTGAGCTTCTGCTCGATATCCTCATAGCCACGCTCAATGTGATAGATATCATCTATCTCGGTAACTCCGCTGGCTGCAAGACCTGCTATAACAAGGGCTGCGCCTGCTCTCAGGTCGGGAGCGGTAACGGGTGCGCCCATAAGCTTGCCTACGCCCTCGATAACTGCCACACGGCCCTCAACGGAAATATCTGCGCCCATTCTCCTGAGTTCGTCCACGTATCTGAAACGGTTGTTGAATATCTCATCGGTAACGATGCTGGTACCCTCCGCCAGACAAAGAAGTGTGGATATCTGGGGCTGCATATCTGTGGGGAAACCGGGGTGAGGCATAGTCTTTACGCTGGTCTTTACCAGAGGGCCGTCAACGGAGATCCTAACGCTGTCGTCATATTCCTCAACGTTAACGCCTATCTTTGCAAGCTTTGCGGTGATAGATTCAAGGTGCTTGGGGATAACATTCTTTACAAGCACATTTCCTCTTGTTGCGGCAGCTGCCACCATATATGTTCCTGCCTCGATCTGGTCGGGGATAATTGCGTAGGTAGTGCCCTTGAGAGTTTTAACTCCTCTTATCTTGATAACATCTGTTCCTGCGCCCATGATATCTGCGCCCATGGAATTGAGGAAGTTTGCAAGGTCAACTATATGCGGCTCGCGCGCGGCGTTCTCGATGATGGTACGCCCCTGAGCGAGGGTCGCCGCAAGGATTATATTCATCGTCGCGCCGACGGAGACCTTGTCGAGATATATTCTCGTGCCGTGGAGCTTACCGTCTCTCGCGGCGGCATACACAAAGCCGTTGCGGACGTCAACATCCGCGCCCAGAGCGGTCATGCCCTTGATATGCTGGTCTATCGGACGGACGCCGAAGTTGCAGCCGCCGGGCATGGTGGTCTTCGCGGTGCCGAAGCGGCCGAGCATTGCGCCGATAAGATAGTAAGAAGCTCTTATCTTGCGCATGAGGTCATACGGCGCGTCGCTGTAATGGACGTCCGTGCAGTCTATTTCTATGGTGGATTTATTTATAAAGCTGACTTTCGCGCCGAGGTCGGCCAGGATCGTCAGAAGCATATCCGTGTCGCTTATCTGGGGGAGGTTCTCTATACGGCATACGCCGTCAACCATCAGAGCCGCAGGGATTATCGCGACCGCCGCATTCTTCGCTCCGCTTATCTCAACTTCGCCGTGCAGCACGCTGCCGCCCTTGATAACATATTTTTCCAATAGTTTACACCTTCCAATATCATCGGCATGATTTGCTTATGCAATCACCCGATTTTTGATTTTACCACAGGAAACCGGAATTGGCAACTATATTTATCTCTTTGCGTCCGGATAGACTCAGGCCTGTCTCTGCTTCAGGTATTTTTCCGCCTTCAGCACCGCGACTATGGTCTTCCCGTCGTCGATTTCGCCGGACATGACCTTCTCGGAAAGCTCCGTGAGGCTGTGCTTCTCAACGTCCATGAACTCGTCCTCATCCGGATGGCTCTCTCCCGCATGAAGTCCGAGCGCAAGGTAGATGTGTAAAACCTCAGTAGAAAAGCCGGGCGAAGTGCAGCACGCGCCGAGATATATCATCTCGTCTGCGGAGAAGCCAGTCTCCTCCGACAGCTCGCGCACGGCGCAGTCTCGCGGATCCTCGCCGTATTCAAGCTTGCCTGCCGGCGCTTCAAGCATCATCCGCTGGAAGGGATAACGGAACTGGCGCACCATATAGCAATTGCCGTCCTCATCCACGGGCAGTACGGTAACTCCGCCGGGATGCTCCACGACCTCGCGCTTGACGATATCGCCGTTGATAAGCTCCGCCTTGTCGAGCCTGACCTTCACGATCACGCCGCTGTATTTAATATCCCCTTCGAGTCTTTTCTCTATGTATTCCATAAACATCACTTCCAGATAAAATGATTTACATAATGTGTCTATCAGTATAGCATAGGCTTTGGGGAATTTCCACATTTTTTTGCCGGAACTCAATATTTTTTTCGTTCTTTTTCTGTCAATTGGTTCATATCCGCAGCTAGGCATTAAAAATTCACATATTTTTCTTTGATTTTCACCGTCGCTGTGCTATAATATGCTCTGCCTGAAAGGATGTGAGAGCTGTGGCCGCGAAAAAGCTCGGCGTGAAGGAAATAACCAGCAACCGCAAAGCATTCCACGAGTACTTCGTGCTGGAGCGGTTTGAAGCGGGCATAGAGCTTGCCGGAACCGAGGTCAAGTCCATCCGTGCAGGCAACGTGAATCTTAAGGATGCCTTTTGTACGATAAAGGACGGAGAGCTGTTCGTGCGCGGGATGCACATAAGTCCCTATGAGCACGGCAACATTTTCAATAAAGACCCTGTCCGTCCGCGCAGGCTTCTGATGCACAAGCGCGAGATAGTCAAGCTCAACGCCCGTATCATGCAGGACGGCGTTGCGCTCATCCCGCTCTCGCTGTATTTTAAGGACAGCCGCGTGAAGGTCGAGCTTGGGCTGTGCAAGGGCAAAAAGCTGCATGATAAGCGCGACAGCGAGGCTGAGCGCCAGACCCGCCGCGATATTGACAGAATAATGAAGGAGAAGAACTACGAATGAGTAATCCCATAGTCACCTTTGAAATGGAAAACGGCGACATT
>ENA-OPRX01000267-OPRX01000267.1-human-gut-metagenome-genome-assembly--contig:-NODE-267-length-38151-cov-3.511786_pt1 | contig 38151 bp, 32 predicted proteins | sample MGYA00241450_ERZ501892 | MGnify/ENA primary metagenome ERZ501892 (study PRJEB25962, sample SAMEA2042223) | human gut metagenome | biome: human gut; feature: human-associated habitat; material: faeces...
AAGCGGCACAGGCAGCGAGGATACGCTTGCCAAAATTGCCGGTGAATGGGAATATGACGGCGGCTGGCAGTTGAAGGACCGCGAATTATATACGCAAATCGTGCAGAACGGCGAATTCCGCCGCAACCTTGTTTTCGGCAACGGCATGCTTTATAAGCAGCAGGCAGTAATGGACGGCAGCAGCGTAACTTATCCGCTGATGGCGGTTGAAGGCAAACAGGAACTGCAAAATACCATTAACGGCGAGCTGGAAAAAATTTGGCAGCCCTATGCCGCAGCGCTTGGCAAAAAAAGCTGCGAGCTTGATTATACGGTGCCTTTTGCAGGTTCAGACATGATGTCGCTGATGTTTTTCGGCGTAATGGGTGAGGGCAGCGAAGAAATTTTTGAACGCCTGCCGCTGAACATATCGCTCAGCAACGGCAAAGTTCTTGATATAAGCGATGTTCTGGATGTTGAAAACCCGGATTTACTGCCGGTGCTTGCTCTGCTTGGCGCTGAAGATAAGGTTGATTTTACAAAGGAAGTGCCGAATTCCTGGTATTATAATGGAAAGAATTTGGTGTTCTGCCAGAAGATGAAAGACGGCACGGGCTGGAATGAAGCCGCGATACCGGCATCCGAACTTGAAAAATTTATGCTTAACAAAAATTTGCTGAAAAAATAACAAAAAATAAACAAAATTGCCACAAAGGAACTGACTGGAGAGTCTAACGGCGAAAAACCGAGAAAATAAAAGCAATGATAAGTAAAATTAATGAAATTTGCTAAAATTAAGGTTTGCCTTTCTGCTTTTGAAGGAATATAATTATATTACTTTGGTTTAAGTATATCCTTTTTGCTTTTTTGTACTTGAAACTTAAGTTAGAAGGAGGAATAGATTTATGTTGAATTTTTTGCGTAAGAACAGGAGCGGCAAAGCAGCAGTTGCAGCGCTTGCTGCCGTAACTGTGTTTTCGCTTGCCGGCTGCGGCGGCGAAAAAGCAGCGGCTCCGCAGGCTACGCTTGTAAAATCCATGCAGGTAATAAAGCGTGATACACCGCTGGTTTACGATTATACCGGCTTTGTGCAGGCTCAGCAGGAAATGGAGCTGAAAGCACAGGTAAGCGGGCAGATTACCGGCAAGTATTTTAACGGCGGCGAAACCGTTCAGGCGGGGCAGATTTTGTACACGATTGACCCGCGTACCTACCGCGCCAACCTTTTGCAGGCACAGGCAAACCTTGCAAATGCCCGTGCTCAGCTTGCCAACGCTTCGGTAGATGCCGAACGCTACACAAAACTTTATGAGCAAAGCGCTGTTTCCAAACAGACTCTCGATAACGCCATTATGGCGCGCGACCAGGCACAGGCATCCGTAAACGCACAGGAAGCCATGCTTGAAAATGCGCAGATTGATATGAACGAAACCAATGTAACGGCTCCGTTTACCGGACGCATTGATACTACTGCCCTTGAAGTAGGCAACTATGTAACTGACGGGCAGACCACCATGGCAACAATTTCCAATACCGACCCGGTATTTGTAGAGTTCAGCATGGCTGAGCCTGAATACTTGAAGCTTGCCAACACTGCCGTTGACAGAGGACAGGCAGCACCGCTGGAAAATTTGAGCATTGTTTTGAGCGACGGCACCACTTATGACCTGCCCGGCCGCATTGCCGAGGTTAACCGTGCATTGACTGCCAACACCGGTACGCTTACCATTAAAGCGCTGTTCGATAACCCGAACCGCGTGCTGCTGCCGGGCATGTTCGCCCATGTGCAGGCAACCGCAGGCACCAGGGATAACGCACTTCTCATTCCGCAGCGTGCTGTTACGGAATTGATGTATAAGAAATTTGTTTATGTTATCGGCGCAGACAACAAGGTTGAAATGCGCGAAGTTACACTTGGGCCTCGCGTAGGGCGTTTATGGATGGTTGAAAGCGGCCTTAACGGCGATGAAACAATCGTTGTTGAAGGTACCGGTAAAATTACGGCCGGCGCGCTTGTAAACCCCGAACCGATGACGGAAGCAGAACTTGACACTACCGCCGACAGAACAGAATCCGGCGATGCTGCCGGTGCAGCAAAATAAGGAGGTAAGCTGAATGGCACGATTTTTTATTGACCGTCCGGTCTTTGCCATGGTGCTGGCCATATTGATTACGCTGCTGGGCGCTATTGCCGGTTTCAGCCTGCCTATTGCCCAGTATCCTAATATTACCAAGCCGCGTATTTCCGTAACTACCAACTATACGGGCGCAAGTGCCCAGACGGTAGAAGAATCTGTTGCGCAGGCAATAGAACAGAAGGTAAACGGCGTAGAAAATATGCTGGATATGAGTTCTACCAGTACCGCTACCGGCGAATACAGCTTGAACGTACAGTTTAACCTGGAAAAGAACGCCGATATTGCTGCGGTAGAAGTACAGAACCGTGTATCGCAGGCAACCAGCTCCATGCCGCAGGAAGTAACCGCATACGGCATTACCACGACGAAGGAATCTGCGGAAACCATCATGTATTTCGCACTTACCTCGCCTAACAATACTTATGACAGTATGTTCCTCAGAACATACGCCGACGTTAACTTTATCGACGCTGTTAAGCGCGTTAAAGGTGTATCCACTGTTGATGAATACGGCCCGGAATATTCCATGCGTATCTGGCTGAACCCGGAAAAACTGGCTCAGCTTAACCTTACAACAAGCGATATTGAAACGGCGGTAGAAGCTCAGAACATTCAGGCGCCTGTTGGTACCGTAGGTGCCCGCCCGACTGTTGACGAGCAGGAAAAACAATACTCTGCTAATGCGCAGGGCCGTTTAAAAACACCTGAAGAATTCGGCAATATTATTATCCGTTCCATTAACGGCGAAAACCTTTACTTAAAGGATATCGCCCGTATTGAAGAAGCACCGAGAAGCGACCTGGTACTCAGCCGTTTGAACGGCGGTGCCTCCGTAGTATTCCCGGTATCCCTTACCAGTGACGCTAACTCCATTGAAACGGTTTCGCAAATCCGCGAAGTTTTGGCTGACGCCGAAAAACGTTTCCCGGCAGATATGAAACTGACGGTTATTCAGGATAACACGCAGTTTATTACCGAATCTTTGAACAAAGTTGCACATACCTTCTTTGAAGCGCTGGTACTGGTTATTTTTGTAATCTTCATGTTCCTTGGCAGCTGGCGCGCAACGCTGATTCCGCTGCTGGCAGTACCGGTATCTCTGGTTGGTACTTTTGCTTCGTTCGTGCTTTTGGGCTTTACCATTAATACGCTGACGGCCTTCGCACTTATCCTTGCTATCGGCCTCGTAGTCGACGACGCTATCGTCGTTGTAGAAGCAGTAGAACATCATATTCAGGATACGGGCCTTACGCCTAAAGAAGCAACCTACCGCGCCATGAGCGAAGTTTCCGGCCCTGTTGTGGCCATTGCCTTCGTACTTTCCGCGGTATTTATCCCGACTGCGTTTACCGGCGGTACGGTTGGCGAGCTTTATAAACAGTTTGCCATTACCATTTCCGTTTCCATGATGCTTTCGGCACTTATCGCATTGTCGTTGACCCCGGCGCTGTGCGCTCTGATCTTGAAACCTAAAAAAGATGAAGCCGAAATTAAAGGCTTTATCGGCAAAGCTGTACATGCTTTCAACAAATGGTTTGAAAGAACGCTTGCTAAATACGTAACTAACGTAGAAAAATGCATCCGCCATGCAAAAGTTGTTATGGCCTGCTTGCTGGTTGGCGTAATTTTAATCGGCTTCCTGTTTAAGATTACTCCTTCCGGTTACGTTCCTAATGAAGATATGGGCATGAGCGCCGTATCTTTCAGCCTGCCGGAAGGCGCTTCCAGCAACCGTAATATTCAGCTGATGGGCGAACTCAGTAAAGAAGTTCAGAAATTCCCGGGCGTTGACTATGTAATGGAAGTATCCGGCGTTGATATTCTTAGTTCTGCGCAGAAAGCATCTGCCGGCCTCGTAGTTGTAGCCATGAAGCCTTATGCAGAACGTGATACCACCATTCAGGATATCATTCCTATGATTCAGGGCCTCGGCCCTAAATTCCCGGATGCCACGGTTATGGCCTTCCAGCCTCCTGCATTGCCTGGCGCTTCTAGCACCGGTTCTCTCAGCATGTACATTATGAACCTTGGCGGTGAAGATGTAAGCCTGATGAATGAACGTGCACAGGAATTTTTGGCGAAAGCACGCCAGCGCCCGGAAATAGGCATGATTTACACCACACTGAACACCACCACGCCTATGTATAAATTCAACGTAGACCGTGATAAGGCACAGAGCCTGAACGTACCTGTTTCCAGCGTATTCAGCGCATTGCAGACCTTCCTCGGCGGTTACGAAATCAATGACCTGAACAACTTCGGCCGTACATGGAAAGTTGTTATGCAGGCTGATGACAAATACCGCTCCAATGTTGACGATATGCGTTATTTCTTTGTACGCAGCAACGATGGCACGATGGTTCCGCTGAACACTCTTGTAACTTATGACAATGAAAACAGCTCCGTTGTTATGACGCGCTTTAACGGCGCACGCGCTATTAAAATTGCAGGCGACCCTGCCGAAGGTTATTCCACCGGTCAGGCCATGGATGCTTTGGAAGAAGTTGCGGCAGAAACTTTGCCGGTAACTTACAGCTATGAATGGACCGACCAGAGCCGTGACCAGATTGAAGCAGGCAACCGCTCCATGCAGATTTTTGTAATTTCCCTTATCTTCGTATTCCTCTGCCTGGCAGCTTTGTATGAAAGCTGGACCATTCCTCTGGCAGTTCTCCTTTCCGTGCCTACTGCCGTACTGGGCTGCATTCTCGGCCAGTACCTGCGCGGACAGCAAAATGACGTTTATATGCAGATTGGCTTGATTATGCTTATCGGCCTTGCTGCCAAGAACGCAATTTTGATTGTAGAATATGCCAAGATGAATATGGAAAAAGGCATGGGCGTTGTTGATGCTGCTGTTGAAGCATCCCGCCTCCGTCTCCGTCCGATTCTGATGACTTCGTTTGCATTCATCCTCGGCTGCCTGCCGCTGGCTGTTGCAACCGGCCCGGGCGCAGGCGCGCGTGTATCCATGGGTAACGCCGTAGTTGCCGGCATGACCTTTAACACGCTGTTCGGTATCTTCCTTATTCCGGTATGCTTTGTAGTTGTAGAAAAATTCTTCAGCAAAAAGAAGAAAGAAGAAGCCTGATAAAAGTAAATAATTAGTGAAAAATGCCCTGCTTGACGGCGGGGTATTTTTTATAGCAGGAATTTTTAAATTTGTGTTGTATAATAGTTAGAGTAAACAAACTATTTTGAAATAGAGGGGAATTTGCTTGAACAGATTAAAAGAACAAAGCCGCTTTCTGCGCAATGTGTGGTTTTTAACAAAAAGCTACTGGCAGTCGGAAGAACGTTTGAAGGCGTTTGCCCTGCTGGCGGTAATAATTGCGCTTACGCTGGCGGTTGTATATGTAATTGTTTTAATTAACGACTGGTTTAACGTATTTTATGAAGCGCTGCAAAATTACGACACCGAGAAAATTTTTGATGAACTGATACATTTTTCGTGGCTGGCCGCGCTGTACATTATTTTAATGGTATATTCGTTTTATCTGCAGCAGGTGCTTATAATTAACTGGCGCCGCTGGTTGACAGACCGCTACATTGACGAATGGCTGCGCAATAAAACTTATTACCGCCTGCAGGTTTTCGGCGCCGATACCGATAACCCTGACCAGCGTATCAGTGAAGATGTGCGCCTGTTTGTGGAAATGACGCTAACTTTCAGTATCGGCGTTTTAAAGGCGGTATGCACTTTTGTATCCTTCGTATTTGTTTTGTATAATATTTCCGGGCCGCTCGATTTTACGCTTTGGGGGCACAGTTTCCATATCGAAGGCTATATGGTGTGGGTGGCGCTTATTTATTCGACGCTTGGCACCTGGGTAACGCATGTTGCCGGCAAAAAGCTGGTTGGGCTTAATTTTGTGCAGCAGCGTTATGAGGCAGATTTCCGTTTCAGCATGATGCGTATGCGCGAAAATGCCGAGAGCATTGCTTTTTACAGCGGCGAAGGGCGTGAGGGCAGCATTTTTAAAAAGCGTTTTGCACTGCTTTTGGACAACTTCTGGAAAATTATTCAAAAACGCAAACAGCTTATCTGGATTAATTCCGGCTATTCGCAGATTGCCATTATTTTTCCGATGGTTGTGGCAATGCCGCGCTACTTGGCACACCAGATTACGCTGGGCGGGCTGATGCAGGTAAGCAACGCCTTCGGTAAAGTACAGGAATCGCTTTCGTATTTTGTGGATATGTACGCTTCCATTGCCGAATGGCAGTCTGTTGTTAACCGTCTTACAGGTTTTGGGCTGCACATGCATGAAGTTAAGCAGGAAAAATTGCAGCCGGATTTGCAGCGTGAGTTATCTGATGGCGGCATAGCAGCCAGACAGCTTGATATAACGCTGCCGGACGGGCATGTTTTGATTGACGGTGCGGAATTTAACCTGCGCCGCGGCGAAAATATTTTAATCAAAGGGCCAAGCGGCAGCGGCAAAAGTACTTTGCTGCGCGTTCTGGCAGGTATCTGGCCGTATGTAAAAGGCAGGCTTGCTATGCCGGAAGCGGAAAACACCATGTTTATTCCGCAGAAACCTTATCTGCCGCTCGGCACTCTGCGCGAGGCGCTGCTGTACCCCGGCGGGCATGAGTGCAGTGATGAAGAACTGAAAAACGTGCTTGTAAAATGCAGTATCGGCTATTTAGCAGAAAATTTATATGTTGAAGCGGACTGGGCACATGTTTTAAGCGGCGGCGAACAGCAGCGCGTGGCTTTTGCGCGTGCGCTTATTTATAAGCCGGACTGGCTGTTTCTGGATGAAGCAACATCCGCTCTTGACGAGGCTACGGAAAAAGCCATGTACACTTTAATTTCTGCCGAAATGCCGCAGACTACGGTTATCAGCATCGGGCACAGAAGCACTTTAAACAGCTTCCATCATGCAGGGCTGTTTTTAGATAAAAACTTGAAAAAATTATCTTTCGGCTATCTTTAATTTGTTTTATGATGAGTACAAAAGGAGGTACAACCAATGATGCCAATGGAAATAGCGCCCGGTATTTATGATGTGGGTGCAACGGACTGGATTGTGAGGGATTTTCATGGATATAAAACCGAGCGCGGCGCTTCATACAACAGTTATTTAATTGTTGATGAAAAAATCTGCCTTATTGATACCGTTAAGGCCTGCTATGCAGATGAACTTTTGGAGAAAATCCGCCGTGTTGTTGACCCTGCCAAAATAGATTATGTAGTGGTAAACCATGTTGAACCTGACCATGCAGGTGCGCTGCCGGAGGTTTTAAAAGCGGCCCCCAATGCTAAATTTGTTATTACCATGCAGGGCAAAAACGAGGCTTTGCGCCATTACGGCGACGGCTTTGACTTTATGGTTGTTAAGGAAGGCGACAAAATAAGCCTCGGAAGCCGTGAACTGACTTTTGTGCCCATGCCGATGCTGCACTGGCCCGACAATATGGTAACCTACTGCCCGCAGGACGGCATTCTGTTCAGCAACGATGCGTTTGGCCAGCATTATGCTTCTTCCAAACGCTTTGATGATGAAGTTGACGAATACGTTTTGTTCTATGAAGCGAAAAAATATTTCGCAAATATTTTGTGGCCGTATGCACGTTTAATCGGTGGTGCACTTAAAAAAGCGTCTGTGCTTGATATTAAAATGATTGCTCCGGCGCACGGCGTTATCTGGCGCAGCAAAATTGCGCAGATTCTTGAAAAATACGCAGCATGGGGAACGGGCGTTAACGGCAAAAGCGTTGTTATTGCCTACGACACCATGTGGGGCGGCACGGAAGCGCTGGCACGCGCCATGGTTGAAGGCGCTGCCGCTGCCGGTGTAAAAGTGCAGCTGATGCGTATGGACAGAACCCCTTGCAGCACTGTTGCTGCAGAATTGTTTGAAGCGGGCGGCCTGCTTGTAGGTTCACCAACTTTAAACAGCGGCATGATGCCGACAATCGGCGGTATGCTGGTTTATTTAAAAGGCTTGCAGCCTAAAGGCAAAAAAGCGGCAGCTTTTGGCACCTGCGGCTGGGCAGGCGGTGCGCAGAAAGATATGGAAGCCATGCTTACGGCAGGAGGGTTCGATTTACAGCCCGGCTTTAACTGCAAATGGCGTGCCTGCGTTGATGAAACCGAAGCAGCGCGGCAGTTTGCATATGAGTTTGCAAAAAATCTGTAATTTTTAAATAATGGCAGCGGTGAAATTTACAAAAATTTCATCGCTGTTTTTTATTTATGCCTTGCCAAAAGTCGAAAAGTCAAATATAATAAGTGTAAAACAATACATCTAAATTTATGGGGTAATCAGATATGAGAAATCTTGCTGATGCAATAGAAAATTTTATTATCCGCCAGTTGCTGGAGGACAGCGAGGATACTGTGCTGGTGCAGCGCAATGAACTGGCCGATAAATTATCGTGCGCTCCGTCGCAGATAAGCTATGTTATAAGCACGCGCTTTACGCCGGAAAAGGGCTATCTGGTGGAGTCGCGCCGTGGAAGCGGCGGCTTTGTGCGCATTGTGCGGGTTACGCCGCCCAATAAGGAAGCCAAACGCCGGGAAACTGCGCAGGCTCTTTTGGAGCACTGGGCGCACCGCGGCATGGTTACGGCCCGCGAATATGCTCTTTTAAAATATATGCTTGAAATTATAAATGCGGATGAAAAGAAAAAAATAACTGTATTACAGAATGCCATAAGTAAGATGATGCAAGTGAGGTGACTGATATGTTATGCCAGAAATGCGGCAAAAAAGAGGCCGTTGTGCACGTAGTGTGCATGGTAAATAATAAACAGATTGACAAGTGGCTGTGCGCGGACTGCGCCGAAAAGCTGATGCCGTACGCTGTTAGCGGCGGGCGCGCTGTTGACCCGCGCAATTTGCTTGAAACATTATTTTTTGGCGGCGAGCAGGCAAAACCGCAGGAACGCCGTTTTACCAAACGGATGGCTTCCATTTTGGAAAATGCCATGCGCAGCGCGCTGGACCGCGGGCATGACCATCTCGGTACGGAGCATTTGCTGCTGGCGCTTTTAAACGAAAAAGACTGTTACGGCGTAAGAGTGCTTGAAAAACTGGGCATTAACCCTGTTGCCGTGGCGGAAGAAGTGGAAAAGGCCATGGACCCGGCGGGTAATTTGCAGATTATCATCGGTTATACGCCGCGTGCCAAACGTGCGCTTGAAATTGCCGCCGAAACCGCACTGGCTTTAAAATCGCCGCAGGTAGGCTCCGAGCATTTGCTGATGGGCATTTTGCGCGAGGACAAAGGCATGGGCGGCACGGTGCTGCGCAAGTTTAACATTACTGCGGAACAGGTATGGCAGATTATCCGTTCCATCCGTGAACATCAGCCGTCCGTTCCTGGCTTTGAAGAACCGGAAATGCCTTCGTATTACGATGAAATGCCGGAAGAAGCATCGCTTGAGGTTTTAAACGAATTTGGGCGTAATTTGAACGAACTGGCGGCAGCAGGGAAAATTGACCCTGTAATCGGCAGGGAAAACGAAATTGAAAGAGTTATACAGATTTTGTGCCGCCGTACGAAGAATAACCCCGTTTTAATCGGCGAGGCCGGTGTAGGCAAAACAAGCGTGGCAGAAGGCCTGGCACAGCGCATTGTTGACGGCAAGGTGCCGGAGCTTTTGCGCAGCAAAACCGTTTTTTCGTTGGAAATCGGGTATCTTGTGGCCGGTGCCAAATATCGGGGCGATTTTGAAGAACGCCTGAAGGATATTCTGGAAACCATTAAAGAAAACAAGGATATAATTCTTTTTATAGACGAACTGCATACCATTATCGGCGCGGGCGCAGGGGAAGGCGGAACCGATGCGGCCAACATTATAAAACCTGCCCTTGCAAGGGGTGAATTGCAGGTTGTAGGTGCTACAACGCTCAGCGAGTACCGCAAGCATATTGAAAAAGATGCGGCGCTGGAACGCAGGTTCCAGCCGGTTGTGGTTGCTGCGCCGGATGCCGATGCGGCACTGTCGATTTTAAAAGGCCTGCGCGAAAAATATGAAGAATTCCATAAACTGCATGTTACCGATGCGGCGCTGGAAGCGGCGGTAAAACTTTCCAACCGCTATATTACCGACCGCAACCTGCCGGACAAAGCCATTGACCTGATGGACGAGGCCTGCGCAAAAGTAAAACTGCAAAACTATAAACTTTCCATACCCGTGCAGGAAAAAGAACGCGAGCTTGCACAGGTACGCAAGGAAAAGGCTTCGGCAATTTCGCGCCAGCAGTATGAACTGGCTGCGCAGCTGCGCGATAAGGAAGCCATACTTGAAATGGGGCTTACCTACGAAAAAAGCAATTATGACCGCGCGATAGGCAAACAGCCGGAAGTTACCGAGGAGGACATTGCCGCGGTTATTTCCCAGTGGCTTAACATTCCTCTGCAAAAACTTACGCAGACGGAATCGGAACGCCTGCTGCATATGGAGGACGATTTGCACAAGCGTGTTATCGGGCAGAGCGAGGCGGTAGAAGCTGTATCCAAAGCCATCCGCCGCGCGCGTGCCGGATTTAAGGATAAAAACAGGCCGGTGGGTTCGTTCCTCTTTCTTGGCCCGACCGGCGTAGGCAAAACGGAACTTGCAAAAGCTCTGGCAGAAAATATGTTCGGCGACGAGCGTGCGCTTATCCGTTTTGATATGTCCGAATACATGGAAAAACATACGGCATCCCGTCTTGTAGGCGCGCCTCCGGGTTATGTTGGCTATGAAGAAGGCGGCCAGCTTACGGACGCCGTGCGCAGAAGGCCGTATTCCATTATTTTGCTCGATGAAATTGAAAAGGCACACCCGGATGTATTCAACCTGCTTTTGCAGATTATGGAGGACGGGCGCCTTACCGACGGGCAGGGGCGCACAACCGATTTCCGCAACTGCGTGATTATTATGACGAGCAACGCCGGTGCGCGGATGCTTGCCGATACCAAACCGCTGGGCTTTACGTTTGGCGAAGCGCAGGAAGATAAAGACCGCAAAAATAAAGTGCTGGCGGAAATTAAAAATGTGTTCCGCCCGGAATTTTTAAACAGAATTGACGAGATTACGGTTTTCGATTCCCTGCATTATGACGAACTTGTTGAAATAATTAAAAATATGCTGCGCGATTTGCGCGCCAAACTTGCCGAAAACGGGCTTACACTGGAGGTTTCGCAGGAAGCAAGGGAGCTTTTGGTAAAAGAAGGCAGCGATACTCGTTATGGCGCAAGGCCTTTGCGCCGTGCCGTACGCAAGATGCTGGAAGACCCCGTAAGCGATTTGTACCTGGCGGGCATGTTTAAAGCGGGCGATACCATTTGCGCAAGCGTCGGCGAAAGCGGAAACATTGTTTTTACGCCTAAAAAAGTTGAAGTGGTGTTAACGCACGAAGAAATACATCCGGCGGAGGTAAATAATGGCCAAAACCAAAACTAAATTTGTGTGCCAGAACTGCGGTTACACCACGGCCAAATGGATGGGGCGCTGCCCAGAATGCGGCACGTGGGACAGCCTGGCAGAAGAATTGGAAACGCCGGCTTCCGGCCCGCAGCAAAGCTTTTTAATGCCGAAAGAAGCTCCTAAGCCCAAAACGCTTGATAAAGTAATGCTTACGGAAGTTGAGCGCCTTAAAACAGGCATTAACGAATTTGACAGAGTGCTCGGCGGCGGGCTTGTGCCCGGCAGCCTGGTGCTTCTGGGCGGCGACCCGGGCATCGGCAAATCAACCATGCTTTTGGATGCCGGTATCCGCTTCAGCGCCGGGGGCATTAAAGTTTTATATGTGTCGGGTGAAGAATCGGAAGCACAGACCGCTATGCGTGCGCGCAGGCTGGGCAAACCGGGCACAGCACTGCTGGTGATGACTGCTACCGACCTTGACGCCGTGCTGTTGCAGGCCAAAGAAGTGCAGCCGCAGATACTTGTTATAGATTCCATTCAGACTATGTATAACCCTGAACTGCAAACGGCGGCGGGCAGCGTGGGGCAGGTGCGCGAATGTACTGCCAAGCTGCTGCGTTTTGCCAAAGCAACCGGCATTGCCGTTATTATCATCGGGCACGTTACCAAGGACGGCAATATCGCCGGGCCGCGCCTTTTGGAACATATGGTTGACGTGGTGCTGCAGTTTGAAGGTGACAGGTCATATTCCTTCCGCGTTTTGCGTGCGCTGAAAAACCGTTTTGGTTCTACCAGCGAAAGCGGGATATTTTCGATGGAAACCGGCGGTTTAAAAGAAGTTGCCAACCCTGCCGGGCTGTTTTTGGAAAACCGCGCCGAAAACGCGCCGGGCAGCGTGGTTTGCGCCTGCATGGAAGGTAACCGCCCGATTATGGTTGAAGTGCAGGCTTTGGTTGCCAAAACGCCTTACGGCATGCCGCGGCGCACGGCCGTTGGGTTTGACTACAACCGCGTAAATATGCTGCTGGCTATTTTGGAGCGGCGGCTGGGCATGGATTTTGGCAATTTTGATGCTTATTTAAACGTTGTTGGCGGCATGAAAATTACCGAGCCTTCGGCAGACCTTGCCGCGGCGGCAGCGCTGGTATCTAGCTACCGCAACAAACCCGTGCCGCACGGCGTGCTGGCGGTGGGCGAAGTGGGGCTTACAGGCGAAATACGCCGCGTTGCCGGTACGGAACGGCGCATACGCGATGCCGCAAACCTTGGCTTTACAAAATTTGTAGTGCCAAAGGGAAAACTTAATATGGAACAGAAAACTGCTGGCATTGTTCAGGCGGCGACGCTTGAAGAAGCGCTGAACGCAATTTTTAATTAAAAAAGCGGGCTTAACGGCCCGTTTTTTGTTTGTTTTATGCGGCAAAAGCGTTGACACAAATTAACTACTATGATAAAATAAATAAATTTTGACATTTTTACTCCTTGGTGTTACAATAAAAGAGTATTAGGGCGAAAGCTGGCATTTTGTACAAGGAGGGGCGCCAATGTTTTCCGTAGGAGATAAAGTTGTATATCCGATGCATGGTGCAGGTATTGTGCAGGCCATAGAGCAGCATGAACTTGCCGGTGAAGCGGTGGATTATCTGGTTATGGTAATGCTTCTTACCGATATGCGTGTTATGGTGCCGCTTAAAAATGTGGAACGTGTCGGTTTGCGTCATATTATCACCAAAGATGAAATTCCGGGCATTGAAAAAGTGCTCGGCACACCGGTTGAGTTTAACGCTAAAGGCATTACCTGGAACCGGCGCTTTAATATGTATCTTGACAAAATGAAAAGCGGCAATGTGCTTGATGTTGCCGAAGTTATACATATCCTGCAGACGCAGGAAAACGAGAAAAAGCTGTCCACCGGAGAACGAAGGCTTTTGGGAAACGCGCGCCAGATACTGGTGAGCGAGATGATGCTGGTTTGCGATGAAAGCCAGAAAGACGCCGAAAAGTGGCTTGATAAATTTTTTTGAATGAAAAACACCGGTAAAAACGGTGTTTTTTATTTTTTATACTGTTTTTGCCAGCTGATTTGTAGTACAATAAACATAATCCCTGATTATACCCTGAAGGAGGTGAGAAAATGTTAAACAGAGTGCTGCGGATTACAATAGTCGTTGTTTTTGCTGTTACCGGACTTATACTTACAGAATATTTACTGCCTTATATTTCGGATTACTTTGATTACAAATTTTATGGCAACGGCTTTTTCGGCATTGCTTTTACAACAATCGTATCAGGCAGTGTCGGAATTTTTGTTTTTGGCAGTATGGGCATGGCACTGGCTCCTGTTATTATCCGTAAAATGACGAGCTGGACGGAGAAAATTGCCATTTTGCTGGCACGTGTTCCTACCAGCGACATCATGGTAATAACCTTCGGCATTGCCATTGGCCTTGTGCTGGCCAACCTTTTGGGCGGTCCTTTTTCGCATCTGCCTATTATCGGGCCTTATATCCCGCTTATTTTCAGCGTAGTGCTTTCCATGGTCGGCGCCAAGGTAGCTTTACGCAAGCATCAGGATATTGTAGGCTTTTTTGACAGGAGCCTGCCGTCGCTGAAAGGCGCGGTTAACCCTGCCGCCGTTAAAGACGCTTATGACAGCGACCGCGTTTACTGCGATAACAAGCTGCTTGATACAAGCGTAATTATTGACGGCCGTATTGGCGATATTTTAAAAACAGGCTTTTTGGAAGGCTTTATGATAGTGCCTAAATTCGTTATCCGCGAATTGCAGACACTGGCCGATTCTTCTGACGGCTTAAAACGCGGCAAGGGCAGGCGCGGGCTCGATTTGCTTCATGAAATACAAATAGAGAACCCGGAGCGTGTTTTTGTTGACGATACCGATTATCCGGAACTGGAAGGCGTTGATGCCAAGCTGGTGAAGCTGGCTCAGCAAAAACAGTGGATTATTGTAACCAACGATTTTAACTTGAACAAAGTGGCAGAAATTCAGGGTATTGATGTTTTAAACATTAACGACCTGGCCAACGCCGTTAAACAGATGGTTGTGCCCGGCGAAAACATTAACGTGTTTTTGCTGCGCGAAGGCAAGGAAGCAGGGCAGGCTATTGCTTATTTTGAAGACGGCACAATGATAGTCGTCGATAACGGCAGACGCTTTATCGGTTCTTCCGTAATGGCGGAAGTTACTTCCGTATTGCAGACTTCTGCCGGGCGCATGGTTTTTGCCAAAGTTGCTAACAGGTGATTTGTATGGATAAACTTACGGTTATTGTGCCTGCCGCCGGTGCGGGAAAAAGGCTTGGCCTCGGCAAAAACAAAGTGTTTGCCATGCTGGGCGGGCTGCCGCTTTTAGTGCAGTGCCTGCGCATGATAAATGATACCGGTATGGCTGATAAAACCATTATCGCCGCAGGCGCAGCTGAAATTGACGATATAAATGAAATGCTTGCCAAATACCGGGACTTTTTTCCGCTGCTTGATACAACAGTTGTGGCGGGCGGCGCAGAACGCACCGACAGCGTGAAAAATGCGCTTGCCTTAACCGGCAGCGATGGTTTTATTGCCGTGCATGACGGCGCACGCCCTTTTGCCGGCAAAGAAGTGTTTGAACGCACTTTGAAAGCTGCCGTAAAATATGGGGCGGCCATAGCGGCGGTGCCGGTAAAAAACACTATTAAACTTATTGATGATAACGGCTTTGTGGCCGGTACACCGCAGCGCAGCCTGCTGCGTGCAGTGCAGACGCCGCAGATTTTTAAGGCGGAACTTTTGCACCGCGCTTACGGCAATGAGAACCTGCGTGGTGCGGCAGTAACTGATGACGCTTCGCTGGTGGAGCGGTTGGGAGTAAAAGTTGCCGTTGCCGAAGGAAGTTACGAAAACATTAAAATTACCACGCCGGAAGATTTGCTTTTGGCAGAAAAAATTTGTGCAGACAGGGGAATGGCTATGCAGCAGGAAATAAAAGTTCCGCAGTTTAGGGTAGGCACAGGCTTTGATGTGCACCGCCTTACGGAAAACCGCAAACTTATTTTGTGCGGGGTTGAAGTTCCTTATGAACTTGGCCTTGACGGGCACAGCGATGCTGATGTTGCCGTGCATGCTTTAATGGATGCCCTTTTGGGGGCGGCTGCTCTTGGCGACATCGGCAGGCACTTTCCCGATACCGACGAGCGTTTTAAAGGCGCAGACAGCATGAAGCTGCTGGCACATGTCATTGCGCTTTTAAAAGAGCGATGTTGGCACGTAAACAATGCGGATGTAACAATCATTGCGCAAAGGCCAAAACTTGCCGGATTTATCCCGCAGATGCGGGCTAACCTTGCGGCAGCGCTTGAACTTGGTGAAGACGCCGTAAACGTAAAAGCTACAACAACCGAAAAGCTGGGCTTTACCGGGCGCGGTGAAGGCATTGCCGCAGAAGCCTGCGTAAGCCTGATTAAAATATGACGCATTCAACAGATTATGCTATAATATAAAAGATTAATTTTTTGGAGGAATGAGTTTGATGGCTAATGAAGTTAGAGTAAGATTTGCGCCCAGTCCTACCGGGCCTTTCCATATCGGCGGCGCACGCAGCGCACTGTTTAACTGGCTGTTTGCCCGCAAAATGGGCGGCAAAATGATTTTGCGCATTGAAGATACCGACCTTGAGCGTTCCAGCCGTGAAAGCGAAGAAAATATTAAGGCGGCTTTAAAATGGCTTGGCATGGATTGGGATGAAGGCATTGACGTAGGCGGCGAAAACGGCCCTTACCGCCAGACCGAACGCCTGGAAATTTATAAAAAATATACCGATAAGCTGCTGGCAGAAGGCAAGGCATATTACTGCTACTGCACCGACGAAGAACTGGAAGCAGAACGCCAGGCTTTGCTTGCCGAAGGCAAAATGCCGCGCTACATGGGCAAATGCCGCCATTTAACGCCGGAACAGATTGAAAAATATAAAGCCGAAGGCAGAAAACCGACCGTGCGTTTTAAAGTGCCTGCCGACAAACAGATTTTGGTGCGCGACATGGTACGCGGCGATGTTGTGTTCGATTCCAACGGTATCGGCGATTTTGTTATCGTTAAATCCGACGGCATCCCGACTTATAACTATGCCGTTGTTATTGACGATTCTTTGATGCATATCACCCATGTTATCCGTGCAGAGGAACATCTTTCCAACACTCCGCGCCAGTGCCTTATTTATGACGCACTTGGCTTTGAACAGCCTACCTTCGGGCATATTTCCCTTATTCTCGGCAAGGACCATACCAAAATGTCCAAACGCCACGGTGCAACTTCCGTAGACCAGTACCGCCAGCTCGGCTACCTGCCGGAAGCCATTGACAACTTCCTGGCACTTCTTGGCTGGGCGCCTAACAGCGAACAGGAAATTTTCAGCATGGACGAGCTTGTTAAAGAGTTCAGCATGGACCATGTTGCCAAGAACCCGGCTGTATTTGACATTGACAAACTGAACTGGATTAACCAGCATTATATGCGCAAACTGAGCCGCGACGAGTTTTACGAAGCAGCCAAACCGCATATGATTAAAAAAGGCTTTATTAACGGCGAAGAATACGGCGACAAGCTGGAATGGCTTAAAGACGTTGTTGCCACTGCGCAGCAGCATGTATCCTACGCAGCACAGGTGCCGGATGATGTTGCCATGTACTTTACCGATAATTTTGATTTTGAAAATGACGATGCCAAAAACGTGCTTTTGGCAGAAACCGTACCGGAAGTAATCCGCCTGCTGTTTGACAAACTGCCGAAGCTGGAAGTTTTGGACGGCCCTTCCGTAAAGGCAACTTTTAAGGCTATCCAGAAAGAAACCAAACTGGGCGGCAAAAACGTGTTCATGCCTATCCGCGTAGCGCTTACCGGCAACCAGCACGGGCCGGAACTTGCGGAAATGGTTCCGCTTCTGGGCCTTGCACGCACCGTAAGCCGCATTAAAAACAGCCTTGATAAAGTTGGGGTTAAGTTATATTAAGGAGCAATTACTATGGCTATTAAAGTTTATAATACGCTCACCAAAAAGAAAGAAGAATTTGTGCCTCTGCATCCCGGCAAAGCCTATATGTATGTTTGCGGCGTTACGCCGTACAACCATCCCCATATCGGCAATGCGCGCCCCTTTGTAACCTGGGACGTTATCCGCCGTTTTTTGGAGCATGAAGGCTATGATGTTCTGCATGTGCAGAATTTTACCGATGTTGACGATAAAATCATCAACACGGCCAACAAGGAAGGCGTGCAGTGGAGCGACATCTGCGGACGTTATATCGACGCTTATTTTGAAGTAATGGATAAACTGAACGTACGCCGCGCGCATGTTTACCCGCGAGTTTCCGAGCATATGCAGGAAATTATCAATGTTGTGCAGACCCTTATTGATAAAGGCTATGCCTATGAACTTGACGGCGATGTATATTACAGCGTTGAAAAGTTTGACCGCTACGGCGAACTTTCCGGACGCAAGCTGGAAGATATGATGGCCGGCGCCCGCGTTGACGTTAACGACAAAAAGCATAACCCGTTTGATTTTGCGCTGTGGAAAGCAGCCAAACCCGGCGAACCGTACTGGGAAAGCCCGTGGGGTAACGGACGCCCGGGCTGGCATATTGAATGCTCTGCCATGAGTATGAAATACCTTGGCGAAAGCTTTGATTTCCACGGCGGCGGCAGCGACCTTATTTTCCCGCATCACGAAAACGAAATTGCCCAGTCCGAAGGCTGCACCGGCGTGCATCCGTTTGTACGCTACTGGCTGCATAACGGTTTTATTACCGTTAACGAAGAAAAAATGTCCAAATCGCTTGGCAATTTCTTTACCGTTGCCGATATTCTGGAACATTTCGAGCCGGAAACACTGCGCTTTTTCATTCTTTCCACTCATTACCGCAGCCCGCTGGATTTCAGCGACGAGCGCCTGAAGGAAGCGCAGCGCAGCCTGGCACGTTTAAAAACCGCACAGGACAATTTAAAAGAACTGGCTCAGCTTATCAGCGGCGGCCCGACGGAAACCAGCAAAGCGCTTTACGCAAAACTTGAGGAACTGCGCAGTGGTTTTATGGAAGCCATGAGCGATGATTTCAATACTGCGCTTGCCATCAGCTTTATGTTTGAACTGGCAAAAGAAATTAATATTTATCATCAGCATATCAGCGCCGGCAGCGAAAAACCGGACGGCAAGCTGGTTGAAAATATGGAAAAACTGTTTGCGGAGTTCTGCGGCATTATCGGCGTATTGGAAACTTCCGCACAGCCTGCGGCAGAAAAAGATGCTTCGCTTGAAGACAAGCTGATTGAAACGGTTGTAAGCCTGCGCCAGGAAGCGCGTGCCGCTAAAAATTACGCTCAGGCAGACGCACTGCGCAATGCTTTAACAGGCCTCGGCATTGTGCTTGAGGACACTCCGCAGGGAGTACGGTGGAAAAAACAGTGAAGTTTGAACAGTATAAATTAGTGAAAGAACATGCTCTGGCAGCCGTGCAGGCTGCCGGAGTTTCTTTACCGGAAGCAGGCAGCATGAACCCCGTGCTTCTGGCGTATGTGGGCGATGTGGTTTTTTCGCTGTATGTACGCCTGCGCTTTCTGGCAGCGTCAAGCCATGTGCACGTTATACACGATTTAAGCTCCAAAGCGGTATCGGCAGTGTACCAGGCCAAGGCTCTGGCAGCTTTGATGGATACGCTTAACGAACAGGAACTGGCCGTTGTAAAACGCGGGCGCAATACAAAATCTTCCGTGCCCAAAAGTGCCAGCGTGCACGAATACCGTATGAGCACGGCTTTTGAAGCGCTTATCGGCTGGCTGTTTTTAAATAACGAAGATGAACGCCTGGGAACAATTATGGAACAGGCTTTTAATATCATTATTGATGATTTTAAGACAAAATGAGGTAAAATATGCAGGTAAAATTAGTAAGGCATACGCCGGAACCGGAAAAGACAGTTGCCATGAGCGCGCGTCTTTGCTATTCTCCTATCGGTGCGGCGCAGCTTGAAGAAAAAATTTCTGATGAACAGGCGGCTGCCCTGGTGCGCAAACTTGTTTCGATGGGCCATTTTTCCACGCTGGAACATGTTACCTTTACCTTTGCCATTGAAGGCGTTTCGCGCGTTTTAACGCATCAGCTTGTGCGTCACCGCATTGCTTCTTATTCGCAGCAGTCGCAGCGTTATGTTAAAGAACATAATTTTGAGGTAATTATGCCTCCTTCCATTGCGGCCAAACCGGAAGCAAAAGCTGAGTTTGAAGATTTAATGCAGAAGCTGCAGGATGCCTACAATAAATTTACGGAAATGGGCATTCCGGCAGAGGACGCGCGCTATGTGCTGCCGAATGCGGCGGAAACAAAAATCGTCTGCACTTTTAATGCCCGTTCACTGCTGAACTTTTTCAGCCTGCGCTGCTGTATGCGTGCGCAGTGGGAAATCCGCGCGCTGGCGGAAAAGATGCTGGCAGAATGCAAACGTGTTGCGCCGGTTATTTTTGAAAACGCGGGCCCGACCTGCGTAAGCGAAGGCATTTGCCGCGAAGGTGCCATGAGCTGCGGACGCCTTGAAGCTATTTTAAAAGCTAAAAAAGCCGCAGAAAAAAACTAAAGGTGAAGTTATGAAAGAAGAATTTATTGCCGGAAGAAACCCCGTTGCAGAGGCTTTGCGCAGCGGCCGCGCGCTGAATAAAGTAATGGTTCAGGACGGTGCGAGAGGCGTAACGGAAATTATTGCCGCAGCCAGGGAAAAAGGCGTGGCGGTGGAATTTGTTAAAAGCGACAAACTTGATAAACTTGCACAGGGAGTGCGCCACCAGGGCGTGGTTGCTTATGCTGCGCCGGTAGAGTTTAAAACTCTGGAGGACGCGCTTAAAAAAGCTGCCGCTAAGGGCGAAGCACCGTTTTTGCTGCTGCTTGACGAACTGCAGGACCCGCAGAACCTTGGCGCGCTTATCCGTACGGCAGACGCTGCAGGTGTGCATGGCATTCTGCTGCCGAAACGCCGCAGCTGCCCGCTGAACGCCGTTGTTGCCAAAATTTCCGCCGGTGCGGTGGAATATGTGCCGGTTATACAAATAGGCAATATTGTGCAGCAGCTTAAAGATTTGAAAAAACAGGGCTTTTGGGTTGCCGGTGCCGATATGGACGGCGAGCCCTACACCAAAGCCAATTTAACCGGGCCGCTGGTGCTGGTTATCGGTGCGGAAGGCAAAGGGCTCGGACGGCTTGTTAAGGAAAACTGCGACATTATCGTCAGCCTGCCGATGCAGGGCGGCGTAAATTCGCTTAATGCAGCGGCGGCGGGAGCCGTTTTGATGTATGAAGTTGTGCGCCAGCGCGGGCAAGAGGCGGCAAAAAATGCGTGAGTGGCTTATTGTTGACGGTTACAACGTAATAAACAATTGGAACGATTTCAAGAAAATCCGCAGTGAAAATTTGGAGCATGCACGCGATTTGCTGCGCGAAAAAATTGCCGAATACGTAGCCTTTAAAGGTTATCTGGGACTTGTTGTATTTGACGCGCAGGAAGTGCAGGGCAGCGGTGAAGAAGAAAACTACGGCGCTGTAACCGTTATTTATACAGATGAAGGCGAAACGGCAGATTCGTGGATTGAACGCAAAACCTATGAGCTGAACAGGAACGGCGACAAGGTATTTGTTGTTACCAGCGACTACGCCGAACAGATTAATATACTCGGTAGCGGCGCTTACCGCATTTCGGCGCGTGAGTTCCGCGAAGAATACAAACGCGCAAAAAAACAGATAGAAGAAAAAGTGCAGGCTTCGGCAGGCGGCCTGGGGCGCAATGAACTTGGCGGAAGGCTGCATGAGCATGTGCGCGCACATTTTGAAAAACTGCGCCGCCGGTAAATTGACGCGCCCGAAAGAAATATTGTATAATTAAAGCACTTATCTTATAAAGAAATTAACGGAGGGCGTTCAGATGAGCGCAGAAACACCGACTAATCCATACAGCGCTTTTGAAAAAATGACCGATGAGGAAGTTGTTTTAAAAGCGAAGGAAGACAATGTGCTGGCTCAGGAATATTTGCTGCACAAATACCGTAAATTTGTGCGTGCCAAAGCCAGAAGTTATTTTTTAATAGGGGCGGAACGCGAGGACATTATCCAGGAAGGCATGATAGGCCTTTATAAAGCAATCCGCGATTTTAAAGGGGACAAACTTTCAAGCTTCCGCGCTTTTGCGGAGCTTTGCGTAACAAGGCAGATTATTACCGCCATTAAAACGGCAACGCGGCAGAAGCATATACCGCTTAATTCGTATGTATCGCTTAATAAGCCTATTTACGAGGAAGATTCCGACCGCACGCTGATGGACGTGGTTTCGGGAGTAAAGGTTGCCAACCCCGAAGATATGATTATCAGCCGCGAGGAATTTGTCGATATTGAAAACAAAATGAACAATATTTTGAGCGACCTTGAATGGCGCGTGCTGATAAGCTATCTTGACGGCAAATCGTATCAGGAAATTGCAACCGAACTGAACCGCCATATCAAGTCCATTGACAACGCTTTGCAGAGAGTAAAACGCAAGCTTGAAAAATATATTACCAGCGAAGGCAGCGGCACCGATTTAAGCAGCGTTTATTCCGGCCTGCTTGCCATGGACCCCAGCGAGCGTTTTGCCAGCCGCAGCCTGAAAAACAAGCGCTGAGAGCGTTAATATTGAAACAGAAAATAACATCGTTTAGAAATTTCTGAATGATGTTATTTTTTTTAGAGGATTTTGCGCCTTGACAGCGAATATATTTTTTACAAAGTAAAAAGTCCGTAAAATTTAAGGGAGGTAATACAAATGAATCAGGTAGAGGAATTTGAAAAAGTAGTTGAAGAAGCTAAAAACCAGCCGGTGAAGGTGGTTGTTGTAACAGGCAAACCCGGCAGCGGCAAAAGTAAAGTTTTAAGAGAAGCGGCAGCAGACAAAAAATGGGATTATATTGATTGCCGCCTTTTGATTACCGAACAGTTTTTGGAAATTCCTCCCGCAGAACGCAGGGACAAAGCAGCTGTAATGATGGGTGAAATTCTGGATACCTATAATTCCGATGTTATTTTGCTGGACCGTCTGCAAACTTTGTTTGTTCCGGTGTTCCATATTGATATTGCCGAGCTTTTGGCAAAACTCAGTGAAAAATATGTTATTGTAACGGCATGGCCCGGATACATGGAAGACGGCAATCTCTGCTATGATAAATTTGACGGTACCGAGTCCATCCGTATCAGCGCCGAGGGCTTTACCCTCTGGAATGTAGACTGAAAGTTGTTTTATAAATAAGTGCGGGGGTTATCATGGCACAGGTAAAAGGCAGGTTAGCAGTGCTTACGGGCGGCGGTGACTGCCCGGGATTGAACGCAGTTATCAGAGCGGTTGTTAAAACTGCGCTTAAGAACGGTTACGAAATTTATGGTATAGAAAACGGATTCAATGGTTTGATTACCGGAACGATGAAACTAATGGATTATGCGTCTGTATCAGGGATTCTTCCGCGTGGAGGAACGATCTTAGGAACGACTAACCGTGATAACCCCTTCCACTTTGCCGTGGAAGAAAACGGCAAATATGTTTTTTATGATAAGCGCGAAGAAGTTGTAAAAAACCTGCGTGACAGGAATATTGAAGCGCTTGTGGTTATTGGCGGGGACGGCAGCCTCAATATCGCAGCCAAGCTTGCTGCGGAATGCGATGTTAAAGTGGTGGGAGTGCCCAAGACGATTGACAATGATTTGCAGTGTACGGAGCGCACATTCGGCTTTGACACGGCAATGGCAATGGCGACAGAAGCATTGGACAGGCTGCACACAACGGCAGAATCACATCACCGCGTAATGGCGCTTGAAGTTATGGGCCGTTATGCCGGGTGGATTGCCCTGCATTCAGGAATTGCGGGCGGTGCGGATGTAATTTTGCTGCCGGAAATCCCTTACGATATAAATTCTGTGCTGAGAAAGATTGAGGAGCGCAGAAAAAGCGGTAAAAAGTTCAGTATTATTGTTGTGGCTGAAGGTGCGAAACCGATTGGAGGTGAGCTGTCCGTAGCCAGAGTAGTTGAAGGAAGTTTTGAGCCCCTCCGCCTTGGCGGGGCAGGCGAAAAACTCGTACGTGAAATTGAAAATCGGACAGGAATTGAATCGCGGTGTACAGTATTAGGTTATTTACAGCGCGGCGGATCGCCTACAGCGTTTGACAGGGTGCTTTCCACCCGCTACGGTGTAGCAGCAGCCGAGGCTTGCATACGCAAGGAATACAACGTAATGGTGTCACTGCAAGGCGACAAAATTGTAACGGAACCTATTGCTAAGGTCGCCGCACAACCACGGTTAGTCCCGTTAGACAGTGAAATTATACGCACAGGAAGGCAAATGGGTTTGTGCTTCGGTGACTGAAGCCTCGTGAAACGGATTTTTCAGCAGCAACGATATACAGAAGGCAGCGGTTATGGACGCCGCTGCCTTTACTTTTGCCTGTTTAAGGTTATTTTAATATTTAAGTATTATATTTTTAGTTGGCGGATTGCCGGAATAATAGTATAATTAAAATATTATATACTAAAGCCCTTGCGGCGGAAGGCAGATGAACATGGACAACAATTTAATTGCAGTAATTATAGGCATTGTGGAAGGCGTTACCGAATTTTTGCCGGTATCGTCAACCGGACATATGATAATAGTTGGCAATATGCTTGGTTTTGACGGCCCTGTTGCCGATTTGTTTGATGTATTTATTCAGCTGGGCGCAATACTTTCGGTAGTTTTTATTTACAAAGAACGCTTTGCACGCTTTTTTACAAAAGAAGGCTGGCAGCCTGATAAGGGGCTCAGCGTATGGCATGTGGCAGCCGGAATCGTACCCGTAATGGGCGTTGCTTATCTGGGGTACAGTTATATTAAAACCTACCTTTTCTCGCCGTTTACGGTAGCTGTAGGGCTTGTTCTGGGTGCTTTCTGGATGATGTTTGCCGAATATAAAACCAAAGACAGGCAGCACCAGCTTGAAAATGACATTGATAAACTTACATTAAAACAGGCCGCTGTTGTCGGCGCTTTTCAGCTGCTTTCGCTGTGGCCCGGTTTTTCGCGCAGCGGCAGCACCATTGCCGGCGCCCTGCTTGTGGGTTTAAGCCGTGAGGCGGCAGCCTCCTTTGCGTTTTTAATTGCCGTGCCGCTGATGTTTGCGGCCTGCCTTTATGATTTGATGAAGAATTTGCACCATCTTACAGGCAGTGAATTTCAGATGTTGGCAATCGGTTTTGTAACGGCTTTTATAGTTTCTTACTTTTCCGTTTTATGGTTTTTGAAATTTTTGAACAAATATAGCTTGACAAGTTTCGCATATTATCGTATTATACTTGCTGTAGCTGCTCTTTGGTATTTTTACTTTTAAAAGATTTTGAAAAAAATCTAAAAAATAAGTAAAAATACTGTTGACAAATGGTTAAACATAATGTAGAATATCATTTGTCACTAGCGAGTGCTGGCATAGCTCAACAGGTAGAGCAGCTGACTTGTAATCAGCAGGTTGTGGGTTCAAGTCCTATTGCCAGCTCCAAAATATGGAGAGGTTCCCGAGTGGCTAAAGGGAGCAGACTGTAAATCTGCCGCGTTTCGCTTCGTTGGTTCGAATCCAACCCTCTCCACCAACTTTCATCGCGGGGTGGAGCAGTTGGTAGCTCGTCGGGCTCATAACCCGAAGGTCGTTGGTTCAAGTCCAGCCCCCGCAACCAAATTCAGTTAGGACGCTGATGTAGCTCAGTCGGCAGAGCGTATCCTTGGTAAGGATAAGGTCACCAGTTCAATCCTGGTCATCAGCTCCAAATAAATATGGCGGCGTAGCTCAGTTGGCTAGAGCATGCGGTTCATACCCGCAGTGTCCGCGGTTCAAATCCGTGCGCCGCCACCAAAAAATTTAGCCTTCTCATTTGAGAAGGCTTTTTCTTTTATTAAAACTTAAAGGGTGTGACTAAAGTGAGCGAACTTTTGCATAATATTATTTATGACGATATTTTACAGAAAATAAAATCCCATAAATACGATGAAGGAGATTTGCTGCCAAGTGAGTTAAAACTTTGTGAATTTTATAATGCAAGCAGAACTCCTGTTAGGCAGGCTTTACAAAGGCTGTATGATGAAGGGTTTATTGTGCGTCAAGCGGGGGCAGGAACCTTTGTTGCAGGACGCAAATTTTGGCCAGATATAGAAATGGGTGGTTGTGGAGAAGAACTTTGCGATAAAGGACCATATTTAAAGTGTTGTACTTTGGCTGTAAAAGAAATTTGTACCGATAAAGAATTATCGGAGTTATTGAATGTTCCTTTAGAAACACCGACGGTTATGGTTGAACGTGTACGTTATTTTCATAATGAACCTATACATTATCTCAAGCATTATACTTTTTGTTTAAGTGCTAAAGATTTATTTAAGCATGGAAATTTTTCTTCGATGTTGGCTATTTATGACGAAAGAAACATTAAAATCAGTGCAACCGATGAGGTTATTGAGGCTGTTCCTGCTAATGCAGAAATTGCAAAAATGCTTGATGTTCCATTTGCTTATCCACTTCTTTTAATTAATCGATATACATATGATGAAAAAAATAACTTAATTGAATTTGTTTATTTTTATATAAAGACAAACAATTGGAAATACAGGGCTCATTATAGAAAAAATAAAAAATAAGTTTAAAAATGTTAGCAAAAGGGCTATAATGTAAGTGAAATATCATTACATTATAGCTCTTTTTTTGATTTTTTAAGATAAAAGATGCTAAATGATATTACATTAAAGCAAAGGAAGTGTTATTATGACTCCAGAGATGTTAATTACTATCGGGTTGTTTGTATGGGTTTTTGTGGCTTTAATTTGGAAAATTGCTGATCCGATTATTGTAGGTATTTCAATTCCTACTGTCTTAGCACTTACAGGTATTGTTAATGCTGGTAAAGCCTTTGCAGATTTTTCTAATACTACAGTAATGTTTTTTATGAGCATCTTTGTATTGGGAAAAGCCATTATGAAAACAGGACTGGCCGATTATATTGGCAGTACGATTATTAATTTAATCGGCAGTACGGAAAAACGACTGACGTTAAGTGTAGCTACTGTCAGTGCTGCTATGTCAGCATTTTTAAATGATACAGGTACTACAGGATGTTTGATGCCTATTGTTTCAGCAATGGCAAAAAAGAGTAAAATGAATTTATCTAGAATTTATATGACGCTGGCGTTTTTTGCTTCTATGGGTGGTACGATTACTTTGGTTGGTACGACTCCGCATATTGTTGCCAGTGGTCTTATTGAAAAGGCTGGTTATGCAGGATATAGTTTTTTTGAATTTACAAAAGTTGGTTTGCCTATAACTATAGTAGGCGGTATTTATATGTATTTTTGGGGCAGCAAAATGTTGCCTGATATAAAAATGGAACATGCTGAGGAAGTAGAACTTGCTAAACGGGATACACGTGGAATGATAATTACTTTTGTAGTATTTGCGCTGCTTGTTATTTCACTTGCGACAAATCTTATGCCGTTTCATCTTGCTGCTGTTTTAGGAAGCATCATTGTTGTTGTGACTAAGTGTATAACGGTTGACGATGCAATTAAATCTTTCAGTATGCCGACACTGTTTCTTGTTGCTGGTATTTTTCCGCTAAGTAGTGCTATGGCAACTACAGGTGTTGCAAAATTGTTTGTTGATTTTACATCGACATTTGCAAATGGTGTACATCCTTTGGTTGCAATTTTAATAATTTCTGGTATTACAACATTCATGACACAGTTTATGATGGGTACTTCTTTGTCTGCTATTATGCTACCATTAGGTATTTTATATGCTAACTCGCTTGGGCTGGATCCTCGTGGTGTTGTTATGGCTATAGCAGTTGCATCTTCTCTAGCATTTTGTACGCCTTTCGGAACTGGACCCAATCTGCTTATTTGGAAACCAGCAGGATATAGTATTTCCGATTATTTTAAAGTAGGATTACCAATAGTAATTATAAGTTGGTTGATGACAGGAACGATTGTTTGGTATGCCTACGAATATTTAAAATAAAATTTTATTGAAAATGAGGTGTTTGATATGTTTGTTTGCAATAAAAGCGTAAGAAAAATTTCGCATGAAATTATAGAAATGTATAAAAAGGTTTGTCCCTCAACTATCGGGCATATGACAGATTATGGCTTTATAAAGGAGTTAAGACCGATTCAACAAGATTTTCATTTTGCTGGTACTGCCGTAACTGTTAAAATTCCACATATGGACGGAACTGCTATTCATAAATCAGTTGATATGGTTGAAGAAGGGGATGTTGTTGTGATTGATACTTCTGGAGATTATGAAAGAGCACCTGTTGGTGAAATTGTAGCTTATGCATATTTACACAAAAAAGCTGCTGCGGTTATTATTGATGGTTGTGTTACTGATGTGCGTGCCGTAAGGCAAATGCCAATGCCTGTATTTTGCCGTAGTGTAAGTCCTCTTACTACCAGACGTATTGGTATAGAAGGGGCAATAAATATTCCTGTGTCAATCTGCGGTGTAGTTGTTAATCCTGGAGACCTTGTTGTAGGTGATGATGATGGCATTTTTGTTGTAAGTCCAGAATTAGCCGAAGAATATGGAGAAAAAGCTATTGCCAAACAAAATGGAGAACCTGCGCTAAAAAAACGCATTGATAACGGGGAACGACTTTCTGATATTAATGGGTGTAATAAATATTTTGGAATATGATTGTCAGATGTTTTTGTAAAATTTGTAATAATATCATAAAAAATCGTCTTATTCGTTTTAGGTATAGGTTTACAGCAAGCAGACAATGTGGTACAATTGCCGTAAAGGCCAAATTTAAAACAAAAACCATTATGATTTGGAGGAAAGATGAATGGCAAAGCAAAAATATGAAAGAACAAAACCCCATGTTAACATTGGTACCATCGGTCACGTTGACCATGGCAAAACAACCCTGACCGCAGCTATTACCAAAGTTCTTGCAGAACGCGGCGGCGCAGAATTCATGGACTACTCCATGATCGATAAAGCACCTGAAGAAAGAGAACGCGGCATTACCATCAACACCGCACACGTAGAATATGAAACCGCAAACCGTCACTATGCACACGTAGACTGCCCGGGCCATGCCGACTATGTTAAAAACATGATCACCGGCGCAGCACAGATGGACGGCGCAATCCTGGTAGTATCCGCAGCTGACGGCCCGATGCCGCAGACCCGCGAACACATCCTTCTGGCACGCCAGGTAGGCGTACCTGCAATCGTAGTATTCCTGAACAAAGCCGACATGGTAGACGATCCGGAACTCATCGAACTGGTAGAAATGGAAGTACGCGAACTGCTCTCCAGCTACGGCTTCCCCGGCGACGATATTCCTATCGTAGTAGGCTCCGCACTGAAAGCACTTGAAGGTGACCCGGAATACGAAAAGAAAATCATCGAACTGATGGACGCAGTAGATGAATACATCCCGACTCCGGAACGCGCAACCGACAAACCGTTCCTGATGCCTGTAGAAGACGTATTCACCATTACCGGCCGCGGTACTGTAGCAACCGGCCGTGTAGAACGTGGCAGCGTAAAAGTAGGCGACACGGTAGAAATCGTAGGCCTGAAAGAAGAAAAGAAGAGCACTGTAGTAACCGGCGTAGAAATGTTCCGCAAACTGCTTGACGAAGCAGTAGCCGGCGACAACATCGGCTGCCTGCTGCGTGGCGTAGACCGCAAAGAAATCGAACGCGGTCAGGTACTTGCAAAACCGGGCAGCATTCATCCGCACACCAAATTCAAAGCAGAAGTATATGTACTGACGAAAGAAGAAGGCGGCCGTCACACCCCGTTCTTCAACGGCTACCGTCCGCAGTTCTACTTCAGAACTACTGACGTAACCGGCGTAACCGAACTTCCGGAAGGCACCGAAATGGTAATGCCTGGCGATAACGTAACGATGGAAGTAGAACTCATCACCCCGATCGCAATCGAACAAGGCCTGCGTTTTGCAATCCGCGAAGGCGGCCGTACCGTTGGCGCTGGTGTTGTTACTGCAATTGAAGAAAAATAATTAAACGCTGTTAGCGGTACAGATATCTAAGGCCGGACTTTTCAGCCCGGTCTTAGATTATTTTTTTTAAACATTGTTGACATAACCCGTTAACTGTGGTACTCTATATTAGTGAAATTTTCAGACCAGCAATTTTGACAGCAAGAGAGGTGTAACGAATGCGTACTTTGATTACTTTGGCATGCACTGAATGCAAACAGCGCAACTACCAGACTAACAAAAACAAAAAGAATGATCCGGACCGTATTGAGATCAACAAGTACTGCAAATTTTGCAAAAAACACACTTTACATAAAGAAACCAAATAATCTTTGTGTTTGAGTTTATCTAGGTATTTTAGCAAGGATGTGAAAAGATGGCCGTTCCAGAATTACCGGGTGTGAAAGACACCAACGGCATTATGCGCTTTCTGCGGGAAGCAAAATCTGAACTAAAAAAAGTGACCTGGCCTACCAGACGAGAACTTATTGCCCATACAATCGTTGTATTTATTGCCGTTGTCCTTTCAGCAATTCTGATTTGGGTAATTGACAGTATTTTTGCTGGGCTTTTCCAGTTGATTTTACAATAAGTTTGAGTAAGGAGGAAGGGAATTAATATTCCCGGTACCGCTATGGAATCAGAAAAACGTTGGTATGTCATACATACTTATTCCGGTTACGAAAATAAAGTAAAAGCTAATCTGGAACGCAAAGTTCATTCCCTGGGTATGGAAAACGAAGTTTTCAATATTGTAATACCTATGGAAAATGAAATAGAAGTCAAAGATGGCAAAAAACGCAGCGTGCAGCGCAAAGTTTTCCCTGGCTATGTACTGGTAGAAATGATTGTTAATGACCGCAGCTGGTATGCCGTCCGCAACACTCCAGGCGTAACCGGTTTTGTTGGCTCCGGCACTAAGCCCATTCCTCTTACTGATGAGGAAGTAAAACAAATTATGCGTTCTATGGGCGTGGAAGAAAGCCGTCCTAAAATTGATTTACAATTACAGCAGATTGTACGCCTTAAAAGCGGCCCGTTTGCCGGATGCCTTGGCAGCGTTTCCGAAATTAATGAAGAACGCGGCAAGCTGAAGGTTCTTGTGGACATGTTTGGGCGCGAAACACCTGTTGAAGTTGATTTTACTCAAGTTGAAGAAGCTGAATAAGGAGGTGTAATAAATGCCGAAAAAAGTCGTTAAGATGGTAAAATTACAGGTACCGGCTGGTAAAGCTACTCCGGCTCCTCCTGTAGGCCCTGCACTCGGCCAGGCCGGTGTAAACATCATGGCTTTCGTTAAGGAGTTCAATGAACGTACTGCACAGCAGGCTGGTCTTATTATCCCGGTAGAAATCACCGTATTTGAAGACCGTTCCTTTACTTTCATTACCAAAACTCCTCCGGCTCCGGTTCTTTTGAAAAAAGCAGCCGGTCTGGAAAAAGCATCTGGCGAACCTAACAAGAAAAAAGTAGCCACCCTCGGCCGCGACAAAATCCGCGAAATCGCCGAAACCAAAATGGCTGACCTCAACGCAGCAGATATTGAAGCTGCAATGAGAATGGTTGAAGGTACTGCCCGCAGCATGGGTATTACCGTAGTTGACTGATAATATTAGTTAACTTAATTAAGTGGGAGGCCAAAAACCGTTATTACCACATAGGAGGAAAAGTTAATGGCAAAAAGAAGCAAAAAGTACCAGGAAGCTTTGAAACTTATCGAAGCTGACAAATTCTATTCTCCGAAAGAAGCAATAGAATTAGTAAAGAAAACTAACGTTACCAAATTTGACAGCACCGTTGAAGTTTCTTTCAAACTCGGTGTTAATCCTAAATACGCTGACCAGCAGGTTCGCGGAGCTATGGTTCTTCCGCACGGCACCGGCAAAAGCAAAACTGTTCTTGTTTTTGCTAAAGGCCCCAAAGTTGCAGAAGCTGAAGCAGCAGGCGCAGATTATGTTGGCGGTGAAGAATATGTCGCTAAAATTCAGGGCGGCTGGACAGATTTCGATGTCTGCGTAGCAACCCCTGACATGATGGGCATGGTTGGCCGTCTTGGTAAAATCCTCGGTCCTAAAGGTTTAATGCCTAACCCGAAGGTTGGTACCGTAACTATGGACGTAACCCGTGCAGTAAACGAAATTAAAGCTGGTAAAATTGAATACCGCACCGATAAAGCTGGTAATGTACAGGCTCCTATCGGCAAAGTTTCCTTTACCGACGAACAGCTTTTGGCTAACTACATTGCACTTGCCGATACTCTGGTAAAAGTTAAACCTTCCGGAGCAAAAGGCCAGTACATGAAAACCATCACTCTTTCTACTACCATGGGCCCTGGCGTTAAAGTTGACGTTCTGAAGGCTAACAGCGACAAATAATTTTATAAATCAGAAGATAATCGGGCCATAGACAGCAGGTGCGGCACAGCCGCGTAAGCATAGCGCCAGCCGAGGTTGGAGACGTTGAAGATAGACCTTCGCGACCTCCGGCTGCGGCCGAGAGGTCTTTTTGATTTAATAAAAAATATCAAAATAAAGAAGGGGGTGCAGATGTATGGCAATTAGACCTGAAAAAGCAGCTAAAGTTGCAGAGATTAAAGAACTTCTTACCAGCTCTAAATGCACTGTTCTGGTAGACTTCTGCGGTTTGACTGTTGCACAGGATACTGCATTGCGCCGTAAAATGCGCGAAGCCGGTGTTACCTACATTGTAGTTAAAAACACTCTGCTCCGTATTGCAGCACAAGAAGCAGGCATTGAAGGCCTGGAGCCGGTTCTCGAAAAGAACACCGCTATTGCGGTTGCTCCGGAAGACCCTGTTGCCGCAGCAAAAATCATTTGCGATTTTGCTAAAGAAAACAAAGCACTTGTTGTTAAAGCAGGTGTTCTTGACGGTAAAGTTATTGACGATGAAGCTATCAAAGCTCTGGCAGAACTGCCGCCGAAAGAAGTACTCGTTGCCAAAATGCTTGGCAGCATGAATGCTCCGATTTCCGGTTTCGTCAATGTACTTCAAGGTACTATCCGCAAAGTGGTATATGCGCTTGACGCTATCCGCGAACAAAAAGAATCCGCATAAGCTGAGGCTTATCGCATAATAATTTAACAATAAAATTAAAACATCTAATTTATGGAGGTAACTATAATGAATAAAGAACAAATCATTGAAGCTATTGAATCTATGACCGTCCTCGAACTTTCCGAACTCGTTAAAGCTCTGGAAGAAAAATTCGGCGTATCCGCTGCTGCTCCTGTTGCTGTAGCTGCTGCTCCGGCTGCTGGTGGCGCTGCTGCTGCTGAAGAAAAAACTGAATTCGACGTAATCCTGACCGCTGCTGGCGCTGGCAAAATCAACGTAATCAAAGTTGTTCGCGAAGTAACCGGCTTGGGCCTGAAAGAAGCTAAAGCTATCGTTGACGAAGCTCCGAAAGCTGTTAAAGAAAAAATCTCCAAAGCTGACGCTGAAGCTCTCAAAGCTAAACTCGAAGAAGCTGGCGCTTCCGTAGAAATTAAATAATTTTGCTTAACGGCAATAAAAATTCCGCTGCAATGCAGCGGAATTTTTTTGTGTCCGCATGATTGACAAATTGCGAAATATATGATAACATATCATACTACAACATTAGTAGATTGCAGGTATTGACAACCGGTACCGGGGGTTCAGTGGTTGAGCACCGTACCGTGCTTATATGGATTTAGATGAGGTGCGTTCATCGAAGACAACATGCAAGGTCCTGAATATTGTTTGGAGCCTTGCTTTTTTTGTCATGGTAAAAACGCGCTTGTTTAAGTCTGCCTGACAACATATACATTAAGGGGTGAGGGATTACATGTTTAAACCGGTTCCCGTAGGTAATAGGACTCGGTACAGTTATGCCAGAATCAATGAAGTATTGCCAATGCCTCATTTGATTGACATCCAAAGAAAATCGTATGAGTGGTTCATGCGAGAAGGTCTTTGCGAAATTTTCCATGACATTTCTCCTATTAAAGATTTTACAGGTAATTTAGAACTTTCCTTTGAAGGCTTTACTCTCGGTGAGCCTAAATATACAGTAGAAGAATGCAAGGAACGCGATGCTTCCTATTCTGCGCCGTTAAATGTAAACGTGCGCCTTCTGTATAAAGATACCGGCGAGATTAAAGAATCTAAAGTATTCATGGGCGATTTTCCGCTGATGACGGAAACCGGTACTTTTGTAATCAACGGTGCCGAACGTGTAATCGTCAGCCAGCTGGTACGTTCCCCGGGCGTTTATTACGCTGTTACGATGGACCCCAGCGGCAAAAAAATGTATGGTACAACAGTCATTCCTAACCGTGGTGCATGGATTGAATATGAAACCGACTTAAATGACGTTATTTACGCACGTGTTGACCGTACCAGAAAGCTGCCGGCAACCGTTTTGCTGCGCGCCATGGGTTTAACCCAGAATGAAGATATTTTAGCGCTCTTTAATAATCATCCTTCCGTTGCTGCAACGCTTGAAAGGGATACGACAACTACCCGCGAAGAAGCTTTAATTGAAATTTATAAAAAGCTGCGTCCGGGCGAACCACCTACTCTGGAAAACGCCTCCGCACTTATTGAAGCAACCTTCTTTGACAACAAACGTTATGATCTTGCCAGCGTAGGCCGCTATAAGCTGAACAAAAAACTCGGCTGGCGCCGCCGCCTGCTGGATAAAGTGCTGGATCAGCCGCTGGTTGATGTATCTACCGGTGAAATTATTGCTGAAGCAGGCACCAAGATTGACCTTGATGTTATTGATAAAATTGAAGAAAGCGGTATTTTTGCAGGCCCCGGCCTGAAAGAAGTTTTCATCCGCCTGAAAGAACAGCCGATGAAAATCATCTGCACTTCCGATATTCCGGAAGACCACCGCACAATTACCGTTGAAGATGTAATGGCTTCCTTCGGTTATCTGCTTAACCTGATGGACGGCCTTGGCACCGGCGACGATATCGACCATTTGGGCAACCGCCGTGTACGCCGTGTCGGCGAACTTTTGCAGAATCAGTTCCGCATCGGCCTTGCCCGTATGGAACGCGTTGTAAAAGAACGCATGACCATTCAGGATGTTGATGTTATTACGCCGCAGGCGCTTATTAATATCCGCCCTGTTGTTGCTGCAATTAAAGAATTCTTTGGCAGCAGCCAGCTTTCCCAGTTTATGGACCAGAACAACCCGCTGGCTGAACTGACCCATAAACGCCGTCTTTCCGCACTGGGCCCCGGTGGCTTGAGCCGTGAACGTGCAGGCTATGAAGTCCGCGACGTACATCATTCCCACTATGGCCGTATGTGCCCGATTGAAACCCCTGAAGGTCCGAACATCGGCCTTATCGGTTCTCTTTCTACCTTTGCTGTTATTAACAAATACGGCTTTATGGAAACCCCGTACCGCCGTGTTGATAAAGAAAACAAGCGCGTAACTGATGAAATTATTTATCTTACCGCTGATGAAGAAGATAATTACATTATCGCTCAGGCGAACGAACCTTTGGATGACGAAGGTTACTTTGAAGGCGAACGTGTAACCGCACGTTACCAGAACGAAGTACTTTCCCTGCCTCCTGACCAGGTAGACTTCATGGACGTTTCGCCGAAACAGGTTGTATCTATCGCTACCGCACTTATTCCGTTCCTCGAAAACGATGACGCGAACCGTGCTCTTATGGGTGCCAACATGCAGCGTCAGGCAGTGCCGCTTCTGTGCACTCAGGCTCCTATCATCGGTACCGGTATGGAATATAAAGTTGCCGTTGACTCCGGCGTGTGCATTCTTGCTAAAAATGCCGGCGTTGTAGAACGCGTTACCGGTGATGAAATCGTTATCCGCAAAGATGACGGCGGCGTAGATAAATACAGCGTATTGAAATTTAAACGCTCCAACCAGGGCACCTGCGTTAACCAGCGCCCGATTGTTTACAAAGGCGACAAAGTTGTTAAAGGACAGGTACTGGCAGACGGCCCTGCAACCGACCATGGCGAACTTGCACTTGGCTACAATGTAATTGTTGCCTACATGCCTTGGGAAGGCTACAACTACGAAGATGCTATTCTTCTCAGCGAAGATTTGGTTAAGGCCGATGTATTTACTTCTATTCATATTGAAGAATACGACTGCGATGCCCGCGACACCAAACTTGGCGAAGAAGAAATTACCCGCGATATTCCGAACGTATCGGAAGAAGCATTGAAAGACCTTGACGAACGCGGCATTATCCGCATTGGTGCGGAAGTACGCCCGGGCGATATCCTCGTCGGCAAGGTAACACCGAAAGGCGAAACCGAGCTTACCGCAGAAGAACGCCTGCTGCGCGCCATCTTCGGCGAAAAAGCACGCGAAGTACGTGACAGCTCGCTGCGTGTTCCGCACGGCGAAGCAGGTAAAATCGTAAGCGTAAAAGTATTTACCCGCGAAAACGGCGACGAACTTCCTCCGGGAGTTAACGAACAGGTTCGCGTACATATCGCACAGAAACGTAAAATTTCCGTCGGCGATAAAATGGCAGGCCGCCATGGCAATAAGGGCGTTATTTCCCGTATTCTTCCGCGCGAAGACATGCCGTTCCTGCCGAGCGGTGAACCGGTACAGATTGTGCTGAATCCGTTGGGCGTACCTTCCCGTATGAACATCGGACAAATTCTGGAAAACCATCTGGGCTGGGCAGCACGTGCACTCGGCATGCAGATTGAAAACAATGCCGAAGGCCTTGTAGAACGCCTGACCGGTGTTGGCTATGACGTTGAAAAATACGGCATCCCTGAAACCGTTGAAATCGGCAAATTCGGCGATAAGAGCATTAAAGCAGTGCAGATTTCCGTGCCGGTATTTGACGGCGCTCACGAAAAAGACATTAATGATGCGCTTGACCTTGCAGGTATCGACCGCAGCGCCAAAACCACGCTGTATGACGGCCGTACCGGCGAACCGTTCGATAACAAAGTTACCGTCGGCTTAACTTACATGCTCAAACTGCATCACCTTGTTGATGATAAAATCCATGCCCGCAGCACCGGCCCGTACTCCCTTGTTACCCAGCAGCCTCTCGGCGGCAAGGCGCAGTTCGGCGGCCAGCGTTTCGGCGAAATGGAAGTTTGGGCGCTGGAAGCATACGGCGCAGCTTACACTTTGCAGGAAATTTTAACCGTAAAATCCGACGATGTTGTCGGCCGTGTTAAAACCTACGAAGCCATCGTTAAAGGCGAAAACGTTCCTGAACCTGGTGTTCCGGAATCCTTTAAGGTACTTATTAAAGAACTTCAGTCCATCGGCCTTGATATTAAAGTGCTCAACGAGGACGAAGAAGAAATTTCCCTGCGTGATACCGACGACGATATCAACGAAACAGCCCGCAAGCTGGACCTTGACATCGACGGTGCCATCCCCGAAGCTCCTAACACGGAGATTGTGCAGGATGACTACACCACCGACAGTGATGACAGCGCAGCGGAAGACCCCGATTTTGATTTGATTGCCGATATTGGCAACATGAATATGGAAGCAAAAGATGCGGATGACGCCGCCAGTGAAGATATGGAATAGAAGGGAGCGATCGGTTCTTGTTAGACGTAAATAATTTTGAATCTATGCGTATCGGCCTGGCTTCACCGGAGCAAATCAGGGCTTGGTCCTATGGCGAAGTAAAAAAACCGGAAACCATCAATTACAGAACTTTAAAACCGGAACGTGACGGTTTGTTCTGCGAAAGAATTTTCGGGCCTACCAAAGACTGGGAATGCCATTGCGGCAAATATAAAAGAATCCGCTATAAAGGCATTATCTGCGACAAGTGCGGCGTTGAAGTAACCCGTGCCAAAGTACGCCGTGAGCGTATGGGCCATATTGAACTGGCTGCACCTGTATCCCATATCTGGTATTTCAAAGGTATTCCGAGCCGCATGGGGTTAATTCTTGATATTTCCCCGCGTTCTCTGGAAAAAGTACTGTACTTTGCCAACTACATTGTATTAGATCCGGGCAGCACTCCGCTGACTAAAAAACAGCTGCTGACCGAAAGCGAATATATTGAAAACCGTGATAAATACGGCAGCGCATTTAAAGTAGGCATGGGCGCTCAGGCAATTAAAACTTTATTACAGGAAATTGACCTGCCCAAGCTTACCGCAGAACTGCGCGCAGAACTGAAAGAAGTAAGCGGCCAGCGCAAAATCCGCGCTGTACGCCGCCTGGAAGTTTGCGAAGCCTTCTTGAAATCCGGCAACCGCCCGGAATGGATGATTCTGGATGTTGTACCGGTAATTCCGCCTGAACTGCGCCCGATGGTTCAGCTGGACGGCGGACGCTTTGCAACGAGCGACCTTAACGATTTGTACCGCCGCGTTATTAACCGCAACAACCGCTTAAAACGCTTGCTGGAACTTAATGCGCCGGATATTATCGTACGCAACGAAAAACGCATGTTGCAGGAAGCATTTGACGCCCTTATCGACAACGGCCGCCGCGGCCGTCCGGTAACAGGCCCGGGCAACCGCCCGCTGAAATCCCTTTCCGATATGCTGAAGGGCAAACAGGGCCGTTTCCGTCAGAACCTGTTGGGTAAACGCGTTGACTATTCCGGCC
>ENA-OPRX01000268-OPRX01000268.1-human-gut-metagenome-genome-assembly--contig:-NODE-268-length-38132-cov-10.169656_pt1 | contig 38132 bp, 39 predicted proteins | sample MGYA00241450_ERZ501892 | MGnify/ENA primary metagenome ERZ501892 (study PRJEB25962, sample SAMEA2042223) | human gut metagenome | biome: human gut; feature: human-associated habitat; material: faeces...
TCAGGAACTGGCCACCCTCCTGTTCTATTCTACGCAAACCATCTATAATTACAAGACAGCCATCAGAAAGCGAGCCAAAGACCTCACCACTTTTGATGCAGCCATCAACCAACTATGCAATGTGATAGGCTAACCAGAGCAAATTTTTGGCAAGACCCAAAGCGTATTAATTTGCAAACTGCACACACACAGGTTTTCCAACCTTTATATCCAGCTTCGTATCAACCATCATTCCAGTTTTCTTATTGATTTTGAAAACCTGAATCACATGGCTGTCACGGCACGCCACAAGCATAAACTGTCCGTTAGGCGTGATGGCGAAGTTGCGAGGATGGGCAGTTGTGGGTTGGAAGCCAATCTTTGTGAGCAGCCCCGATTTCTTATCTACGGCAAATACCGAGATGCCCTCATCGGTTAACCGATGGGATGCATAGAGGAAGCGGCCGTCAGGAGACAGATGAATATCGGCACTTCCAAGCGTACGGGTCTTCGAAGCCTGTATGCGCTGCAACTCCTGCAATGTACCCTTGTTATATCCCAATACGGTTACCGTGCCATCCAGTTCGCCTATCAGGTAAGCCACATTGCCTTTTGAGTTGAATACAAGATGGCGTGGTCCCGTTCCTTTAGGTGCCTGATAGGCAAGAACAGGATTAGATAAAAATTCCTTGCCATCATTTACCTGGAAGCGCCAGATACAGTCGTTCCCCAAATCATTAGCAAGCATATATTGATGATCAGGAGTCATCTGGCAGCAATGGATATGTGATACCACGCCACTCCCCTCTCGATGCATATCGAAATATTGCGATTCTGGCGCCACACTTCCATCTTCATTGATTGGGAATACGGAAATATCACCCCCATTATAATTGGATGTCACCACATTTCCGCCATACAGCATCACATTGCATGGTGCCGCACCCGGCATCTTGTTTTCAGGGCGAGTAGCCTTCGTTCCGCACTTCTGAAACCCAAGCGGAGCCATCGTTCCCTCCTTCTTATTGAGGATGAAAGCCCCGAGTCCTTGTCGCCCATCATCATATTCGCTCACGGCATAAACCCGATTTGCATCATGATTCATCATGAGAAACGAAGGATTGCCAGCCTGCACATTGCCCACTAATTGCGACTTCCCCATTCGTTGGTTGAAACGATAAACATACATTCCGTCAGAAGTACTCTGGTCGGTATAGGTACCTACTACCATTGTAAGTTCATCACTCGCCACAGCCGGCATCCCCACAGCCATCGTCAAGGACAAGCCTGCCAATATCGTCTTTATATTGTCCATAAGTCGTATCATTTTATCAAGTTTATAATATTAATATTGCTTCAGAAGCAAAAATACAAAAAGAAATGGAAACGGGCAAGCGAAAAAGCAAAAAACTATTATTTTTAACTCTTTAAGCAAGAGAGGCAACTACTCTGCACCCCAACCATATACATTCGGCATCTCCTTCTGAATGACGGTGCAAAGATACTGCTTTTTTTCGACTCACTCTGAACTTTCGTGAAGATACGCAAAAAAAAACTAAAAAAATCTCTCTGTGGCTAAAATAGAATTCTCTGTGACTAAGATAAATCTCCCAGTGACTAAGATAAATCTCTCAGTGACTAAGATAGAAATCTCAATGACTAAGATAAAATCCCAGTTTGTGTGAAGGCAAGGCTGTGATGTGAAGGCATGGTTTCGAAAAACTAGTTTTCTAATACTAAAAACCTATATCTAAAACCCTGATATTCATTTCATTTACCTTTATAACACGCTGTATATACAAAAGTATTGGAGCCTAGGGTTCACATCACACCTTCGAATCAGCAGTTATTCGGGCTTTCCACGTACACTTTTCTTTACTTTTTATAATAATAAACATTAAAAACGTGCTTTAAACGTGCGGAATGTGCTTAAAAAAGATAGATTCCGCACGTTATCTCACTATTTTTTCGTACCTTTGCCATTACATAAAAGTTGTAACACTAAAGATGTAATGGCGTATGAAACTAAGTAACAAGAAATTAGCAAATCCTTTCATCTACCAAGGTTATGAAAGTCCCGAGTATTTCTGCGACAGAGAGGCAGAAACAAAGGCCCTGTTGTCGCACCTGAAGAATGGAAGGAACGTTACCCTCATTTCTCCTCGAAGAATAGGAAAGACTGGGCTTATCAAGAACACTTTCTATCATCTGGAAAAAGATGAGAAGGATGCTGTATGCCTATATCTCGACATATTCGCCACCAAGAACCTGCACGACTTTGTGGAACAATTTGGCGTGATGGTTATCAATGACATCGTCCGCAAGAACTCCTCATTCATAGAGAAGACCATCGCCTTCTTCAGTGCCTTGCGCCCTGTACTCAGCATGGATCCATTAACTGGTGAACCTAGCGTATCTATCACAATAGAGCCATCCCAAGAGGACATCACTATCCGCAGCATCTTCAACTATCTCAACGAGAGTGGGAAAGAGGTATATATCGCCATCGATGAGTTTCAGCAGATTGCAGAATATCCGGAGAAAGGCACAGAGGCATTGCTACGTTCTTATATCCAGTTTGCCCAACATGTGCATTTCATCTTCTCTGGCAGCAAGCATCATCTGATGGCTGAGATATTCGGCTCGCCGAAACATCCATTTTACCAAAGCACTGAGATGATGGGACTGAAGCCATTGGATTGCAGCATTTATTATGACTTCTGTCAAAACTTCTTCAAGCAGAAAGGCGGTAATCTATCGAAGGATGTTTTCGAACAAATCTACCACCTGTTTAATGGCCATACCTGGTATATTCAATGCATCATGAATCGTCTCTATGAAACGGAGCTTACCATTGACTGTATTGAGCAAGTGAATGCTGCCTTACTCTCCATCCTACAAGGCAGGGAACCTCAATTCGAAAACCTGGTTCAGTTCTTCACAGAGAACCAGTTCTCGCTTCTGAAGGCTATTGCCAAGGATAGCATTGTTGCCCAGCCCACCTCAGGCAAGTTCATCAAGGAGCACAAGCTGAATGGAGCCAGCAGCGTAAAGGCAGCCCTAAAAGTCCTAGAAGACAAGGAATTGGTATATAGAACCAATGAAGGCTACATCATCTATGACAGATTCATGGATTTGTGGTTAAAGAGAATATAAACAAGAAAATATGCTTTAAACGTGCGGAATGTGCTTAAAAAAGACACATTCCGCACGTTTAAAGCACATTTCTCTCCTAGAAAGCCGTGCATCTTACAATGATTACGACCATGGGATTATCCGACAATCCTTATGCCTGGGATGTTCAGTCGGTAGTAACAATGGACGACTTGTTTGTTCTCTAAAAAGTCGTACCTTTGCTATTACAACAAAGTTGTAACACAAAAGATGTAATGGCATACGAAACCAAATAACAAGAAATCGATTTTCGAGTAAGAAAGCATAACTTTCCGGGTAAGCGGGTATAGCTTCTTCTGCTTTGTCACTAGGCTCGGCAGACCTGCTGAGCCTAGTGGCAATACGTCAAAATCGTACAACATCATACCCTATAGTTGTACAAGCATACACCTTATAATTGTACAACTTCACACCCTATAGTCGTACGACAACAAATCTCGTGTTGTACGACTATGCATATATTGTTTCTATGCGCTACAGTTCGTTTGATTTACTCGTCCAACAATCAATATACTTAGTTCATAAAGTCCATACATTGGAAGCGTGACCATGCAACAAGTGAAGAGGTCAGGAGGAGTAATAATGGCGGCAATGATGGCTATCACTACAAAAGCATGGCGGCGGTATTGCTTCATAAAGCCTGCCTGAAGCATACCTAATTTGGCCAAAAAGAACGACAATACTGGTATTTGAAAGACCAAGCCCATCACCAAAGTCAAAGTAATAAATGTTGAGATATAGGAAGAAAGATTAATCTGGTTCACTACACTTGCCGCCACCTGATAAGTCCCCAGAAAACGCAATGCGAAAGGAAACAAGACATAATAGCTCATCAGCACGCCGAGCATAAAAAGCAGATATACCGCTATGGCCACTGATGCGGAATATCGCCGCTCATTCTCATAGAGAGCAGGAGCTATAAAGCGATATAGTTCTATCACTACATACGGCAGGGAGAACAACAAAGCAAGATAGAAGGAGGTAGAGACATGCGTCATAAACTGGCTCGACAGTTCCGTATTGATTAGTTGCACATGGTACGGCTCAAAATGAAAATCTATCCCTATTTCTCTCGCCAACCGTTCTATCTCTTGATAGGTAGAAAAGTCGCTGCCGCTCGGTGCCAGTAATAATGAAAAGGTCGTATCCTTGGCACAGAATATAACGATAGCTATGATTATCGCCACGGCTAAAATACGGAAAAGCATCTTGCGGAATACCTCAAGATGCTCTCCGAATGTCATCAGTGGGTTCTGATTATTCTCCTTTTCCATCATTCTCGTCTATAGAAGGATCTACCTGATGGGCATCCTTTGGCTGTTTTTTTGCATCATCATGCTTGCCAGCAGATGAAGTTGTTTGCTTTGCAGCATTATCGTCCTCAGGTTCTGTAACTTCTCTCATTCCGTCCTTGAAGCTGCGCACACCTTGTCCCAAGCCCTTCATCATCTCTGGCAATTTCTTTCCACCAAAGAGCAGAAGTACCAAGGCTGCGATAAGCAACAGTTCGGATGTTCCTATCATTAACAAATGGTTTGCCATCATGCGTTTCCTCCCACTAAATAAATTTTACACGTATCGAAGTTGATTTCCCAGTTGCCACCTTCAATGCTCTCCCATTGGTATTTCTCGCCCATGCGATCCCACCAGCTTTGGAATTTTGTACCTGTTTCCCCCATATCCTTGACCAGCTTCTCATAGAGCTCATGGTTGTCTGCCGTCAAGATTTTTGCCAGTTCATTCAAACCATTGCGGCGCTCAAAGAGTTGCTGAATCTCGTTTCTTTCTTCTATGGTCACTTGACCTACTACTTTTCTTATTGCCATATACAGTTATATCTTTAATAGTTATTGATTATTCCACTCATTCCTCTTATCATAAGGGTCAAGATAAAAGATTTCCTTGATTTCTTCCTTGTCGGGAAGAAACTCGCCATACCTGCGCAAAGTCTGCATCAAGTTACGACTCTCATTCCGCTCCAAATGTGCCACTACACACTGCTCATGGCTCGGGGTGTTCACCTCCAACGTCAATTTGCGGTTCAACCAGATGCAACGCTTGCACTGGTAAGCATCACAATGGCGACAGATGGGCGCATGATCAAGCCTATAGAGCTGCGGATTCCTCACATCCAGTCCATTGTGCAGACTTCCCACCGAATATCCGTCTTCCGAAAGATAGAAGGCGGGACACACATAGAAGTTGCCGTCTGGAGCCAAGGTGAGGCATGTATCCCCTGCCCCACAGTTGTTCATCCCATCAAGCATCATACGGTCAGTGAGCAAATTGAGTTGCGGTGATTTACCATCCACATAAAGACTCGCAACAGACTTATTGATATCCTGAAGCCATAATTTGTAAGCGTCAAAGTCTGCATTAGAAAAACGTTCTAAGTCCGTTATAACAATATTCAAACGAGCCACCTTATTTAATATGGTCACAATAAGGGAAGACTGGGCGAACAAAGAATCTTTGTCTATTCTCAATACATAAGAAGTGGCATACTTCGCGCCTTTTCTTACGAGTAGTTCAGCATCTTCCATACCATCCAACACCACAACATCCGCACCATCAGATACGACCAAAGGCTTTATCTTTACATGGTCAATGCACTCTATCGCCGCCTCATATTCCGCAGGGAGAGGATAATCGGGATAGACGAACTGCACATTGAGGTTTTCTTTCATCGCATAGAGAATGCTAGCCTTCAAGGTATCCAAAGGCATCAGCCTACGCTCCTGTTTTTTGTTCGGATAATGACAGAACGATACCGAGGTATCATCCAATAAAATCACAATGTATTGTATCATGCTTTCTCCAGTTTACGATAAAGTTTGTTCCAATAGTAATTGTTAGCGTGTACCCTTGCCTTGTGCATCTTGCAGATAGCTGTGGCACGCTGGTAGATGGTCGGTGTATCGGCGGCATCATAGTTCTCTCCCTGACACCAGGCACAGCCTTCAGCCACTTCACAATCGATGCACTCTTGGGTAGATTGCGTACATCTATCCAAGGTCAAGAAAGGTCTGAGTTTATTTTGGTCAATGCCATCATGAATATTACCGATAATCCATGCTTTTTTGCTACGTAGAGAATACTGGGCAAATCGGGTGCAGGGATAAAAGTTACCCTCCGCATCCACTGCGAGCATCTTACCAGCTCCACACCAGTTCTGATTTTGTAAGTGGCAGTCCATCGGCTTGCCCATGTGCTCAGTAAAGAACGAGCAGGCATAGTCTTCGTAATAGCCACCATCGATTATCGCATCTGCCAACAGCATGAGTTGTTTCTCGAAAAGTTTGTCATCCCCTTCTTCCCATACATTCTCAAATACGCAGTTGATATTCACCTCATGAATACCCAACGAATAGAGATGCAACACACTATCCTTGATATAAGGAATGTCGGCACTGCTGATAGTCACCTTGGTACTCGCATTAGGAAACTGTTCAAGCCACAAAGGGATATTCTTTACCACATCCTCATAAGACCCTCTTTCTTCCTCAGGCTTGGGCATGATGCCTTTCTCCATATCCCGAGTCTTCCAAATACGATTGAGATCATGTTTCTGCTTGGTACCATCGATAGTGATTCCGATGGAGAGATGTTGTCGGTTCTTTTGGATAAATCGCTGTACTTTCTCTGTTCCGTAATTGATGCCATTTGTAGAGAATGAGAAGCGATAGGAGTTGAACCAATGATGGTTTCTGCGGAACATCTCCACCTTGAGGTAGTCGCATATCTTGTCGATAAGGTCTATCTCCAGAAAGGGTTCGCCGCCTATAAAGTCCCATATCACGCTCTCCTCCTTCATCTCATCCTCATGGTCAAGCACATAGTTAATGGCTTGCTTAGCAACCTCCCAGGACATCCTCTCTTTCGTGTTCTTTCCCACGAGATAGCAGTATTTGCAAGCCAATTGACAATCCTTGGTGACAATGAAGGTGATATTCTTGGCGATGCCTGATTGCCATTCACTGCGACTTGTTCTGATATTTTCCATTTACTATTAATAACTAACAAAAACAACACCGCCAGAACAACCATTAGAGCATCCTAATCCACAGCTTCCACGGCAAGTTCCTGTACAGTCACCACGGCAATTACCGCTACAACCACGGCCGCAACCTCCTGTACAAGTTGATAAGCAGTTATTGCCACAATTATATATACATTCGTTGCTGCAACTCTGTTGACAAGTCTGTGAACACATAATTCCACAATCTGACTGACATGTACTCGCACAACCTTGTCCACAACCACTACCACAAGATGTAGTACATGTTGTCTGACAACCACCTTGACATCCTTTACAGCCAGACTTACAACCATTTGTACAAGATGTAGTACATAATCCATAACATGAGCCATTACAAGTCTGCGGTGCTAGTTGTTCTTCATCACTACCCCAAACCACAGATGAAGGCAGAATCAAGCAACCTAAAATTGGCAACACTCGTTTTGTTGCGTTTTTAAGAAATGCTCTTCTATTCATATTTTCCTTTTTCATGTCCGATACTAATCAAAACTAAAACCAAAACCTACATTTTCCCACCAAAGATTATATGTTCCAATCTTATCACCTTTAGTGGGAGAAATTTTTATCGTTACTATTTTCTTCACCTTAATTACAGGTCTTGTATCAGAATAATTATATTCTATCCACTGCCAATTCTTTTTAAATATATCGTAAGCGGTTGGATAATCATCACAAATATAGTATTCTATTGTTCCTGTGAACTCCATCCATTGCTTGTTTTTAAACATCACTTTTCTCTGCTTCTTATCTGGTAACGTTTCAGGATTATCAATAGTTATACGAAATAGATAATTATGAATACTACCACCATTTGTATTATATATCACAAAATCGTGCCAATTACCAGATGCCCTTGCAAAATAACGAGGGCTCCATTCTGACCATAAGCCATCATAAAAATAACTCCAACTAATAGCCTTTACAGCAACCGACATAAGAACCAACCCCAATATGACAATTAATCTTTTCATGTTCTATCATTTTATATTGTTCATCGTCACACTATTTTTAAGCTTACCAAGATTTTTCAAGTCATTGAAAGCTGTAGCCAAAATATTAATTCTATCGTGAAACACTCGATATTCCTCATCTGTTTGATGAGTCATATAGATATTACAAATCCATTCTACTACTTCACTTGGAGGCAAAGAATTGATTGCACACTGATACAAATATTCAAGAACCTTTCGGTAACTTCCTGCATTTCCAAAAGGATCTCCGTTAGTATAAGAAACATGCTCTACTTCATCTACTAACGCTTGTTTTGCTGTTTCAACACTTTTCACCATATTACTAATTATTTATTACACATTGCACCTATTAATGCTACCAACCCATAATATCCACACGGTATCTCATATCACGATACACTTTATCACCTTCTGTCTTTATATACACAGAATATCTCTGTATTCCACCTGGTGATAGACTCACTATTCCTTCAGAATCAGAATCATGACGTTCTACATAATCACACTCACCAATGACGTGAAAGTTACATTCATTTGCATACTGTCCTTCCTTAAATTCTGCACTCTTAAGAGAAAAACCATTTAAATGAAGTTTCTTGCTTCCTCGATAATAATCAAAGAGTTCCATTTCACGTAGCAACTGGAGCAAATCTTTCTTTAATATATCTTCATCTACTTTCATATACTACTTATTATTTAATTCACTATCATTTATTATTTGTTTCAAAAGGCCAAAAACGCACCTGTTTGCCAAACTGCAAATACTAGCGAATCGCCTAGATTTTGATTCATATTTAACCTTTTCTACTATATTGCATGTACGTCGGAATTATGATAGAACACTATTCATAGCTGAATCCATTGTATGGCATGCTTAAACTACCCTCCTCACGTGGCTCCTCGTGCTTTAAAAAAGTTTAACCACCCATACACAAAAAAGAAACGCGGAGCCAGTCTGTCACTCGTTCCACGTGTTGAGGCCTTCGCATTGCCCTATCAGTCGAAACGAGCAACGCTGATACAACGCCAATACAACATCAAATCTCATGCAACATTTAAAATGATAAGGAAATGTGCGTAAATGCTAATATATACAGCATATAGCAGGCATTTAATAAAGTATGTATTTTGTTATTTATTTGTTACTTTACCATTTGATTTTATAATTTATCATACTTAATGGTTCGTAATTGGTTCTTATTTTGGGTAACAAATCCAATTATTTTTCGTATCTTTGCACCGTGAGTAACAAATCTCGCAAAATGACAATAAGTAGAATAAATAACAAAGTAACATGAGAAGTAACAATGAACCTGTGCGCATACGCTACAAGGATTTGGCGAATGGCACAAAGTCGATTTATCTCGACACTTACAAAAGTGGAAAGAGGTCGTATGAGTTCTTGAAGCTTTATCTGCTTCCAGAGGACGATGACAAGGCTAAGGCTGTCAATGCCGAGACCTTGCAGAAGGCAGAAGCTATCAAGAACCAACGAGTGCAAGAAATCCTGTCTGGAAAGTTGGAAACATTGAAGGCTTCATTGGAGCATCCTGCTTCTACAACAGCTTCAAGCAAGAAGACTGCACGAGTAAGCAAGAAGGAGAAAGTCGGCAGTGCTAAAAACGGTAAAAGTGCCAAGGGAAAGGATAGTGAGGCAAACGAAGTTGTCGGAGCTGTTTCGGGCAGAGAAGGACACCAATGGAAGTTTATTGACGATGACGGTGAGGACAGAGCCATAGACGGAACAATCAAAAAACATAGAGGCAGGCCCAACAAGCGTGAAGCTGTCACTCTTCGTTTCAAGAACCTTGCCAACGGCTGCAAGTCGCTCTACTTCGACATATATTATAATGGCGAGCGCAAGTACGAGTTTCTGAAGCTATATATCAATCCAGAGATTACCGAGGCTGACAAGCAGAATAATGCCTTGGTCATGGAAACCGCAGAGCGTCTGAAAGAACGCAAGATGCGAGAGGTTGTCAATGGAGAGACTTTCACAGATCCTTCTGACGAGCTGAACCAAGTGGAGAAAGTTGAGGAATACACCAGTTCAGTGATAGTTCGTAGTCGCAAGATGCGCAACGGAGACCGTTCCCTCTTCCTTGATATATATTATGGTAAGGGACAACGTGCCTATGAGTCGGTCGGTCTTTATCTTCGTAAGGATGACAGCGAGGAGAAACACAAGGAAATCTGGAAAGAAGCTGAGAAAAAGGCCAAGGAACGCATGAAGGCATTGAAGGACGGAACCTTTGAGAAGCGTGTCGGCAGAAGAGGCTACAAGCCGCATGGAGAAGATCCCGATGCCAACGTGGACAAATACAAGGAGTATCTTGCCACCAAGAAAGTGAAGACAGAGATTGCCGTTGCAGAGACTGAGCGCAAGAGAAATTCCAAGACCAAGGAGCCTGTGAGAATCCGCTTCAAGGAACTTGCCAACGGCAACAAGTCGGTCTATCTATCCATCAATGTCAATGGGCGCCGAACCTACGACTATCTGCGTCTCTATCTCATTCCAGAGGTTGATGCAGCTGCCAAGGAGCAGAACAAGCAGACGATGCAAGCGGTCTATGCCATCAAGGCACAACGCATCATGAGCATCACCAACGGTATCGCAGGACTCAAAGACAAGTCGAGAATCAAAATGCGACTTGTGGATTGGTTGGAAATATTCCGTGACGCACAAGTGGAGCGAGGAAGACAATCTGCCCGAAACTGGGTGAACAGCGTGCTGAATGCAGTGAGAGAACATTCGCCAAACGTGACACTGGCAGAGATGACCAAGGAATATTGCAATGGTTTCATGGTGTTCTTGTTGAACGACTATATCACCTACAAGCACACCCATCCATCCAAATCCACGGTGATGAACTATCTCAAATGCCTCAAAGCAGCCTTCAACATGGCTATTGAGGAAGAGATAATGGACGACAATCCCGTATTGCGTCTTCGCATGGATGTTCTGAAAGGCGGCGGTACCAAGCGAGAGTATCTGACCGTTGACGAGGTGAAAAGACTGATTGACACTCCTTGCAAGCGTGAGGATATCAAAGCTGCGTTCCTGTTTTCCTGCTTCTGCGGACTCCGTATCAGTGATGTGAAGAGTTTGAAGTGGAAGAACATCATCACCGAGGGTGACAAGACACGAGTTGAGATATTGCAGTACAAGACCAAGCAGCCTCTCTATCTCCCTCTCAACAAGCAAGCCCTTCGTTGGATGCCAGAACGTGGTACAGCAAGTGACGAGGACAATGTGTTTCCAACACTGCCAAGCAAGAACTACGACTGCATCCCGGAATGGAGCCGTGCGGCAGGTATCAGCAAGCATGTGACCTACCATGTCTCAAGACACACGTTCGCCACGATGGAGCTGACCATGGGCGCAGACCTATACACTACAAGCAAACTTCTCGGTCATACGGAGGTGCGCACGACACAAATTTACGCAAAAATCATCAACAAGAAAAAGGACGAGGCTGTTTCCCTATTGGACAGTGCGTTCGAAGAATAAAAATGGAACATAATAATACATCAAACAACCAAGGACGAGAGGACTCCTCGTTCTCTCTTTTTACCCCAATGCAATGAATGCACCTTCGCTAACGGTGTAGGTGGCATTTGTGGTACCAACAAATTGTGGCTGTTCTTCAAGGAAGCCCATGAGTGCTATCAGACGGAAGTCATAGGATGCGGTAAACTATATCACCGCTACAAAAAGGATTTTCTCAACAGCCATTCCTATACGGACTGCCAGTATGCGGCAGGAAAGAACGAGCACAAGAAGAACTTCTACATCATGGAGGAGTTTCTTGAAGAACGTGAGGACTTAGTAGTCATATTCTTTACCAAAGTGGATTTCGAGTATCATGACTACAAGGCTCTTCATCACAAGTTCAACACCACGGAGCCGCCTCCAAACGGTCAGTATCTCCATGGTAAACCACCGTCAATATTACAAACAGCACAAGAAACCAAACCGAAACAGGACTTTCAATGTTACTTTGATTCTACTCAGTTGAACCTCATTGCGCGCCATGCCAATGAGGTTCATTTGTTCTCAGCCGATGTGTCGGAAGAGGATATGCGAAAACTCTTCTCGTGCCAAGTCTGCAAGCAGCTAAAGGCGAGAAGTAACAGACGTGTGGCATTCTTCTTTGACATGCTCTGCAGCAAGAACTTGATTTGCAAGCAATGGCAATCGGTCATTGCCAAGCATAAACTCATCCTGTCTTCATCAACAGACAAGCCACTTACAACAACCAAGCTGTCCTCAGCAACCAGTGATGCCAAAAGTACCAACGCCAGTATCTATGAGGCTATCCGCAAGAAAGTGCAAGAAATAGCAGATTGCGGTAAAAATGACAGCAAGGACACCATCTGACAGATGAAAACCTTGACAGTTGGCTTGATAGTCGGTTGACAGTCAAGCGCACTTTCATCCGATTGGGCAGAAATGCCCTTACCTTTGCCCTCCGTAATCAGAAACCTGGTTATGGAGGGCGACCTCGTTATGTGTAACGATAAATAAAATAGCGACAATGATTGGACAGACAACAAATCAGGCAAACAATCCACCAAAGGATGGCACTATCCTACCGCCAACGATAGACGTGGATAAACACGAGTTGACAGAACAAGAACTGGCAGATATGACACCAATGAGACTTGCCGAGCGCATTCAACAAATGGAAGAAGCATTCAAGCTGCTTGGACCAGTGGAGGATGTGCTGAACCGCATCAAGTGCTTGGAGAAATGGCTCTTTGCAGGAAAAGACGTGCTCACCCTTGACGAGGCAAGCGTATTCCTTGACGCTTCAAAGAGTCAGCTTTACAAACTGACACGTACCTTTGCCATTCCCCATTACAAGCCAAACGGCAAGACCATCTATTTCAGCAAGGAAGAACTGGTGGAATGGATCAAGAAGCACCCTGTGAAAACAAAAGAGGTGTATGAGCAGGATGCCATACGCTATGTGATGAACAAACCCTTGAAGAGCAGATGACGATGAAAGAAATGAACGACATGAGCCTCTTTGAAGGCGCAGCGGACAATGCTGATTTGTTGGAAAAGTTGCTGAAGGCATCGCTTATCCATGCGGACGAGACCTACCAGACACCGCCACAGATAATATGGGTGGACAACTCGACCGTAGCCACGCTTGGCAACTTCAGTGCCTCCACAGGCAAGGCGAAGAGCCGAAAGACGTTCAACGTGTCCGCTTTGGTTGCTGCCTCGCTTGCTAACGGAAAGGTGCTGCAATATACGGCAAAACTACCCGATGACAAGCGTAAGATACTCTACGTTGATACGGAGCAGAGCCGTTTCCACTGTCACAGCGTGATGCAGCGCATCCTCCGGCTTGCAGGATTGCCCGACAACATGAACAGTGAGAACCTTGTGTTCTTCGGACTGCGAGAGTACAGTCCCAACCTCAGACTGCGGTTGATAGAATATGCCTTGCAGACACAAAAGGGGTTTGGCTTGGTCATCATTGACGGCATAAGGGACTTGATGCTCGACATCAACAATCCGAGCGAGTCCGTCCATATCATCAACAAACTGATGCAGTGGTCAAGCCGCTATGACCTGCACATACATTGTGTCCTACACTTGAACAAGGGTGATGACAATGTAAGAGGTCACATAGGAACGGAACTCAGCAACAAGGCAGAGACGGTACTGGTGATAAGCAAGAGCAATTCGATGGCGAATGTGAGTGAAGTGAAACCGCTCAACATCCGAGACAAGGACTTTGCGCCCTTTGCGTTCCAAATAAACAAGGAGGGACTTCCAGAGATTGCCAAGGACTATGTGGTTGACTCCACCACAGCCAAACAGCCGAAGATGACAATAGCCGACATTACCGATGAGCAGCATGACAAGGCACTTGGAATGGCTTTCGGCAAGAAAGTGGTGTCAGGTTATGAGAATGTGATAAACGCATTGACGAAAGGATATACAACTATTGGTTTTGCCAGAGGTAGAACAGTGATGTCAAAGTTGCTGACCTTCCTATTGAAGAGCAAACTGGTGGTGAAGTGTGGCAACAACGAGTATTGCAGAATGAAGGATTATCCTTCGCTTCCGCTGCTTGAAGAGCAGGAGGTGAAGAAGTGAGGATGAAGCGAAAATCACTTCAAAAACCACTTCATTCACCTCGGTGTATATATAATAGTAGAACGGACGGATTTTGTGAAGTGGCATCATATTTAACTACATGGACATACGACAAAATGACTTCACAAAACCGTTCATTCACTCTGGTGTATAAATAAGCGCACGAATGAACAAAAAATGAATGAAAGATGAACATACAACAAGCAAAGGAAATCAAACTCACGGACTATCTGAGCGCATTGGGACATCAGCCCAAACGATGCAGCAAGTCCACATCTTATTATCTGTCGCCATTGCATGTGGAGACAAAGCCATCGTTCAAGGTGAACTTCAGCCGAAACCAATGGTATGACTTTGCTCTTGGCAAGGGTGGCAACATCATTGCTCTTGCCCAACTTCTCTACAATACGGATGATGTGGGTGCTGCATTGCAGCATATAGCAGCGGACATGAACAACCCAAAGTCCACAAAGGCAAAACCTCCCATACCGACACAAGTAGAGACAGACAAGATGGACAAGGTACATATCCAAGAATTGTCCTACCCTGTGCTTATGTCGTATCTGCGTTCACGCCATGTGGATGCGGACATGGGTAAACGCTATTGCAAGGAGATCTGGTACACGTTTAAGGGCAAGCGGTATTTTGGTATAGCCTTTCCAAATAACCGGGATGGTTATGAGCTGCGTAACCCATATTATAAAGGTTGTTTGGGCGAGAAAGACATATCCTTGATACATTCACAGCAAGTTGGAGTGCAGGACAGATGCTGCATCTTCGAGGGGTTTATGGACTTTCTTTCGTACAAGACTTTGGAAAAGCGAGGCGACAATGTGATTTGCATACAAGAGCCATGTGATTATATTGTACTGAACTCCATCAGTAGCCTTGGGAAATGCATGGAACGATTGGTGTGTTATACTGCTATCCATTGTTATCTTGATAATGACCAAGCAGGAACGGTGGCTGCCCATACAATCATGGACTGTTATCAAAACAGGGCAATCAACGAATCCATAAGATATGCAGAATACAAGGATGTCAATGATTATCTTATCGGCAGAAAATCTATTATTCCGCATAAAGAGGATGTATAAAACGATAATTTTCTACGGAGAAAGTCAATATTCTCCGTAGAAAACTATATTTTGCGTGATTTTTGCGTAGATTTCCGTACAAACATACTACACTTTTGAAAATATGTAGTAACTTTGTACAGAATTAAAGATGCAAATCATGGAAAAGCGTATGACAAATCCAAAATCTGAAGGCTATATCTCTACAAAAGATATGGCAGGAAGAGCTGCATACTATAAAGTATTGCAAGCCGCCAAGAATGGCGAACTCACCAGAATAAAAAGAGGTGTGTATGCAACCGATGACCATTTGGCAAGTCAAATGCTTGATGTGGAAAAGGTTGTTCCTGGTGGTGTGTTGTGTCTGTATTCCGCTTGGTCACATTATCAGTTGACTACACAGATACCACAAGAATATTGTCTTGCAATAAAAAGAGGCCGAAAAATCACCCTTCCAGATTATCCCCCAATTACACTATACCATTGGAGTGATACCGCCTTTAACCTTGGAATTACGAATACAGAGATTGAGGGTTTCAAGGTGAGGATATATGACGTGGAGAAATGTGTCTGTGATGCAGTAAAGTATAGAAACAAAATCGGCATAGATGTCTGTACGGAGATTATAAAGGAATATCTGAAACGCAGAGATCGTAATGTCAGCAAACTGATGAAATATGCCTCACAACTGAGAGTTGCCAAAACATTGGGAACATATCTACAAATGGAACTATAAAATAATAAATATGACAACGAAGAATTATGCTCGCTCGGTAAGAGCGAAACTGCTTAATATATCGAAAGAAGAGAATGTCTTCTACCAATCGATATTGACACGATACTTTCAGGAGCGTCTGTTGTACCGTCTGTCGGTAAGTCCATACAAAGAACGCTTTATATTGAAAGGTGGTGCATTACTGTATGCCCATGAGCATTTGAAAGCAAGACCAACATTGGACATAGATTTCCTTGGCCAACAGATTAGCCGTGAGTTGGACAATATCAAGGAGACATTCAGAAATTTATGCGACATAGAATGTTTGGAAGACGGAGTTGTCTTTGAAAAGGACAGCATTAGCGTAGAAGAAATCACTCTCAAAAAAGAATATAATGGTGTGCGAGTGCATGTCAAGGTAGGACTTGACACAGCAAGCCAAGTTATTTCCATGGATGTAGGCTTTGGCGACATCATAACTCCTGCACCCGTTGACCTTTCTTATCCGGTGTTGCTGGACACATTACCAGAAGTTGACATCTTGGCTTACTCTTTAGAAACCGTGGTGGCAGAAAAGTATCAGGCAATGATAGACCATGCGACAGAGAACAGCCGCATGAAAGACTTCTTTGATGTGTACAGAATACTAAAAGCAGGAAATATTGACTTGAACACATTGCAAGAAGCCATCACAGCCACGTTTGAGAATAGAGGCACCGCCATCTCTACGGATTATAGCCTTTTCGAGGATTCTTTTGCGACAGATGCCAAACGAAATATTATGTGGAATAGTTATTTGAAGAAAATCAAATTCAAGGAGCCACTAACCTTCCAAGAAGTTTGGACATATATCACACAGGAACTGAAACAATACATGGAAAAATAAAGGTATTACGATATACCTTATCAAGCTCTCCCATTCGGAGGGCTTTTTTTATGCCCTTTTCCCAAACATACGAAAACTAACAGAAGAAGCTGATTAAAGTATGATTGAGAGTATGATGTATAATTATAATTTGAATATATCTTAAACTTTGATGGCCATACTTTACAAAATTCTTTTATGTCGGATTTTACTCTTTACTTTGCACTCGCAACTGGCACTTTTGCTACTGCATAGAGTATAAATCATCAATAAAACAAAGTATTATATGAGTCCATTTTTGATATTCGCCATCAGCCTTACCATTGCATACGCTATTTACTATGCGGTGATGATAACCAAAGACCTGTATGGTAAGAAGGAAGAAGCCAAAAGCAATGAGGAAGTGTTTGACATCAGCAACATAACGGAAGAGGAAGCTGCTGTAGCCGTCAACGAAAGCGATGGTGGCTTTAGTGTTGCCGACAAGCAATACGACACGAGTTTCCAAGACGGCACATCATACGATGAGGGCTATGGCATGGGAACAGAGAACAACGGAATGAGTGGTTATTCTCCAGAAACGGATTCTTCCGGCAGAGAAGATGATGTTGATGAAGACGAAGGAAATGATGTCAACCAACAGAAGCCGAAGAACGCAGCCGAGTCGTTGCAGGAAAAGATGGATGGGCAGATGGAGTCCACTTCTCCCATATGGATAGACGGACTATGGCAGGACGACTTCACGGAGAGCCTATTGAAACAAGGCGAGACAAAGCCAGGACAACCAAACATCAAAACAATACCAGTCAAGGATGAAATTTAGCCATATCATAAAGAATGTAGTAAGTTCCTTTGTCTTTGCGCTGCTCCCCCTGTCAGCATCAGCCAAATGCGGTAATGTGGACTATAGCTGGGGAGCAGACGCACTGGCAGGGATGCACGACTATGTGGTGACGATGATGCTGTATGTGCTGTATCTTACATACGCTGTCGCTGCTGTGATGGTGATTATATCCGCTTTGCAGATATACATCAAGATGAACACAGGGGAAGATGGTGTTACCAAGTCCATACTGACGCTGATAGGAGCCTGTCTGTTTATGATAGGCGCATCCATCCTGTTCCCAGCATTCTTTGGCTACCAGATTTAAGACTCAACTGCAGAAGAGTATATCATGTGAAAGCGACAACACCTTTCTATATAATTATAATAAGGTGTTGCCAAACGAATCATTAACAAGTAAAACAAGAAAGAATGTTTAAGAAAACAACGAACTATCTGAAGAAGACCGCCAAGAGCGTTCTTTCTTCAGGACGCTTGAAGACATTGGCATTGATGCTCCTTGTGGGTGGTGGCTTTGCCATGGCACAGAACTCGGCAGGTGACTACACGGCAGGTACCACCGCGCTTACAACAGTGACGGAGGAAATTGCCAAGTACGTACCTATTGTGGTCAAACTATGCTATGCCATTGCTGGTGTTGTCGCCGTAGTGGGTGCCATCAGCGTTTACATCGCTATGAACAATGAGGAGCAGGATGTCAAGAAAAAGATCATGATGATTGTAGGAGCATGTATCTTCCTCGTGGCAGCAGCACAGGCATTGCCATTGTTCTTCGGTGTGACCAACTAACGAGTGAGAGTTATTCCGTGCATATTCAGTAAGTGAGAAACGACGTGAAGAATGGCAAGAGAAGAGCAGGAAATCCGCTACCCCGATTACCCACTGTTCAAGGGACTCCAGAAGCCCCTTGAATTCATGGGAATACAGGGGCGGTACATCTATTGGGCAGCAATCACGGCAGGAGGAGCCATCATCGGCTTCATTGTCGCCTACTGTCTGATGGGTATTATTGCAGGACTGATAGTGTTGGTCGTGGCAATCACTACGGGTGCAGGTCTCATCATGTTCAAACAACGGAAAGGACTGCATACCAAGAAGAACGACCAAGGAGTGTTTATCTATGCCTACAGCAAGCGCATATAAAAATGTGAAACAAAAAAAAGTATCGACATGACCAAGATGTGGATGACAAGTAGAAAGTGAACGACTGGTAGGCTCATTCTCCCCCAAGGGTGTGGGCCTACCTTTTGTTTCTGCCGAAAGTATCGCATCTTTGACATAAAAGAATGGTTATGAGCATGAAAGCAAAGAACATTATCATTATGGCATTGGCTGGCATATTGCTGACCGCATGCAAGGACAAGACCTACAAGCCACCCACATTGGATGCCATGAGGAGTGCTGACAAGGCAAGAGCTGCTTGGGCGAGAGAGGCAGAAGAACATCCTGCGACCGTGGAAACACAAACAAGCAGGATGGATTCCACTGCAAAGGATAGTGTATCAACCCTTTATGGCGAAGAAAGCTACAATACCTCTTATCAAGAGAATGACAACAAATCATCCAGTATGGGAGAAAATCATCAATCATCCGAAGAAACAGAAGAATAAACGAATATGGTACTATATGTAATCTTATTTTTCGTGGCAATCTGCATTGGCATGGCCATATCGGTCTATGCCTTTGGTACTGGTGGCAAGCGGAAGGAAATCTTTCAGGACATCTACTTCTCTGTGGAAGACACGGACGGTATCGGTGTGCTCTATACCAAGACTGGAGAATATTCTGCCATTCTGAAAATGGAGAACCCAGTGCAGAAGTATTCTGCCAATATAGAAAACTATTATGAGTTCACCAATCTGTTTGCTGCCATCGCACAGACTCTGGGTGAAGGCTATGCCCTGCACAAGCAGGACATCTTTACCAGAAAACAGTTCAAGGATGAGAGTGGCAAGGGACACGAGTTCCTTTCCGAATCCTACTTCCGCTATTTCAACGGAAGAGAATATACGGACAGCATGACCTATCTGACCATTACGCAGGAGAACAAGAAGAGTCGTCTGATGTCTTTCGACAACAAGAAATGGCGAGATTTCTTAGTGAAAATCAGAAAGGTGCAAGACCAGCTGAAGGATGCCGGTATCAAGTCGGAGTTCTTGAACAAGCAAGAAGCAAGTGTGTATGTTGACCGCTTCTTTGCCATGAACTTCCGTGACAAGATGGTGAGCATGACTGGTTTCAAGGTGGATGACGAGATGATAGGTATGGGTGACAGACGCTGCAAGGTGTATAGTCTGGTGGATGTCGATAGCGCCAATCTGCCGACGCAGATACGCCCCTTCACCAACATCGAGGTGAACAACACCAGCATGCCAGTGGATTTGGTAGCCTTGGTGGACAGCATACCAGGAGTGGAGAGTGTGGTGTATAACCAAATCATCTTTGTGCCGAATCAGAAGCGTGAGCTTGCCCTGCTCGACAAAAAGAAGAACCGCCATGCCAGCATGCCGAACCCAAGCAATCTGATAGCCGTAGAGGACATCAAGCGAGTGCAGGAGGTGATAGCGAGAGAAAACAAGCAACTGGTATATACCCACTATAATATGATAGTGACGGTGAAGCCAGAGACGGACATACAGAAATGTACCAACCATCTGGAGAATGCCTTTGGCAGAATGGGCATCCATATCTCGAAGCGAGCCTACAACCAGTTGGAACTGTTTGTCAACTCTTTCCCCGGCAACTGCTATGGGATGAATGCCGACTACGACCGATTCTTGACCTTGGGCGATGCCGCCACCTGCCTGATGTACAAGGAAAAGATTGTGCATAGCGAGGACACACCCTTCAAGGTCTATTATACCGACCGCCAAGGAGTGCCAGTTGCCATCGACATATCAGGAAAAGAGGGACGAAACAAGCTGACCGACAACAGCAATTTCTTTGTCCTCGGTCCTTCGGGAAGCGGCAAGAGCTTTTATGTAAACTCCATGGTGCGCCAAGCCCATGAGCAAGACACCGACATCGTGCTGGTAGATACAGGTAACTCGTATGAGGGACTGTGTGAATACTTTGGAGGCAAATACATATCCTACACAGAAGAACATCCTATCACGATGAACCCTTTCAAAATCAAGCGAGAGGAATGGAACATCGAGAAGTTGGGATTCCTGAAGAACCTGGTGATGCTGATATGGAAAGGAAGTCAAGGCACAGTGGGCAAGACCGAAGACAGACTGATAGAACAAGTCATCAACGAGTATTACGATGCCTATTTCACCATCAAGAGAGTGAGCAACCTCTGTTTCAACACTTTCTATGAGTTCAGTACTGAGCGACTGCCGAAGATATGCGAGGAGAATGGTCTGCATGGCATAGACCTGTCATCCTACAACTATCTGTTGAAGGACTTCTATAAAGGAGGCAGCCACGATGTGACGCTGAATGAGAATATGGACAGCAGTCTGTTTGATGAGACCTTCATCGTCTTTGAAATCGACAGTATCAAGGATGATCCATTGCTCTTTCCATTGGTGACACTCATCATCATGGACGTGTTCCTGCAGAAGATGCGCATCAAGAAGAACCGAAAGATGCTCATCATCGAGGAGGCATGGAAGGCCATCGCCTCGCCTATGATGGCGGAATACATAAAATATCTGTATAAGACCGCCAGAAAGTTCTGGGCAAGCGTGGGTGTGGTGACGCAGGAGATACAGGACATCATCGGAAGTGAGATAGTTAAGGAAGCCATCATCAACAACTCTGATGTGGTGATGTTGCTCGACCAGAGTAAGTTTAAGGAACGCTTCGATACTATCAAGGCAATACTCGGTTTGACCGATGTGGACTGCAAGAAAATCTTCACTATTAACCGTTTGGAGAATAAGGAAGGGCGCAGTTTCTTCCGTGAAGTGTTCATCAGACGAGGACAGACCAGCAATGTGTATGGTGTGGAGGAACCGCATGAGTGCTATATGACCTACACCACGGAGCGAGCGGAAAAGGAAGCGTTGAAGCTATACAAGCGAGAGTTGAAATGCAACCACCAACAAGCTATCGAAGCCTATTGCAGGGATTGGGATGCAAGTGGTATCAGCAAGAGCCTCGCTTTTGCTCAAAAGGTAAATCAGGCAGGAAAAGTACTGAATTTAGGGAACAAAAATAAAAAGTAATCAAAGATGAAACGACTTCTATCCATCATAACACTGATAGTCTGTGTGTTGGCAAAGGCTGACGCACAGTACTACAGCGTGAACTATGACAAGCAGACTGTGGCTGCTATGGCTGCTGCTTACGGAACGGAAGCCGTGGCAGAGGCATACTATAACGAGCAGGTGCAGAACATATTGAAACACTATAATGCTGCGGAAGTGGCAAGTGCCGGCATCTTCGCCTCAAAATTCTTGGAACGCAAGGCAATGACGGATTTGGGCATCTGGAACAGTAGCACAGAGAACTACTATTATCGCCGTATCTACAACATAGTGTCGAGCAAAATCATGCCGAAGATATGGACGGTGGCAGGAATGATGCTGAAAAGTCCGCAGACCGCCCTCTATTGGGGAAGTTATCTTGTGAAGATATGTGATGACACCAAGAACCTGTGTATGCAGTTTGAGAGTGTGGTAACAAACAGCACCCTCACATTCTCGGACATTGCCTTTCTACAAATCAACCAGGAGATAGCTGCCATATTGAAACTTTCAGAGATTGGCAACGTGGATTGGAAGAAGATGTTGGATGATCTGTCAAAAGTTCCGGGCAACTTCACTGTGGACAATTTGAAAGCTGACATCGACAACCTATATAAGGCAGGAGCCAACCTTGCAGGAGCAGGAATGAACAATATCGGGAATACCATGTTGCAGAGCAGCCAGTTCAATGACCTCTTCCAAGGCAAGCTCGGTGCAGCCATCGATATTGTGGATAACTATTCTTCGCTGTTCAAAAGTCTCGACAAGAGCGTAGGCAACACCCTCTTGGGCATGATTGGAGGCAAGGACAACGTGGCAGGACTTTTCTCTCTTGCCAACTATAACCTCACCTCATGGATGACGGACTATCTGGATGAGACGGCAGGAAACTACTACACGCAAAGATGGTATATCGCCCGGCGAGACCAAGGACGAGAAAAACTGTGCGACTATGTACCGCCCACCGATGACAACAGCATCTTGAAAGGCGACCACTGGTACAGAATCAACACCAAGGATGCCAACTTCTATCCCAACAATAGCCAAAAGGAAACCATCCTGCAAAACTCGGAGAATCATGCAGGATGGTCAAGAACAAGGGTGCAACAGCTCAACAACCAGAATGACGGCTTTACCTACAGTATCAGCTATTGGTTGAACAGCTACATCATCAGTAGCAAGAAAAAAGGACAGAAACAGAAGGCATACGCCTACGAGATACAGGTGTACAAGAGTTGGAACAGGACAGAAGAAGTATATGAGGCAGTCTTTGACTCCTATTCGATGGACTTGAACACCTTCAAGGCACAACTGCAAGCCCGGTTGAGCGAATGGAATGACAACGAGGAAGGCTATACCTATTATATAGGCAGTGATGCACGCAACTACTATCAGGCAACCGATGCCGCCAAACTGAAGGGATGCGAGAGCGTGACCATTAGTGTGACATGCAGCGACGGTGTGCAGTTGGGGCAAGGCACCACACAATACAAATGCAAGAGTTGTGGTGGTTCGCTGAATGACCACAGCAAGAAATGCGCCATGACAACATCTGTAACAGAGAACAACCTTGACCTCTCAGATTTGTATAAGCAGGAGCAGGAAGCCAATGCCAAGATAACCTCTTTGCAATCGCAAATCAATCAGTTGGAAGCGGAGAACAAATCACTTGTCAAGCAAATCGCCAATGCAAGTGTGGAAGATGCAGCCAAGTATCGGGAGCAATACAACAAGAACATTGCTTCCATCGAACAACTGAACAAAGAACTTGCCACATGGCAACAGAAACAAAGGAAAATAGAGGAAGCCAAGGCAGAGGCAGGAAAGGACAATGACGTGGCGACGGATGACTACTATCGCATACCAGCCATTATGAACGACTGCAAGAGCGCCTACAACCTGACTTGGCAAGGGGAAGGAACATGGAGCGGCTATACTTACATTCGAAAAGCCACCATGCCCAACATCAACGGCATCATCACCTTCAAGGCAACATTGAAGATTGCCCGAAAGCCGAAATATTTCTTGGGCATCAAGATACACAGAGCCATCCTGCAGATCAGTTGGGAGCTGACATCGGAATACACCAACACCTCGGTAGTGGATGTGATAACGCTTGACCCAAGCAAGACCGAGCAGGAAAAGGCGGACGAAGTGAACAAGCGCATCTCGGAAATCGCACAGGAATATCCATCGTGCAAGATAACCACCGAATATGCTAAGAGCGCACCTGCCGATGACAATAACACCGATGATACCTTTCATCTGCTATGGTCGAGCGATAGGTTAGAGATAGCCAGAGAGGTGGACAGCAGAATCACCAAGATATACGCAGACTTGGTATCGTTGGAGAAGATGATGCACTACAAGCGCAACATCATCGACGTGCTGATGGACATCGCTCCACATATCAATGCTGACGAAGGACGACGGTTGACACTGGTGGAGAAATGCAAGAAACGTTGGTTAAGGAAAGCTGCCGACACCAAACATTCAGATGATTATCACGGCAAGTTTAATGATGAAGACAATGAAAATGAGAAATAGAAAAGAATACAAGGCTGATGCAGCGGAGAGGGTTGCAGGGTCAGTGAGCAAGAAGCGACGAATGGATATTGTGAGAACATTGCTGGTAGCAATCTTGCTCCTCGCCCTCCCCTCTAAAACATTCGCCCAATGGGGATTTGATGTTGCCAGCGTGGAAGCCTACATCAATGACCACAAGAAACAGCGGAGTCTGTTGCTCGCACGAAGCACGTTGGAATACAGCAATAAACTATTGCACAGTTACAGTAAGGACGAGACCAAGGCATACAAGGAACTGAACGTTGACCTTGACAAGTACACCAGGGCATTTGATGTGATAGATGTGCTATATCAAAGTTTACGAACCAGTTTGAACGTGTACTCCACCTACGAGGGTGTGAGCGACAGAATATCAGACTATAAGAAGCTGTTGGATGACTACAACAAAAAAGTCATCAAACGAAAGCGCATCTCGCTTGCCGATACCATACTGATAGGCATCAACCGACGAGCCATAGAGAATATCGCAAATGAAGGCGAATACCTCTACAAAAGCGTGAGCGACTTGGTGCTGTATGCCACAGGAGCGGCAGCGTGTTCTACGGCAGACCTTCTTGTGGTGTTGGAAAGCATCAACACCTCGCTTGACAATATAGAGAAGCATCTGAACAAAAGCTACTTTGAGTCGTGGCGATATATCCAAGTGCGCATCGGCTATTGGAAAGAAAAGGTTTACCGAACCAAAAGCAAGCAGCAAATACTGGAAGATGCCTTCGGTCGGTGGCGAGTGGCAGGTAAACTCGGATATTGAGAGAACGAAGAATTTATAATTCCATATATAATAATGTATAGGCATGGATAGAAAGAAAACAAGAATAGGAACCATCATGTTGATGTTGGGAGTCGCTATCAGCGGCAATGCCCAAAGTGGTGTAACATACAATCATGACAGTTCGAAAAAGAACCAGATAACGGTGATGGAAATCGGTAGTGGTAGTCTGTCACCAGAATTGTACTATCAGTTACTGCACAGCAGTTACAAGAAGTCGGCTGCGAGTAAGAACAAACTTGGTTTTCGTACAACGGCAGGAATCGGAGCCTACAATCAAGTGGAATATGCCGAAGCCATTGACTCTGCCCTGACCAAGAGAGCAGAGATTGAGGCGTTGAATATGGCAGACCGACAGGTGGATCTGGCATGGAAGGTGGAAGGAAGCAAGATAAACAGCAAGATGGATGCCTTCAAGAAGAACATCGACCGCATCCTGCCTGTAGGCGGATCCATCGGTGACAAGCAACGCTGGACAGAATACTATCATGTCTATGAGACAGCCATCAAAGCCATCAAGGATGCCTATATGCCCAATGCCAAGAGTAAGAAGATGTACCTACAGATTTATGCAGATGTGGCAAAACAGAACGAGACACTTGTGAAGCAACTGGTGCAGATGTCGAATGCCAGCAAGACCAAGGATTTGTTGACAGCAAACGGCAACTACCAGACCGCCAACAAACGAAGTATCATCAGCAGTGCATCCAGCAAATGGCGAGAGGCAGGAATGGCAGTGAGAAACAACACATCTTCTGGCAGTAATAACGGTTCGAACGAGGATGACAATGATTTGAAAATAAATAGATAAGGAGTTATGGCAGACAACAGCAACATATTATCCGACTTCGGCATCAATATCTTGGAAGAAGAGATTGATGACGTGATTTTCCAGACCAACGAGTTCCTGTGCGATGCTACTTTTACAGGCTCAAACGGACCTTTTTGGTGGGTCGTCCAAATGTGTATGGCACTCGCAGCCCTCTTCTCCATCGTGGTGGCAGCGAATATGGCTTACAAGATGATGGTGAAGCATGAGCCACTGGATGTGATGAAACTATTCAAGCCATTGGTGATAAGCATCATCCTCTGTTGGTGGTACCCACCAGCCGATACTGGTATGACAAATAGTGGCAGCAATTGGTGCGTATTGGACTTTCTGAGTTACATTCCAAACTCCATCGGAAGTTATACCCATGACCTTTATGAGGCGGAAGCCACACAGATAGAGGACAAGTTTACGGAAGTTCAGCAGCTTATCTATACCAGAGACACGATGTACACCAACGTACAAGCTCAGGCAGACATTGCCCATAAGGGAACAACAGACCCGAATCTGGTGGAATCGACCATGGAGCAGACTGGTGTGGATGAAGTGACCAATATGGAAAAGGACGCAGCCAAGCTGTGGTTTACCTCACTGACTGCAGGAGCCGTAGTGAACATCGACAAGATAGTAATGCTGATAGCATTGATCGTCTTCCGTATCGGTTGGTGGAGCACCATCTATTGTCAACAGATACTGTTGGGAATGCTGACGATATTTGGACCGATACAATGGGCGTTCTCGCTATTGCCAAAATGGGAAAGCAGTTGGGCAAAGTGGCTGACAAGGTATCTGACCGTGCATTTTTATGGAGCTATGCTGTACTTCGTAGGATTCTACGTACTGCTACTTTTCGACATTGTGCTCTGCATACAGGTGGAGAACCTGACGGCTATTACCGCCAGTGAACAGACGATGGCGGCATATTTGCAAAACTCGTTCTTCTCGGCAGGGTATCTGATGGCAGCAAGTATCGTGGCATTGAAGTGCCTAAACTTGGTTCCAGACTTGGCAGCTTGGATGATTCCTGAGGGCGATACCGCCTTCTCTACCAGAAACTTCGGTGAGGGTGTGGCACAGCAAGCCAAAATGTCGGCACAGGGAACACTTGCCCATGTGATGCACTGATAAGGGCAAAAAAGTAAAAAGATAAAATAATAGCAAAATAGCAATGGTAATCAAGAATTTAGAGAATAAGGTGAAGTTGGTGACTATCATCTGTAGTCTGTTTCTGGTTGGATGCGTGCTGATAAGTATCAGTAGCATCTGGACGGCAAAGAACATGGTGGTGGATGCACAGAACAAAATCTATGTATTGGACGGCAACGTGCCAATTTTGGTGCAGCGTACGACGATGGATGAGACATTGGATGTGGAAGCAAAGAGCCACATTGAGATGTTCCATCACTATTTCTTCACATTGGCACCAGATGACAAGTACATCAAATACACGATGGAGAAAGCCATGTATCTGGTGGATGAGACAGGATTGGCGCAGTACAATACGCTGAAAGAAAAGGGTTTCTACTCCAACATCATGGGAACAAGTGCCGTGTTCAGCATCTTCTGTGACAGTATCAAGTTCAACAAGGAGAAGATGGAGTTCACCTATTACGGCAGACAGCGCATCGAGCGCAGAACCAATGTGCTGACCCGTGAACTGGTGACGGCAGGACAGTTGAAACGAGTGCCGAGAACTGACAACAACCCACATGGATTGCTGATAGTGAACTGGCGAACCTTGCTCAACAAGGATATTGACCAGAAGACGAAGAGCAACTATTGAAGGTAAAAGGGTAAAGAAGTAAAAAGGTAAAAAAGAAATAACGATGAACACAAAAGGATTTAAGCAGATGCTCATTGGGGAGAAGATGCCCGACAAGGACGACCCAAAATACAAGGAACGCTATGAGCGAGACGTGAGAGCTGGAAGAAAGTTTGCCAGGATGTGCAGAATCGACAAGGCTGCAGCCAAGGTGCAGAAATTTGCCGACTTGCATAAGACAATGTTCCTGGTCATCGTGTTCGGTTTTGTGGGTGTGAGCTTCAGTTTCAACATCTATCGCATGGCAAGAGCTTATCACTATCAGGGAGAGCGACGCACCGCCACGGAGAGACAGGACTCGCTGATAAAGGCTCGCCATCAGAATATGGGGAATGCAAAGAACATAGTAAGGACCAATGAGGATGCACGCCATCCTCATAAAGACAAATAACGATGAAGCTGAAAGAAAGAATCAATTTCAGACAACCCAAGTACATGCTACCTGCGATTGTCTATCTTCCACTGCTTGGTGCCTCCTACTTTATCTTCGACCTCTTTGATACCAAGGTGGCGGAGAAGAAGGATGCCAATATGCAGACCACGGAATATCTGAATCCGAACCTGCCACAAGCCCATATCAAGGGCGGTGACGGTATTGGAGGAAAGTATGAGAACATGTTGAACGCCTACGGCAAGATAGAAGACCATAGTGCCGTGGAGAATATAGACCGAGACAATGAGCAAGAAAAAGAAGAATACCAAAGCAAGTATTCGGATGCAGAACTGCAACAGTTGGATGCCGAAGCCAAGAAGCAGGCAGAAATGGAAAAACAGAGAGAAGCACAAGAAGCCCATGAGCGACAAAGAGAGAATGAGGCGTTGGCGGAGCTGAACAAGGCACTTGCCGAAGCAAGGCTGAAGGGACAGCAAGCCACGCAATCGAACAGCTCGACTTTAGCAGCTACCTCTCCTACCGACCTGCAAGGCTCAGCCAATGGCGGCATCAACATTGAAGGCAAGATCAAAGTGAATGAAAATGCCAGAAAGGAAGCAGACGAGAATGACAAGCCAAGTGAAGTGGTGAAAAAGGTGAAGACATCATCGGATTACTTCAATACCTTGGCAGTAAATGAGAAAGAGCCGACACTGATAAAGGCTATCATTGACGAGAATGTGAAAGCCGTGGATGGAAGCCGTGTACGTTTGAGACTGTTAGATGATGTGGAAATTGGTGAAATGGTGGTGAAGAAAGGCGCATACCTGTATGCCACCATGAGCGGTTTCAGTTCGCAACGAGTGAAAGGCACGGTAAAAAGCGTGTTGGTGGACGATGAGATAGTGAAAATCAACCTGTCACTCTATGACACAGACGGCATGGAAGGCTTGTATGTGCCAAGCAGCCAGTTCCGAGAGACCAGCAAAGACGTGGCAAGCGGAGCCGTAACCGGCAATGTGGATATGAACACCCCCAATACTGGCAGCAGTTTTTCGCAGTGGGGCATGCAGACCATGCAGAATGCCTATCAGAAAACAAGCAATGCCATAGGAAAGGCAATCAAGAAGAACAAGGTGAAACTGAAATATGGCACCTTTGTGTATCTGATAAACTCGAAAGATACCAAGAGCAAGTAAACATTAAACACAACAAAGTAAACATTACATCAATATGAATATCAAGAAGACCATTGGCACATTGATGATGTGCGCTATAACAGCCACACCCATGATGGCACAACAGACCAGTGCGGAGTGCTATCAGCCCTGCACCTACCAGGAAATGGAGCAGCTGACCGTGAACGAGCAAGTGACTACCGTCATTACGGCAAGTGAACCCATCCGCTTTGTGGATATATCCACCGACAAGATAGCAGGAGACCAGCCCATCAACAATACCGTGCGCTTGAAGCCCAAGGAGGGAATGCATGAAGATGGTGAGGTGCTTGCCATCGTAACCATCGTGACGGAACGATACCGTGCACAGTATGCATTGCTCTATACCACGAGATTGCAAGAGGCAGTGACGGATAAGGAGATACAACAGATAGAAAAGAATGCCTATAACAACCCTGCGGTCACATTGTCCTCAACGGACATGGCTCGTTATGCTCGCCAGATATGGAGTTCGGAAGCCCATGTGAACAATGTGAAGACCAAAGCCCATAAAATGGTGATGAAACTGAATAATATCTATTCGTCAGGTGACTATTTCTTCTTGGACTTCTCGGTAGAGAACAAGACGCATATACCATTTGATATAGACCAAATACGATTGAAGCTGACGGATAAGAAGACCGCCAAGGCAACCAACTCACAGATGGTAGAGTTGCATCCAGTCTTCATGTTGGAGCAGACCAAGCGTTTCCGCTATGGCTACCGCAATGTGATAGTCATTCGGAAAATGACATTCCCGAATGACAAGCAATTAACCATCGAAATGACGGAGAACCAAATCAGCGGTCGTACCATATCATTGAAGATAAACTATAGCGATGTGTTGTCGGCAGACTCATTCAATCCCATATTTCTGAAATAGCAATAATATCCAATGGAAGAAAGCAAGGAGCTACAAGGATTTTACAAGATATTCAGGGCGGTCATCTACATATCCGTGTTGGTGGAGTTCTTTGAGTATGCCATAGACCCAAGGGCAATAGACGGCTTTGGCGGTGTGGTGTGCGACCTGCACGACCGCATCAAGCAGTGGTTTATCTACCATGACGGGAACCTGGTGTATAGCAAGGTGGTGACATTCCTGTTGGTGTGCATCACCTGTGTTGGCACGAGAAACAAGAAGCACTTGGAGTTCGATGCCCGAAGACAGGTGCTGTACCCACTGGTGAGTGGCGTGGGACTATTGGTATTGTCCGTGTGGCTCTTCGGCTATGCGATGGACACTCGTCTCTATGCCCTAAGATTGAACATCATCCTATATATGGTGGCAACCATCATCGGAACGGTGCTGGTGCATGTAGCCTTGGACAACATTTCGAAGTTCCTGAAAGAAGGACTGATGAAAGACCGTTTCAACTTTGAAAACGAGAGTTTCGAGCAGTGCCAGAAGGAAGAATATAACAAATACAGCGTGAATATCCCTATGCGCTACTACTATAAGGGTAAATTCCGCAAGGGATGGGTAAACATCGTAAACCCATTTAGAGGTACTTGGGTTGTTGGTACGCCTGGAAGCGGTAAGACTTTTTCTATTATAGAGCCGTTCATCCGTCAGCACAGTGCAAAAGGTTTTGCCATGGTCGTTTACGACTACAAGTTCCCTACCTTGGCAACCAAACTGTACTACCACTATAAGAAGAACCAACAGTTGGGGAAACTGCCAGAAGGCTGCAAGTTCAACATCATCAACTTTGTGGATGTGGAATACTCCAAGCGAGTGAACCCGATACAGCAAAAGTATATCAATAACTTGGCTGCAGCGAGCGAGACCGCAGAGACACTGCTGGAATCACTGCAAAAAGGTAAGAAAGAAGGCGGTGGCGGCAGCGACCAGTTCTTCCAGACCTCAGCTGTCAACTTTCTCGCCGCCTGTATCTACTTCTTTATCAACTATGGCAAGGAGCCATACGACAAGGACGGCAAGATGCTGATAGCAGAGAAAGTACTTGACCCGAAGACCATGCAGATGAAGCCGACCGGCAAGGTGTTTAACCATGCAGGAGAAGAAGTGGAGCCAGCCTATTGGTTGGGTAAGTACAGCGATATGCCCCATATTCTGAGTTTCTTGAATGAGAGTTACCAGACCATCTTCAATGTGCTGGAGACCGACAATGAGGTAGCACCCCTGTTGGGACCGTTCCAGACCGCCTTGAAGAACAAGGCAATGGAGCAGTTGGAGGGTATGATAGGTACACTGCGTGTCTATACCTCACGTCTTGCCACCAAGGAAAGCTATTGGATATTCCATAAGGACGGCGATGACTTCGACCTGAAGGTCAGTGACCCGAAGAATCCGAGCTATCTGCTGATAGCCAATGACCCAGAAATGGAAAGCATCATCGGAGCATTGAACGCCCTCATCCTCAACCGACTGGTGACACGAGTGAACACAGGGCAAGGTAAGAACATCCCTGTGAGCATCATCGTGGACGAGTTGCCTACACTCTACTTTCATAAGATAGACCGACTGATAGGTACAGCCCGAAGCAACAAGGTGAGTGTAGCCTTGGGATTCCAGGAGTTGCCACAGCTGGAAGCCGACTATGGTAAGGTAGGCATGCAGAAGATCATCACCACTGTAGGCAATGTGGTGAGCGGTTCGGCACGAAGCAAGGAAACGCTTGAATGGCTATCCTCCGACATATTTGGTAAGGTGGTGCAACTGAAGAAAGGCGTGACCATCGACAGAGACAAGACGAGCATCAACCTGAATGAGAATATGGACAGTCTGGTGCCAGCCAGTAAAATCTCGGATATGCCAACAGGATGGATCTGCGGACAGACAGCAAGGGACTTTGTGGCGACCAAGACCGGCATGAATGGCAGTATGAACATACAGGAGAGCGACGAGTTCAAGACCAGCAAGTTCTATTGCAAGACCGATTTCAACATGGCTGACATCAAGAAGGAGGAAAGCGAGTATATGCCACTGCCCAAGTTCTACACCTTCAAGAGCCGTGAGGAGCGTGAGCGCATCCTCTATAAGAACTTCGTGCAGGTCGGTGAGGACGTGAAAGCCATGATAGCGGAGATATTCAACAAGAAGAACGCCAAGTGACAAGCCAATGATACCCCAAAAAGCAAAACAAGAACAACATCCATGACGAAAAAGACAAAAACATACATCATCCTGACACTCTTGTTACTGTGCCAAAGCATCATGGCGCAGAACAAGACACCCACCAACGACAGCCCAAGCCAAGCCGACTTGGGCATTTTCGCTTTGCCTCCCTTTGAGCGAGCCGTGCGCTGTATCAAGTATTATGAGGGATGGCACGACATAAAACGCAACTATCCCTATATCGGGTGGGGACATCGGATATTGCCGCATGAGAAGTTCAGGAAGAACCTCACCTTTCAACAGGCAGACTCGCTATTGCGTTCTGACCTCAGAAGGCTTTGTGCCCTATTCAGAAAGTACGGTAGAGACTCATTAGTCCTTGCCGTACTAGCCTATAATGTCGGTCCCTATAAGATATTAGGGAATGGAAAGTTCCCCAAAAGCCGACTCCTGCATAAAATAGAGCAAGGCGAAAGAAACATACGTAGGGAGTATCTTGACTTTTGTAGATACCAAAAACGCAAGATAGCCTCTATCCATAGGAGGCGACAGACAGAGCTGCTATTGCTATACAAGCCATAGAAGCAACAACGACGAAGTGACTCCAAATAGCTATTGATATACAACTACATTCTTGCCATACCGTTGCTTACATATATAATAATGTGTAAATAACCCAAAAGCAACATTATTCACAAATAAAAAAGTTAGTATTATGGCAACAGTAAAAGTAAAATTCAGAGCATCCTCGGTGCCGGAAAAGAAAGGCACATTGTATTATCACCTCATCCATCAGCGCAGTCTGCGCTGGATCAGTACCGACTATCATGTCTTTCCAGACGAGTGGAACGACAAGAAGTCGGCTATCATTGTTTCTAACCACAACAACAGACAGGCACATCTGCAGCTCATCCAGTCACAGATAGATTGGGAGATGAAGCAGATGCAGCGTATCATCCGTGATAAGGATGCAGAGGGCATCCCTTATACCATTGACGATATAGCCAAGGAGATACAGCTGCTGCCACCGAGCCAGAGCGTTTTTGCTTTCTTCAGACAGCAGATAGCCAAGAAGAAGCTGATGCAGTGCATCGGCACAAAGAATAACTATGCCAATGCAGCCAATCGTTTCATGGAATTTCGTGGCAATGAAGACCTTACCTTCTCACAAATGACCAGCGAGATGATGGAAATGTATCAGGCGTGGCTATGGAACAGAGGTATCGGACAAAACACCGTGGCATTCTATCTGCGAACTCTCCGCACCCTCTACAACAAGGCTGTGGAAGCAGGGCAAGCTCCACCCAACGACATCTTTGTTCACATGCAGACAGCTAACGTGCGAACTGCAAAGCGTGCCATTACTGTAAAGGATATTCGTAAAATAGAGAAATTGGACTTGCCAAGAGGTTCCTCCCTTGACAAGGCGCGAGATCTGTTTCTGCTTAGCTTCTATCTCCGTGGTATGGCATTTGTGGATATGGCGTTCCTGAAGAAGACAGACTTGAAATGTGGCTTGGTGAACTACAACCGTCGCAAGACCCACCAAAACCTCAATATCGAGTGGATGAAGCCGATGCAAGCCATCATCGACAAGTACGCCGAACAAACGAAGGACTCCCCTTACCTGCTACCCATCTTGACAGGCAAGGAATCCTCTCCATACACCGCATACCGCAAGGTAGAGCACAACACCAACTATAACCTAAAGAAAATTGGTGAGATAGTAGGCTTGAAGATACCATTGACCACCTATGTGGCACGCCATACGTGGGCAAGCGTAGCCTTGCACATGAATATCCCGATAGCTACCATCAGCGAGGGTATGGGACACAACTCCTACAAGACCACACAGATTTACTTGCAGTCTATAGACGTAGCAACCATCAATGAAGCCAACGAGCGGATTATAAGAAAGATCTTGAAAGAGTTGTAAATAAATAGTTATGTTTGCCACACCACCAGAATGATGGGTTAAAATGTTTAGCAAATTTCGCCCTTTCTTATGATAAGAGATACAACTTGATGCAAAAATACGAAAAATAGTTGGATTACGTGTCAAATTTCATCATTTTCTGTATGTCACTCTCCAAATTTAACACAATTGTTTAGCAAATCTGCCTCGGAAGAACTCTCAAAATGGCAGATTTGCTGTCTATTCGGTTGTTTTTGCTCTCTTATCATAAGAGTGTGCAACAAATGTAAGATAAAGATACATGTGCAGAGGCTGCATGCCAAGCACTCATAATACGATTAAGATTATGCGCAACAATAACAAATGGACTAGGCTTCCACAACCATCATGTATGGTTGTAGCTGAGGACATAAAGTAGAGCAGAATTTATGAAACCGGATGGTACGAGTTCTTTTTCTACAGCCGACGAGAAACTTGTTTCTCCAAAGGGCAACCACGTTACAGAGCCAGACGCAAAGACTGGTTCTGCGATAAAGAAGTGTCGTCAATCGGACGGAACAACATGGTCTTACATCTTCGTTCATAACAGTAAAGTGAAGAAGTTGGAAGAGCTATTAGAGAAGGACGGCAGAACCTATTTTGTGCATAAGACAGTTCGTTATTTCAAGAAACTTGGCAAACAAAAAGTGCAGCACCAAGAAGTGCCGACCGTCAGCGGTCTAGTCTTCTTCCAAGGTTATCCCGAAGAAATACAAGCCTATCTCGACAATAAGTTCCCACACGCTCGCCTATGCAAAAATTGTAGCACAGGCAAGGTGGCAGAGATACCCGATACACAGATGCAACCCTTCATGCGTGTCGCGGAGACTTCACCTGAGCGCATCCGTTTCCTGCTTCACCCTTACCATTATTATGCTCGCAACCGCATCCTCCTTCGTATCACCACGGGTGAGGTGGCAGGATTGGAAGGTTACATCATCCGTATCGACCGAGACCGCCGCTTGGTAATGGACGTAGGTGGACTGAGCGTAGCTATCAGCGGTGTTCATGCCGAGCATTTTGAGGAAGTGGAGCAAAACAAGACGCATCTTGCCAACGAGGATATCTTCTACAAGCGCAACCTGCAAGAGCGGCAAGTGCTGATAGACCGCTATTTCCATCCTGTGAAAGACGACAAGGAAGTGGCGTTGCAGGCAGAAAACATCGACTATTTGAGAAAATACGCCTTGGATGAAGTGGCACACAACCGCATTACCTTCAATGACACATGGAACATCTATTCCTTCATCATTGAGGAGATCGGCTACTATTATTCTCCATTCATAGAACAGTTTAAGGAACACCTCGACCCCATCATGCGTGAAGGAGGCAAGGTACTCCAAGAAATGGAACAGATTATCAAAAGTCCTCATATCAGTCCTAACGATAAGACCAGATATGAGAATGATTATCAAAGACTCTTGTCGCAATATGATTATCTGTTCTAAAGATTCATACATCATACCATGACCGATTTCGCAACTTTTGCAAAAAAAATCATCAACGAGCTTACGAAAGAAGGCAGAAAGCATACCGCTGAGACACGCAAGTATTCAGCCAATCGCCTATTGATGTTTATGGGCGACAAGCGCACACCTATGGATAAATGGGATGAATTGTTTGTCCAAGACTACGAGACATGGCTGAAAACACAGGGGCTGTCGGCATCTACAACCGCTTTTTACCTGTCGCAATTGTGTGCATTCTATAAGCAAGCTGTAAAAAGAGGTAAAATACAAGAGCAAGACATTTTTCGCTTGGTAAACAAGACACCATCGCCAAAACCTGCCGTCCAACAGTTTCCCTCGATAGCCGAGCTGCGCTATTTGCAGACTCTAAATCTTAACAAGTCACAGGATTTCGCACGAGACATGTTCCTGTTCTCACTTTATGCAAGAGGCATGAACTATGTGGATATGGCTTATCTGAAGAAATCCAACGTTAAAGACGGAATGCTCACTTACATTTCCCATACATCAGATAACAATCCTGCTGTCACTATCAGATGGGACAAGGCAATGCAGCAAATAGCCGACAAATATACCTCCGACACAGAGTATATGTTCCCAATCATCACCAAGGAAGGAAATGCTGATGAAACAGAACAAATTAAACGAAGTCGCCATAATGCGGTATACAACTTGCGTTCTATTGGCAAACAATATAAATTCAGCGTGTCCCCAACCATCGCCATGACCAAGGACTTGTGGCGCAAGATTATGGATGAGGTGAGCGTGAGCGAGGTGATATAAATAAAAGAGTTAATCAAGATGGTTATGAGTAGCCCAACTGCCAACATCCAGACACGGACACTCTTTAGGAGTAGTTTCTGGCAAGTCTCGATGCCCCACTATCTTAGCTTTAGGAAAGAGAATCTTCGGATTCTTGAAAAGATCCACGTGTCTCGTCTCCTGCTCAGTAGTCATGGTGTTGCAAGGCTTGCCTTGCTCATCCAGCCTAAAGAGTTCTTTATTGTTTTCCCTATCAGAGAGACGTATGCAAAGAGGTCTAGGCAGAAATGAAAACTAATAATATAAAATAAGGATTAGAAATATGAGTTTTGACAAGAATAAATATTTAAGTGACGTTTTGCAAACACACAAGTTGCATCACGTTCAAAAGTTTGTTGACAAAGTGCAAGCCAAACGTGATGATATCAAAAAGGTGTTATCCGACCACTATGGCAACAAGAAATATACTGCTTTCAACTCTGGAAGCATAGCCAAACATACTGCTACAAACATCAAGTTTGATATGGATGTAGTAGAGCCATTCAAACGTGACTCATTTGATACACTACAAGCCATGTTTGATGATGTGTATGACATATTGGTACAGGAATATGGCAGTAATGTTGTTAGAAAGCAAAAAGTCTCTGTAGGTTTAGAGTTTCCTATAGAGGATGGTGACGAGTTACCAATACAGATTGATGTTGTTCCAGGTAGAGAGTTATCCGATGATGACTACAGCAAGACAAAAGACTTGAATCTCTGTTTCAATGAAGATCAATGGGGTTTCAAAAAGGGAACATACACAAAGACCAACATAAGCAAGCAGATTGAGCACATCAGTGGAAAAAACACGGAACGTAAGGTTATTCGTCTGTTGAAGATTTGGAAAAAGCATAATAATAAAGACTACAAATCGTTCCTCTTGGAACTGATAAGTATCAAAGCCCTGGATGGAAAGAACTCTGCTGGATTGTGGGAAGACCTGAAACTGACAATGGAATATATCCGTGACAACATAGCCGAAGACAGTTTCCATCTTTACGATGCAGGCAATAGCAATAACGATGTTGTTGCAGCGATGGACTCGTTTAAGCGACAATCTTTGAAATCAGAAATGGATGCTATGCTTAGAAACATAGCGTCAAATGAAGAAGTCTTCTTACCATTCTATTTCCCCAAGAACAAGAAATATGAGGAAAAGGAAGATGACGGATATAAGAAAAAAGAAGGATTTACAGGTGTTTCATATCCAAAGAATCCTCAAAGATTTGGCTAAAGATGATTAACGAGAA
>ENA-OPRX01000285-OPRX01000285.1-human-gut-metagenome-genome-assembly--contig:-NODE-285-length-36632-cov-11.909397_pt1 | contig 36632 bp, 25 predicted proteins | sample MGYA00241450_ERZ501892 | MGnify/ENA primary metagenome ERZ501892 (study PRJEB25962, sample SAMEA2042223) | human gut metagenome | biome: human gut; feature: human-associated habitat; material: faeces...
ATGGATTACTACCAGTGCATTTATGACGCAGAACTGTCGGACAGCACCAACGAGCTTGTACCCGTTGGCGTTGTATCTCCTGGCAGCTTCTATACTACGACCAAAGCGGGCGTCCTGAACGGGTGCGAAACGCATGATGGTTTCATCAGATTTTTCGCTCAGCGCATCCCGGAAGCAGATATTCAGGCGACCGTAACCCTGTTCGGGGAAGGGAGGTGATTCCAATGCACCGGGAAATGTGAGCATCGGTCAGGGCCTCAAACGCGATGAGAGCGGCGCTATTGCCGTCAGCATCGGCGAAGGCCTTGAATTTGACAGCGCCGACGCGCTGACCGTCCGCAAAGAAACCGTTATGACGAGTGAAGACCTGCTCGACGAGGAAGAAACGCAGCAGGAAATCGTTGATATGCTGAAATAATTTTTAGGAGGACACTATTATGTCTAAGCAGATTTCTACCAAGACCACCATCCGCAACCTGACCGCTGAGATCAAGAAGACTTTCGTCAAGAAGGACGCCTTTACCCCTGTGCAGACCGCAGCCAACGCTGCTATCAAGTCTCTTGGCGTTGACGGCAACACCGTGAACTTCTACACCTCTACCGACAAGAGCGGCACTGCTGCTTTCTCCGTTGACTTCCCCTCTGAGCTGTTCCTCGACCAGACCAAGACCACCTTCGTGGCCAAGTTCAAGTTCGATGCTGCGACCTACCCCGGCGCTACCGACCCCAAGCTGGACGGCAAGCCCGTCATGGTGCTGGCCGTCAAGGGCGAGAACCCGAACTCCTGCACCTACTCTTTCCTGAGCATGGCTGCGCTGGTGGATACCTACAAGGCTAAGGCCGTCGGCAAGGATGCTTCCACCACCGTTACCATCGCTGGCTATGAGGTGGATGTCAAGGTCAATGTTTCCGCTGCTGCCGGCAACGCCCTGGTTCTGAAGGACGATGGTCTGTATGTGGACATCGGCGGCAAGGCCGACAAGGTGAAGAACGCCTTTCTTGGCTTGGAGTATCGTTGCCATACACTGATGAAAGTCTATTCTCAAAGCCGTGATGAAATGGAAAAGCAATATAAGGCTGGCATGAAATCTTTGAGTACATACACGAAGTATAGAATCGGGTGTGCCTATGTGGGCGAGTTCTTGCAGACACATTACCATGTGAAGGATATTGCTCTAAAAGAGTTATCGCTGCCTTTTATCACAGACTACGAGACTTTTCTCAGAACCGACAAGCACTTGAAGATAAACTCTGCGATGGTGTTTGTCCGCAATCTCCGTGCAATGGTATTCCGTGCCATAGATAATGAATGGCTCGTAAAAGACCCATTCAGACGATATGAGTACAAGGAAGAAGAGACCACAAGAGAGTTTCTGAGCAAAGAAGAGATTCACCTGTTGATGGAAACACCTATCACAAGAAAGAAGATGAGTATGGTGCGTGACTTGTTCCTGTTCTGTTGTTTTACAGGTCTCGCTTTCATTGATCTGTACAACTTGAAGGAAGAGAACATCAAGGAATTTTTCGATGAAGGTGAATGGATCGTTATCCATCGACAGAAGACTGGAACGGAAGCCAACATCAAGTTGCTTGATTATCCCAAGCAAATTATGGAAAAATACCGTGGATTGTGTGAAGACGGCAGGGTGTTTCCAGTACCCAACTACCAAAGTTGTATGGATTCGCTCAAAAGACTGGGCAAAAAATGTGGTATCACCAAGCCGCTGTCCTGGCATGTCTCCCGTCATTCGTTCGCAACCTCGGTTTGCCTCTCCAACGGAGTTCCAATAGAAACCGTGAGTTCAATGCTTGGTCACAAGGACATAAAGACAACCCAGGTGTATGCCAAGATTACCAAAGAGAAATTGAGCAAAGACGTGGAAAAGTTGTCTCAGCAAATAAATAACATTGAGGAATTCACGTTTGGAAATGTTTGCAACGATAATACTAACACTATAAATGGCAGAGTATGAAACGACAAGTGATAACAATACAAGAAGATATGGTCATCTACGCCCCACATCATGGTGAGGTGTGGATGACAGTTTGGGAGATTGCCGAACTGTTGAATGTAACAGGGACAGCAGTGAAGAATACCATCAAGCGCATTTGGAAACAAAGTGTGCTGAAAGATTTCCAGCATTCTCAATACATCAAACTTGAAAATGGATATTCTGCGCATGTCTATGATATGGAAGTGATTATCGCCATAGCACTTCAAATGGATACATACCAAGCCTTGTTGTTCAGACAATGGTTTATCAGTAAGGTTGTGAACCGCAAGGATTGCCAAGCAGAGCAAGTAAAACACGAGTATCCGATGATTATTGTGATGAACGGAACGATGCCAAGAGGTACAAGTTAGAATCTCTCATCTTTTAATAAGATTCCTACACCTTTATAATATAATAGCGTACAGGGGGAACGATTTTTGTCGTTGTACCCTGTACGCTATTTTTGTTTCGCTATTATGAAGCAGTACCCTCCCCTTGTGAAACAGTGCCGTCGATTATCGGCTTGCGGTAATTACCAGTGAGAAGTGCTTGTATCTCGGATTCCGGATAGAGGGTTTTGCCACATAATATAATGTAGGGCAAAATGCCTTGCCTGCGATATTCCTGCAAGGTACGGCGACTAAGCTTCAAATGCTCGGAGAGTTCCTTGTCGGTGAGGTATCGCTCCCCGTCCAAAGGTGGGCTGTAGGACTCGATGAATGAGGATAGCCAGTTGTTGGCTTTCTTCAAGGATTGCATGGCGGTGTCTATCGACTTGCTCTCATGCGTAAGAAGTTGGTTCATGTTCATTGTTTACAATTTGGATTAAGTGGTGAATATAAAATGTGTTGGCTCGCCCAGGGTGAAGTTTTCGGCTTTGCCTTGGGCGAGCTTGGTTTTATGCTATACCGATTTGATTCTGGCGATAAGCGGAACGATGGCTTTGACCTCTTCGGGGCAGTAATAGAATTGGCGACCTATCTGGGTATGCCCCAAGAAACGGCGGTCACGAAGTTTTTGTAAGGTGCGCTGGCTGATGCGAAGTTGCTGGCAGACCTCATGACCTGTAAGCCATTTGTTCAGACGCTTGCCGTTAGCCTTATGCTTCAGCAACTCTACCTTTTGTACCAAGGCATCGTATCTTGCCATCATCAAGTCGAATGCCTTCTTTTCCATTGTTACTACTTCCATATTCTCTGTTTTATTGGTTCAACAAATTCGGGTGCAAAGTTAATGTGTGTATGTTGAAAAACAATGAAAATGAATAACTGTGGCAGTGCTTTTCTGGGGTTTGCCGACCGCTTGGCAAGAAAAATCAAGAAAATTATACGTGGGTCATTAATGAGTTGTTAAACGGGTAATTCTCAAATGCTTAATTTTGCCGCCGAGAAATAAAAACAACGAATTATATAACATTTCAAACGGAATTAGAATGGAAGTAATAACAATGGAAAGTGCAGCCTTCAAAAAGCTGACAGAACAGTTGACAGAAATAGTCCAGTACGTGCGATTGGCAAAAATGGCATTTCAAGAGAACTTGACGGGTAAGGGATTGAAGCCGATGTTGACCAATGACGATGCAGCTAAGATGCTTGGTGTGAGCAAGCGCACCTTGCAGCGAATGCGCTCAGAGAACCGCATTGATTTTATTAAAATTGGCAATCAATGCCGATACCAAGTTGAAGCCATTGAAAGAATGGTTGAGGAACGAACAATAACAAAGGAAACATGAGCATGGAAGATGGAACATTGAGAAAACTGGAGTTATATCTCCATGACCTACACAAAAAGATAGACGGCATCTACGACATGCTGATGTTGAGACACGAACGAGAGACGGAGCAAAAAGGAAGTTCTGCCATCAATGAAAAATTGCTTGACAATCAAGATCTCTGCCTCTTATTTCAAATATCCCCTCGTTCCCTTCAACGCTATCGCAGTCTGGGAGTGCTTCCCTACAAGCGTTTGGGGCAGAAAACCTACTACACGGAAGAGGATGTGATGCAGTTTGTAGAGAATAATGTCAAAGAATTCAAGAAAGAGAATGTGGAGCATTACTTGACTCGCATTCATCAGAAATTCAAATAACAACAGTATTCACCATTAAAAATTTACAATTATGGTACAAAAGAAAAAGAGTGATGAACAGGACGTGCTGGTAGTCCGTGACGAGAAGACGGGCGAGATCAGCGTCGTCGCCGGACTCAGCAGGGACGGCACACCGAAGCGAGCACCCGCCAAGGCGGAGAACACGTCCGACTTCCTGCGTTTTGACCGCAACAGTGACTTGATGGACAGTTTCTTTAGAAACTTCTACCGCCAGTGCAAGGAGCCAAGCCGTTTCGGATTCTACCGCATAGCGGCAGACCAGGTGGAAAACCTGCTTGGCGTGATGAAGGAGTTGCTGAAAGATCCGGAGGCTAACAAGGAGATTCTTTCCGCCCACAAGGTTGACACCTCCAATTATGAGAAAGAGGCAAAGCAATCGGAAGGTCAGGCGAAAGAAACCGCATCATCGGACGATGCGTCCAAGACGCAAGCTAACACAGAAAAAGAGAATGTATCATCTGAACAAACCAACGAAAAAGAGAACGACATGGAACAGAAACCAGAACAGACCGCAACCGAACAGCAGGCACAGACCGCTTCGGGTGTAAAGCAGAACCTCATCAGTGGTAACGATGTGAACCTGCAGGAACTTGGTGCCAAATATGGCATAGACTTCAACAGTATGAATGAGAAGGATATGAAAGCCCTGCTCAACTACGGCAAGACGGGGCTTGTGATTGTGAAGCCGACCTTCGGCGGTGAACAGATAGAGATACAGGCCCGTCTGTCATTCCGCAAGGACGATAACGACCAGTTGCAACTCGTGCCGCATTTCGTGCGCAACGAGCCTAAACTCGATGTCGCTTACAAAGGCTATACCTTCACTCCAGAGGACAAGAAGAACCTGTTGCAGAACGGCAACCTCGGAAAGGTAGTGGATTTCTCCGACAAGAATACAGGTGAGCTGCGTCCTCATTTCATCAGTATCGACCGTCTCACCAATGAGATTGTTGACATCCCGACCAACAAGGTGCGCATACCCGATACCATCGGCAAGACACCTATTACCAAGGACGACAAGAGAATACTCTACTCAGGTATTCCGCTTCGCAAGGAGATTGAGCTTGCCAACGGGCGCAAGTTCACACCGCTGCTGCAGGTGAATGTGGAACAGCGTGGCGTGGAGTTCGTGCCTGGCAGCACAAGACAGGCGCAAGGTCAGAAACAGAATGGAGACAAGAAGCAAACCGCTGACAAGCAGGAGCAGAAGGCAGAAGGTGATGCGGGCGGTCAGAAGAAGCAGCAAGATCCGAACCACTGGCTCAATGAGGACGGGACCATCCGCCGACTCAACACCTATTTCAAGAAGGAACTGACCGAGCAGCAGAAGGACGACTATGTGGCAGGCAAGACCATCGAGATCAAGGAAGTGCCGAACAAGAACGGCAGCGGTACCTATACCGCCTACGTGAAGTTCGACTTCGACAAGATGCAGCCACGTTCCTACCGCAACAATCCAGACCTCAAACAGGCGAAGGAACAGATTCCGACCAACGAGAACAAGGTACAAGTCGCCGTCAACGAGCAGGGCAAGACCCATGAGGCGACCAAGCACACCAAGGAGCCGCTGATTCCGGGACAGTCTGCGCCAAAGAACGAAAAGCAGCAGAAGGAACAGAACGCCGAGGAACAGAAGCCAAAGAGAAAGGCAAGAAGCGTGAAGATGTAGTTGCCGCCACTTGATCCACAGAGTTAATCATCCATCATAACAACCGACATCTGCGACCGTCTATCCCACGGTTGCGGATGTCACAAAAACAACAGACAATGAAGACAATCATCGCAGAGAAACCAAGCGTAGCCAAGGAAATCGCCCATATTGTAGGAGCTGACAAGCGTGAGGAAGGCTATATGCAGGGCAATGGCTATTATGTGACATGGGCATTCGGACATTTAGTGCAGCCTGCCATGCCGGAAACCTACGGCATGAAGGGATTCCATGCAGAGAATCTGCCTGTGATTCCCGACCCGTTCGTTCTTGTTCCCCGACAAGTCAAGACAGAAAACGGCTACAAACCAGATGCAGGTGTGCTTGCCCAGATTAAAATTATCGGCAAGCTGTTTGACAGCAGTGAGCGCATTATCGTAGCAACCGATGCCGGACGTGAGGGAGAGTTGATTTTCCGATACCTCTATGCGTATCTCGGTTGCAGGAAGCCTTTCGACCGTCTCTGGATCAGTTCGCTTACGGACACCGCCATCCGTGAGGGACTTCTGAACCTCAGGGACGGCAAGGAGTATGACAATCTCTATCATGCAGCCAAGGCACGAAGTGAGGCAGACTGGCTCGTCGGCATCAACGGCACACAAGCCCTTACTATAGCCGCAGGACGTGGCACCTATTCCGTAGGTCGTGTGCAGACTCCGACACTTGGCATGGTGTGCGAACGCTATTGGGAACACAAGCGTTTCGAGTCGAAACCGTTCTGGCAGGTACACTTCGGTGTGGTTGATGCAGACAGTGGCAATATACTGAAGTTCACATCAGTCAACCGCTGGACAGACAAAGCTACCGCAACCGTTATATATAATAAGGTGAAAGATACCGGTTCTGCCATCATCACAAAGGTCGCAACCAAGCGAAAGGTGGAGAAGGCACCGCTCCTTTACGACCTCACCACCTTGCAGAAAGAAGCCAACTCCCAGCATGGCTTCACGGCAGAGCATACACTCTCCATCGCCCAGAAACTCTACGAGGCAAAGTTCATCACCTATCCGAGAACATCAAGCCGCTATATCTCGGATGATATATTTGCCACCCTTCCCAAACTCTTCAAGAATCTGGAGAATCATTCGGAATATGGAGAAAAAGTGAAACTCTTGCCTGGCAGTGAGGACTACAGCAAGAACAGCGTGAATGCAGCCAAAGTGACCGACCACCATGCCCTGCTCATCACAGAAAATGCAGCCATAGGTCTTTTCAAGGACGAGAAGATCGTTTATGACATGATATTGTGCCGGATGATTGAAGCGTTCTCGGCAGACTGCATCAAGGACATCACATCAGTATCGGCGCAAGTGGATCATGAAGCTGAGTTTGGCATCTGTGGCTCCATCATCCGACAGACTGGCTGGCGAGCGTTGTCGCTCAAGGAAAAGAACAACAGGCAGGACAAGGATGCAGACGCAACAGACAATGAGGTTAAGGAGCAAGTCATTCCCAACTGGCAAGAAGGACAGCATATCACTCTTTCTGGCTGCACCATCACGGAGGGTAAGACCAAACCTAAGCCTTTGCATACGGAATCCACATTGCTTGCTGCTATGGAGACCGCAGGCAAAGAGATAGAAGATGATACGATGCGCCAGGCAATGAAGGACAGCGGTATTGGCACACCTGCCACACGTGCCGCCATCATCGAAACCCTGCTCAAACGAGAGTATATGGTGCGCCAGCAGAAGAAACTTGTGCCGACGGAAAAAGGACTCGCCCTGCATTCCGTGGTGAAGAACATGGCGATTGCCAATGTGGAGATGACGGGCAAATGGGAGGCGGAACTTGCCAAGATTGAACGAGGTGAAGCAAGTGCAGACGGGTTCACCCATAGTATCGAAGGCTATACCCGTGAAATCACTGCGGAGCTGTTAGGTTGTGACAGACTTTTCTGCCACAAGGATTCCGGCTGCCAGTGTCCGAAATGCAAGCAAGGTACCATGCAGTTCTTCGGAAAGGTAGTAAGATGCAGCAACAAGGAGTGCGGTATGCCAGTGTTCAAGCAGGTAGCAGGAAAGTTGCTCACTGATGCCGACATCACCGACTTGCTTACCAAGGGCAAGACCAGAACGCTCAATGGTTTCACCAGCAAGCAAGGCAAACCTTTCTCCGCAGCCATAGCCTTTGACGAGAATTTCAACACGAAATTCGTCTTTGCAGAGCGCAAAACAGCAGAAAAGCGAGGAAATGTGAAGAGATACAAGAAATAGTTTGTACCTTTGCCACCGAAACATGGTTCATAAATGGTGTCTTTATTTAGGATGCTTTTATTTACTGTGGATTAAGTGGCGGCACTCGGAGGGATACCGAGTGCCTTTTTCTTGCTTTCAAATAACATCAACCGCCATCCACGGTTTATTATTCACCACTTAATCCATTCAACTGACAAATGAACAGAAAGAAACAGGCACAGACAGAGCTGTCCTATTACGGACTGTATCTCTTGAACCATCTCAGAGAGAACCGTTTTCCACAAGCCAACGATGCGGACTTTATCCGCGAACGTGCAGACCATGCCGCAGAAGTATATGAGCAGGCACGGCGTGATGCCCTCTTTGCCGATGCGGCACAAGAGCTTGCCATGTCAGCATTGCTGAAAGGTCTCCGCTTTTCCAAGTACAGCATCCTGTATGATGTTGTTGACAGTGAGTTTCCCCTGGAGGTAGCAGTAGAAGACCAGGAAGCGTTTGTCAAGCACCTCCTGCCTCTGGTTGACAACGTGTATTCCATTTACGACCTCACCGATGACGATTTTGCCCAGTCACCGGACTATGACCAGCTCTATACAGAGTTGACTGGAGCCGTAGCCCTTTTCATAGAGTCAAATGGCGTACAATAGAAAACAACGTCTGAACGACAACATCAAGGCGATAGAGACGGCATTCATCCTTGACAGGGAACAGCGCACGCCGACCGCCCGTGAGCGTCTCCTTCTGGAGCGTTATTGCGGATTCGGGGGATTGAAGTGCATCCTGAACCCTGCCAGGGAACTGGCGGATGCCGTCCATTGGGCAAAGTCAGACCTTGAATTGTTTGCTCCAACAGTGGAGCTGCATAGACTTATCCGTGAAAACAGCAAGAATGAAAGCGAGTACAAACAGTTGATGGACAGTCTGAAACAGTCCGTCCTCACGGCATTCTACACGCCGTCAGCCGTTACGGAGGCTCTGACGGATGTGTTGAAAGAGCATCAGATTATCCCCGGAAAGGTGCTTGAACCATCGGCAGGCATCGGTGCCTTTGTCGATTCCGTCTTGGATAACAATCCCAAGGCAGACATTATGGCATTTGAAAAAGACCTGCTTACGGGAAAGATACTCCGCCATCTGCACCCGGAGCAGAAAGTGCGCATAGAGGGATTCGAGAAGATAGAAAAGCCTTTCAATGACTACTTCGACCTCGCCATCTCAAATATTCCGTTTGGCGATGTTGCCGTGTTTGATCCGTCCTATACAGCCATGAAAGGCATGAGGGCACTTGTCACCAGACGCATACACAACTACTTCTTTGTCAAGGCTCTTGATACGGTAAGGGACGGCGGGTTGGTTGCCTTCATCACCTCACAAGGCGTATTGAATGCCAAAAACAACAGTGCCGCGCGTTTTATGATGCTCTATCATGCTGATCTCGTGTCAGCGATTCGTCTTCCCAACAACCTGTTCACGGAAAATGCCAATACGGAAGTGGGCAGTGACCTCATCATCCTCCAGAAAAACAGCCAAAAGGAGTCGCTGCGAGGAGATGACAACCTGCTTGACACTGTCTATAATGACGAGAACCGCATTCCGACTAACAACTACTTTCTGGAGCATCCGGAACGCATTATCCATACAACGGCAAAGTTGGATACTGACCCGTTCGGCAAACCTGCAATGATATACACGCATGAGGATGGTGTGGAAGGCATTGCAGAGGATTTGCGAAAGATGCTCCATGAAGACTTTAAGAAGAACCTCAATTTGAACCGATACTTGGGGATAGAGGAAACAAAGGCTGAGGAAGTTAAGGAGGTTGAAGAAACAGAAAAGATAGAAAAAACAGAGAAGATGAAGCCTTCCATTGAGGAAAAGCAGAACGATACGGTAATATCCTTGCAAAAGCAGGAAAAGCCTACTGATGATGCAGAGCTATCCCAAAAGTCCAATCATCAGCAGCCACCAGTTCAAATGACGCTGTTTGACCTTTGGGGAATGGAAGAAGAAAACCGTCAGGCTGTACATTCTACGAAGAAGAAAGCAGAGGTAACAGTGGGTGCTGCCGCCAAGAAAGTGTCAAGGAAGAGAGCAAGTCCGTTGGTAAAAAGCGTCAATCCGACTTTTGAAGTTGTGACAAAGCCTGTGGAAAAAGAAGAAAAGCCTTCGTTGACAGATGTAAAAGAGCAGGAAACAGCACAGGAGACAAAACCAATCCTGCCTGGGGATGAGCCATACGCAAGCATCTCTTGGGAAGAGAATCCGCCAATCAACGGCTTTTACGAGATGATGATGACCATGGCTCCCGAAGACAGGGTGCTGCTGCGCCAAAAGGCGGAACTGTACCGTCAGGAACAACTCAAGGCTTTGGGCGTTGAAGATACGCTTGATCCGAAGTTCAAGCCGCCGATGGAACCTATAGAAGTTCTCAAAGTTCAAATCGGGCATGGGCAGTCGAAAGGGAATGAGGCAAAAGAAGATTCCAAGACTCAGAGCACATTGAAAGAAACAAATCATGAGCGGGAACAACAAAAAGAGCAAGAAAGAAAGCGGGAAGAGCTGGCAAAGAAGAAAGAGGATGCTATGAAGCCCCGTCCGTTTGATGAGAAACTGGAAAGTTTTCATCGTGAGGGTTCTATGGTGCTCGACTCTGCCAGAAATATCGGTGTATTGAAAGACCTTACCAAGTATGGTGCTACCTTCATGCCGTTGGATCTGAATATGGAGCAGAAAGAAAAGGCAGTCTTGTATATCGCCCTCCGTGATGCCTATCAGAAACTTTACACCTATGAAGCGGAAGAACAGACGGAAAACAAGCAGATGCGTGAGAGTCTGAATGTCTATTATGACGCTTTTTTCATCCGCTTCGGCAACCTCAATGCCAAGCAGAACGTGAAGTTCATCCTTATGGATGCCTCAGGGCGCGACATGCTGTCGTTGGAACGGGTAGAAAACGGACAGTTCACAAAGTCAGACATCTTCGACCACCCGGTCTCTTTTTCGCTTGACGAGGTCAGTCATGTGGATTCTCCAGAGGAAGCGCTCACCGCCTCGCTCAACAAGTTCGGCCGTATCGACTTGCCGTATATGACAGAATTATCGGATATGCCGGAACAGAAACTGACGGAAGCGCTTAAAGGACGTATCTATTACAATCCACTCATAGATGGCTACGAGATTGCCGACCGCTTCATTGCTGGCAATGTCATAGAGAAAGCGGAGCGTATAGAAGAATGGCTGAAGGAAAATCCCGACCATGCAATCGTGAGGGAGTCGTTGGAAGCCTTGAAGGCAAGCATTCCCGAACCGATAGCCTTTGAGGACCTGGACTTCAACTTCGGTGAGCGTTGGATACCTACAGGTGTGTATTCCGCTTACATGAGCCACCTCTTCAATACACAGGTCAGCATCGTCTATTCCGACAGCATGGACGAATATTCGGCAAAATGCAGTATGAAGACCATGGTCATCACGGATGAGTATATGGTGAAGGGATATTACCGCCACTATGACGGCATGAGTCTTCTGAAACATGCCCTGCACAACACCTGTCCCGACATGATGAAAAGCATCGGTGAGGATGAACACGGCAACGACATCAAGGTGCGTGACAGCGAGGGCACACAGCTTGCCAATGCCAAGATTGACGAAATCCGCAACGGGTTCTCTGAATGGCTGGAGGAGCAGTCTGACTCCTTTAAGGAACGCTTGACCACAATGTACAACCGGAAGTTCAACTGCTTCGTGCGTCCGAAGTATAACGGTTCTCACCAGACCTTCCCCGGCTTGGACTTGAAAGCCCTTGGCGGAAAGTATGGTGTCAAGAGTGTGTACCCAAGTCAGAAGGACTGTGTATGGATGCTTTTGCAGAACGGCGGCGGGATATGTGACCATGAGGTGCTGCGCCCATAAGGGCATACTGTAAATGTAGGTTTGGCAACCTACCCAGCAAGGGTTTTCTACGCTGGTCATCAGCCAACTTATCCACTTAGCTGAAAAGCGGTGGGGAGTGTAGCATGTTGGAAACGGCATAAGTCGGCTAACTATCATGCAGCTACTGAATGTCAAGATGAAACGATGAATACGAGGATGAAGACTATACTGTTTGAACGACAGTCCAAGACGTTAGTTGGTAAACACAGACCTAAGATAGTTATAAAGGTCTGTCTGCAATACTTCCACTTTCCGACTTCGAGTGCGAGAGCAGAAAACCGATTGCAGGTCAGCCGCAATAAGCGGAAAAGGACGAAAATCGCATCCGACAATTCATCAAGCCAATAGTTACAGTATTGCTTAAATGGGGATTACCTAAACCGAAGTGCCAACAAATGGCTATAGGAAGTGGGTTCTTTGAAAATTCGGCAAGGTAACAGAGTCTCCGTAGTAGTCCGAGCAAGGGAAAGCCTTGTACATGGCGAAGGGAGACAGTGTGTTATTTTTAATATGTTAAATGAATGATGTGTGAGACATTATGAGAAATTCAGAAAATGTATTAAACAGTCTGGCTGGGCATAGCCAAGACCTAAGCTACAAGTTTGAAAGACTTTACAGACTGTTGTTCAATGAAAATCTGTTTGCAGAAGCCTATCAACGGTTGTCCCGAAATCCAGGCAACTGCACAAAAGGAACTGACGGACAGACAATAGACGGAACAAGCATAAAGCGCATCCGTGACCTCATAGAACAACTAAAGGATGAAAGCTATCGTCCTTGTCCTGCAAGAAGAATATACATACCCAAAAAGAATGGAAAACTTCGTCCGTTGGGTATCCCTTCTTTCAAGGACAAGCTCGTTCAAGAAGTAGTAAGAATGATACTCGAAGCAATTTACGAGGGACACTTTGAGGATTGCTCGCATGGTTTTAGACCACACAGAGGGTGTCATACTGCTATGGCTTCCTTGCAAAAGGGAGGTTCGGGAACAAGATGGTTCATAGAGGGTGACATCAAGGGATTCTTTGACAACATCAGCCATGATGTTCTCATAAGCATTCTTAGTGAACGCATCCACGATGAGAGGTTTTTGCGACTGATACGAAAATTCTTGAAAGCGGGTTACTTGGAACAGTGGGAATACAAAAACTCCTATATCGGCACTCCACAAGGCGGTATCATCAGTCCTATCTTGGCGAATGTCTATTTGGACAAGCTCGACAAATTCATGTTGAGATATATCGAGACATTTAACAAGGGTAAAGCACGTCAACGCAACCCTGAATACAAGAGGGTTGCCAATCGTAAAGACAAACGAGTAAAGAAACTGAAGAAGGAACAGGACGAGCAGAAGAAAGGTGTTTTACGTTCAGAGATAGCATCCCTGCATCGTGAAATGCAACGACTTCCTGCAACTCTTGACATGGATGAAAACTTCAAGAGGATGAAATACGTACGGTATGCAGACGATTTTCTGATTTGTGTTATTGGAAGCAAGGCTGACTGCCAAAATGCAAAAGAAGATATTAAAAACTTCTTGCAGGAACAGCTGAAACTTCAACTTTCAGACGAGAAGACATTTATCACAAATGCTCATGATACAGCAAAATTTCTTGGATTTGAAGTCACTGTCCGCAGTACAAACAAAACGAAAAAGGATTACAGAGGGATTCCGATTCGCTCCCTTGACCATAAGGTTGTCTTATTGTTGCCATTTGAGGCAATGAGAAAGAAACTGCTGGACTACGATGCCATGCGCATTGTAATCAAGGATGGCAAGGAAGTATGGGAGTCAACTTCTCGTCCCTATCTTCGTAGTAATGACGACCTTGAAATTCTGAACCGTTACAATTCAGAAATCAGAGGTATCTACAACTACTATTGTATTGCTAACAATGTCAACATTCTCAACAGTTTCTATGGAATCATGAAAGAGAGTATGTACAAGACATTCTCGTCAAAGTACGAATCTACCGTAAGAAAGATTGCCAACAAGTATTGTAAGGACAAGATTTTCACGGTAAGATACCAAAACAAAAAAGGTGAATGGTTGGAACGTACCTTATATCATGGTGGATTTAGGTTGAACAAGGAAGCGCGCATTGACAATGCACACATTATGCCCAATTACTATGGAATGGAGAGTACAAGCCTTATGGCTCGCTTGAAAGCCCATAAATGTGAATATTGTGGAGCTGAGGACAATCTGAAAATGATACACGTCCGCAAGCTCAAAGATTTGAAAGGCAAAGAAGCATGGGAGAAACTCATGATTGCCCGACAAAGAAAAACAATCGCAGTTTGCGAGAAATGTTATAACAAAATTCATGGAAATAAATAGACTGACAATAACCACGGAGAGCCGTATACTTGGAGACGAGTACGTACGGTTCGGCGGCGAGTACATTGAAACCTGCTTCCATAAAGGGAAGCAAGGCGCATTGTGCTTAGCCATTGGAACTGGCAAAACCCTCATCATGTGCATGGCTGCGCATGAGATGAAACGCCTCGGTATGGCTCACAAGCCGATGATTATCGGACTGAAAGCCAATGTCGCGGAGATAGCTGCCACCTATCAGACAGCTTATCCCCATGCGAGGATACTCTATGCCTCGGAGAAGGATTTTTCCACCAAGAACCGTGTCAGTTTCTTCAACAACATCAAGAACAACGACTATGACTGTGTAATCATGTCGCATGACCAGTTCGGGAAGATACCGCAATCGCCAGAACTCCAGCGGCAGATATTGCAGGCGGAGCTTGATACCGTGGAGGAAAACTTGGAAGTGATACGCACGCAGGGCAAAGACGTGTCACGGGGAATGCTCAAAGGCTTGGAAAAGCGAAAGCAGAATCTGGAGGTGAAGTTGCAGAAGATAGCCTACAGCATCGAGCAGCGCACCGATGATGTGGTGGACTTCCGCATGATGGGCATCGACCACTTGTTTGTGGACGAGAGCCACCAGTTCAAGAACCTCATGTTCAACACCCGTCACGACCGTGTGGCAGGACTCGGCAACAGCGAGGGAAGCCAGAAGGCACTCAACATGCTCTTTGCTATCCGTACCATACAGGAGCGGACAGGCAGAGATCTGGGAGCGACATTCCTGTCGGGAACAACCATCAGTAACTCACTGACAGAGTTGTATCTGCTCTTCAAGTACCTGCGCCCCAAGGAACTGGAGCGTCAGGACATCCGCTGTTTCGATGCGTGGGCGGCAATCTTCGCCAAGAAGACTACCGACTTCGAGTTTAACGTCACCAACAACATCGTACAGAAGGAGCGTTTCCGATACTTCATCAAGGTACCGGAGCTTGCTGCTTTCTACAACGAGATAACCGACTATCGCACGGCGGAGGCGGTTGGCGTGGACAGACCACAGAAGAACGAGATTCTTCATAACATACCACCGACACCCGAGCAGGAGGACTTCATCCAAAAACTGATGGAGTTTGCCAAGACGGGTGATGCCACCATCCTCGGAAGACCGCCTCTGTCGGAAACGGAAGAGAAGGCAAAGATGCTCATTGCTACGGACTATGCCCGAAAGATGGCTCTCGACATGCGCATGATAGACCCGACTTGTGAGGATCATCCCGACAACAAGGCGAGCCATTGTGCGAAGATGATAGCCGACTACTATCACCGTTACGACGGTCATAAGGGCACGCAGTTCGTATTCTCAGATCTGGGAACATACCGACCGGGCGAATGGAACGTGTATTCAGAAATCAAGCGCAAGCTGATAGAGGATTACGGCATACCGTCGTCTGAAATCCGCTTCATTCAGGAGTGCAAGAACGAGAGGGCAAGAAAGGCGGTGATAGCAGCCATGAACGAGGGTTCGGTACGAGTATTGTTCGGCTCCACATCTATGTTAGGTACAGGCGTAAATGCACAAAAAAGGTGTGTGGCTATCCATCATTTGGATACACCGTGGGTGCGACATGAAGTCGCATAGATAATTGTTGGAATGATACTTTAAGTATCAGTTTTAACCCGCTGTTCCGTCAGCGGTAGCCTACCGACCGATGCACCTTAATGTTGTATTAAGCGGTCGGGACAAAGTACACTTTCGCAAGACAAGACAGAACCGTGAGGGGAAGTCAAGTATGGTTAGTATCATACCGTAGAGTGGCGAGGCTGGATAGTATGGTTAGCGTAAGCGAACTGTTAGTAAACTTCGTAATGTCGTAAAAGAGTGCAAGATACTGATACACTCTACCCAAAATGGGATGCGGTCAGATAATCCTCTCCATGGTAGGATTACACGGATGTAAAGACCGTCGGAGGATGAGACAGAACCTAACCTATCCGTTAGTTATCTATGTGGAACATGGTAAGCCTGTACATCTCCTGTCAGACAAAAGACAGGTAAGCTGAAAGTAATGGATGCTGAATGATGTGCAGGTATAAGATAACAGAGAAAGCGAATGCCGTTCTGTAATGGGACGGATAGGGTTTGAGCCACTTATCACGAGTTGACAAGGGACAACATCAACCTACCACGAAAGTGGGCAGACTTCTGTGGTAATGTTTGGGAGGCAAATACCCAACATTAGCCAAATGGTAATTCTTTACAATAAACTTTTAGAACTTTTTAAAGTAGGAATGCAAATGAACGATAAAATCAAAGAAAATCTCCTCGACCAATCGTGTGCGCCGACTGACAACCTGCAATCAAATTGGGACAGAATAGACTGGACTAAGGCGGAGCAAGCTGTTAAGAAGCTTCAAGCTCGTATTGTAAAGGCTCAGAAGGAAGGCAGACATAACAAGGTGAAAGCCTTGCAATGGACGCTTACCCACTCTTTTTACGCAAAAGCCTTAGCCGTAAAGAGGGTTACTTCTAACGGGGGTGGTTGTACTCCTGGGGTTGACAAAGAAATATGGGATACCCCTAAAGCTAAAACGCAAGCAATAACCCAACTCAAACGCAGAGGCTACCAGCCAATGCCGCTGAGAAGAGTTCATATCAAGAAGAGCAACGGCAAACTGCGACCGTTGGGAATACCGACAATGAAAGACAGAGCCATGCAAGCACTCTATCTTATGGCATTGGAGCCTGTATCAGAAACTACAGCTGATACTCGTTCATACGGTTTCCGCAAGGAACGCTGCTGTATGGATGCAATACAGCAATGTCATAACATTCTCCGAAAGGGATATTCTCCCGAATGGATTTTGGAGGGTGACATAAAAGGGTGTTTTGACCATATCAGCCATGAGTGGTTACTTGCCAATATCCCAATGGATAAGGCAATACTCCGAAAATGGTTGAAATGTGGCTATGTTTTCAACAAGCAAATGTTCCCGACCGAGGAAGGAACACCGCAAGGTGGTATAATTTCTCCGACACTTGCCAATATGACTTTGGACGGATTGCAGAAAGCTCTTGCAGATAGATATAAGCGCCATCATGTTAATGGTAAGTTGTATTCACCAATGGTGAACCTTGTACGTTATGCGGATGATTTTATCATCACTTGCGAGAACAAGGAAACTCTTGAAAATGAGATCAAACCATTGGTTGCTGAATTTATGTCTGAAAGAGGTCTGACCTTATCAGAGGAAAAGACGGTGATAACCAACGTGCATGACGGTTTTGATTTTCTTGGCTTTAATATCCGCAAATACGGCAAGGACATATTGACCAAGCCGACAAAGAAATCCGAGAAACGCTTTATGGAGAATATCCGTAAGGTAATTAAGGAGAACAAGGGTTGCAGACAGGAGTCGTTAATCAGAATGTTGAACTCTAAAATCCGAGGATGGGGAGGTTATTATCAGCATGGAGCGACACGTGATTCATTTCACAGAATCGACCATCAGATATTCCTCTCACTATGGCAATGGGCAAAACGCCGTCATTCCAAGAAAGGGAAACGGTGGATAAAAGACCGATATTGGCATGACATTCGAGGGAACAAATGGACTTTCGCTTCAAAATTCAAGAAACCAAACGGAAAGGAAGACCAATTGACATTATTGTCTCTGACTTCATCGTTTCCATTCCTGCAATACACGCAGATTAAAGGAGACATGAACCCGTTTGATGCAGACTGTCGTCTGTACTTCTATAAAAGAAAGAAGTCGAAAATGCTTGTTACGCTAAAAGGACGCAAGTTACTGCTGTACCTATGGGAAAAGCAAGGACGCAAATGTCCTATATGCGGTGAGCCTATTGATACGCACAAGGCATGGAATGTCATGCCAACCGTTCAAAACGGAAAGAAATGCAATCTGTTGGTTCATGATGAATGTTTTAAATTATCCCGCAAATCAAATGGAAACAAGAAGTAGTTTGAGCCGGTCTCTGCATACAAACAGAGGCTTAGAAAAGCTTGAGCCGTATGAGGGGAAACTCTCATGTACGGTTCTTAGGGGGGAAGAGGGCAGCAATGCCCTTGACCTACCCGATCGACCGTCAGACTTGGCACAGCGTGACGGTCGAGGTGTGCGTGCTGGTAACGAGATTGCCAAGCTGTATGCCGACAACAAGGTGGATGTCATCATCTATGCGGTGGAAAAGTCGCTTGACTCGTACAAGTTCAACCTCCTGCACTGCAAGCAGACTTTTATCTCGCAGTTGAAAAGCGGAGCCTTGGGAGCGAGAACCATTGACGAGGGAGCGATGGATGAGAAATCGGGCATGAATTTTTCCGAGTATATGGCTATTCTCTCCGGAAATACCGACTTGCTTGACAAGGCGAAGCTGGAGAAGAAGGTTGCTTCTCTGGAGGGTGAGCGCAAATCGTTTAACAAGGGCAAGCGTGACTCAGAAACAAAATTGCAGTCAAAGACGGCAGAGCTGGGCAACAACAAAGCCTCTCTCAAGGGAATGACCGAGGACTACGGCAAGTTTATGGGCAAAGCCAAGAAAGACAAGGACGGCAACATCCTCAACCTCATCACTCTTGATGGTGTGGAGTCCACGAACTTAGAGGTTATAGGAAAGCATCTGCAAATGTTGGCGGAGAAAGAGACAACTGGCGGACAATACAAGCGGATTGGAGAAATTTACGGATTCCCTGTCAAGATTGTCAGCGAGACAAGTTTCGAGAATGGTCTTCCATTTGTTGACAACCGCTTTTTTGTCGAGGGCAATTACAAGTACCAGTACAACTACGGTCACATTGCCAAGTCGGACCCGATAGCAGCGGCAAACAACTTTCTGAATGCCTTACAGAAGATACCAAGCTACATTGAGCAGTATGATTCAAGATGCAAGGCTTTGGAGAAAGAGATACCGCAGCTGGAAGAGATAGCTGGCAAGACTTGGAAGAAAGAGGAAGAACTGAAAGGTCTTAAAGCGGAACTGGCGGCGTTGGACAGAAAAATACAGTTAGAATTGGCACCACCTGTTCCAGAAAAGGATATAAGTGATAAATCTCAAAAAGAAAACAACACTATCAAATCGGGAGAATTCTACGCAGATACTATAGTACAACAAGAAAGGAAGGTCCGTATTGGTCTTTAATTGTTCTATTTATAAAGTGGCAAACAAACTTATTATGAGTTTGTTTGCTACTTCTTTTTCTTAATACTGTATAAATTATCTAAAATTCATAGCTCTCCGTTCACGTTTTGATATCAAATAGTAATGAAAAACAGCATTTGTTTATATAAAATTTCTGAGATACTAAAGCGATTTGGCTTAAATAGTCTTAAATTTACAACGTCGTATTTATATTTTCTGCCATTTCTTGTCTTTTCTCAATAAATTTTCGTATTTTTGCAGTCGGATTGTATAGCCAGACCGCAGTTGTCGCTGTAAGACGAGTTCTTTCATGATAACCGAGTCGGGCAGCCTACGCCGTGCTGAGTGTAGTAAAGTCAACCATGACATATCTATACGAAAGCGAGCATTGGGTGGGAAGGCAATCCAGACATTTTGGAAGGCGTTTATCGACGCTGTGTTTAAAACTCTATGTAAATTTAGCAAGTTCACCGTAATTCTGGTCTTGAACGTAGCCAATGGTAGATGTCCCGGGTGTGATTATGTCAATCTCGTGGAGACCTGTAAGTATGGATAGTACCCTTTTGGGTGTAGTCTAATGTATTATATGGTCTTTTTGCGGTAATGATTTTCATATCGGCGTGGGCTCTGACGTTATCTGCTCAACCCAAATAGGCAATTGCTAGAGCCTCAGAGAGTTGAATAGACAACAGGACGATTCCACGTCTTTTTTGTCGCTCTTTAACGGATTTCTGTCTAGAAAAAAGTTAGCACCGATATGAAAATCGATGAATGGACATCAGAAGATGTACACACCTCAGGAGGTGGGGAATTCCCTCCTTGCGCTGGACTTACCTTCAACGTCCTCCCCGAAGCTCAAAGCACTGTTTCTGCTGAGAGTTCACAAACAGGGGTGTCCACTAGAAATGCACATATAGCAAGTAAGCCTAAAGTACAAAAAGAGGAAGAAATACCTCATTGGTATGCCTTACGTACTACCTATGGTAGAGAGGGAAAGGCATACGACTATATGACAGCCAAAGGCATCACGGCTTTCTATCCTACCATCAAAACGGTAAAACTAATAAAAGGTAAGCGCAAAGTTGTTACCGAGTCACGTTTACCCAATATATTCTTCGCCTACGGTACAGAAGAACAACTCAAAACTTTTGTTTACGACAACGTAAACCTCCCTTTCCTTCGTTTTTATTATCGTCACGTCCACGTTGGTCGCAGAATTGACAAAAGACCTTTGATAGTTCCTAATTACCAAATGGAAAGTCTAAAAATTATCTGTGCTGCCAATACGGATAATACCATCGTATCATTAGAAAAAGTACAGAAGTTCGAGAAAGGTCAGTTAGTAAAGATAGTTGATGGCGCGTTTAAGGGAGTGGTTGGAAAAGTTGCAAGGTGGCAAGGGCAACAGAGAGTTGGGGTTGTTGTAGATGACTTGGTAACTGTTGTGACGGCATATGTGCCAAGTGCGTTTTTAGAAAAATTTATATAATTTGGGCAACATTGGTTACTTTTATATGATTAACAATGCAAATTAAATATCAATCAAAAATAATAAAATGAAAAAGTTACACTTACTCGTAGGAGTTTTCATTTTTATCGGGTGTCTTCAAGTCCATGCTGAGAAAAGCAGGGTCGCTATGGAAAAATGGCAAACAGGTAATGTGGTTGGTAGTACAACGGTATGCCGTTCTCCTATGAGAAATTCTATTGATGTATATTATGATGACGAACTACGTCAAATAGAGATTTCCAGTGACGTGGGAGTTGAAGTTCAATTATTCCTATGTGATATAAATGGAAATACGCTGGACTATTCGCATTGCATAAATACAGTGTTGGATATACCATACCGATATAGTGGTATAATCATTCTACGCATTTAAAGTGAGTAATGGATTGCCACTGGTAAAATTACTATTTGATATTTTTCCAAGTAAACAAACATAACGACACTCTTCGAGTGTAGTTAACATTTAATAACAGTAACAAAAATATGAAAAAAAGCATTATGCACAGAAATCCTATTGGACACTGGGAGCGTGTTGCAACGACGACTTTACGCTGGAAGGTAATCTTGATACTTTTCATCAGTACATTTGCTTTTGCCAAAAATGCCCATGCATATGATGATTTACGGAATAGTTTTCTTTCTTTTTTGTATTTTTGCCTCATTTTAATAATATGTAACCACAGTGTATGAGTATGATGAAGACAGTATTGAATACAGCTATATTTTCAGTATTATTCCTTTCTGGAGGAAACTTGTCAGCGCAGGTTTCACCAATCCGGTTAGGTGTCCGTTTAGGTTGTGGAATGTCTGTCAACACAGGAATGGATAAAATCCTTGTTCCTGAAGACTATTATTCCAATTACAATTTCAAAGACAAGTGGCAGTTTACTCCAACAGTTAGTGTATTTGCCCAGTATCATGTTGATGGTTCCATCATTGGTGTTGAAGGTGGATTTAGCTATTGGCAGAAGGCATCACAGCTTGTCTATAATGATGATAAGGAGTTAAACTATAAGGTTACACCTCGTTATAATTACATTGGTGTATCTGCTCTGCTGAAGATTTATCCTTGGCGCAAAGGCTTCAATATCTCAATTGGAGGGCGTGCGGGAGCCAATCTTAATGGCAAGGGCATATCTTACGAGAGTAATCAAGAAGACAATAAGTTTGCAAACTATCATTTTGCTACTGTAGCTGAGACGGAACGTTTGATGAAGGAGAAACTGACGGGGCAGCCAGATATTGCCGTTGGTGGTGGCTTCGGTTATGAAATTGGCAACCACTGGGCTGTGGACCTACGTTATTTTTATGGTTTGAACTCTACCATCAAGACAGAGCGTAATGACTATAACTGGGCAGAACATTCAACCCATGGACAGAACATAGAGCTTAGTATCAGCTATCTTTTTAAACTTTAACCCTTATGAGTTTATCTATGAAGGACAAGAGCAACAGAAAAAAACGTTATATTCTGGCAGGAATCTTTCTTGGCATAGCTGCTCTTTTGGGTATAGAACGCTGTGTTAATGACGAGCCAGAGTCTGAGCAGAGTATAGAACAAAAGACAGCAGACAAGGCTCCATCACTGTCTACTACACCACCTGTCTCTTTTTCTTTAGACAAGACAAATGTGCAGAAGGATTCGGGACGTTCAGATTGTGTATATAATAAGCTGGGGAATTCATCTGTAAACGATAAAACAGCCAGTACGAAACACGAGAAGAAAGAACCTGACAATGAACCTACTAATCAGAAAACAGGTGAATATGTTCTTGACAACTCTATGAATAGTCAGCCCTCTATCGTACAGGAGAATCCGAAAGAAACTCCATCTATGAGGACTTACTCTTTTCCTCACCATCATCTTTTTCGGATTGGACTTAGGGCAGGAGTTGGTTATTCCAGCATTTCAGGATTAAGCAGTATTATTGAGAACTATGATATACGTCCTACTTTCACAATGAATGAACGTGGTGGTGTAAATCCTCGTATTGGAGTCTTTGGCACATGGCAATATCGCAGGTTAGGTGCAGAGTTGAGCATTGATTATACTCGTCTCTCCAGCAAGCTGACGGAGTACAAGAAACCTGAAAATATAACCGAGACTACACGGTTTCATTATAATTTCATTACTCCACAAATCCTGCTTCGTTTCTATGCTTTCCCAAAGTTCTATATGGGAGCAGGAATCAGTGCTGCTATTCCGTTTGGCAGCCGTAATATCGACTTCACCAATGACCGCATTGGGGAGGTATACCGACAGCAGGCTGAACGTACTCAGGATCATCTGAGAGAATCTGTCAAAGCGCGAGTGACATTTATTCCTACCATAAAGATTGGCTATGTTGATATAAAGAATGGTCTTGAGGCAGGACTGGAATACGGTTTCGGATTTAATGATGTGCTCCGCACCAGTGCCAATGACTATGGATATCAGGAGCGTATGAACAATCTGCAGACAGTCAGTCTTACCATTGGCTACAGTCTTCCACTTGGCAAAGCTAAATAAGCCGCATTTTCGAATCATATTAAAACAGTCTCTATATGAAACATAAATACCTCATAGCAGTTTTCTTCTTTATATCCACTCTTTCTGCTACAGCTCAGACCCCTGGTGGTGTAGATAAGCCAATGGTCTGGTCACACGATTCTGCCTCTGTCCGTGTCTCTGCTGGTGCTGGTCTTACCTATATCGGCGTAAGTAATGTATATGGCGAAAAGGAACAGGCAATATGGTCTCTTGGAAGCGGAAGATCTATTACCCGTATGCAGACAACCGAGCGTGCTGCTAACCTTGGTGACGGTACTTTTATGAATTATGCCAAGGAATCTCTGCCTGAAATGCGACTTTACAGCTATACGACCTCTTCCAATATGAGCAACGGTCAGACTCTGCATATCGGTCGGAACGGGAACACTAAGCTGCCTGTAAAGAACCTTGATGGCAGAACTGTTGAGTATACAGTCTTCGATCGCCGCCTTTCTGATACAGAACGTTGCCGTGTGGAAAGCTACCTCGCATTGAAATACGGCGTGAGTCTTCGCAGTAGTTACCTTAATTCAAGAAGCGAGGTTATTTGGAATGGGTATACCAACAAGGACTATAGCCACCGTATAGCTGGTCTTATCTCAGACAAAGCCTCTGCCCTGCATAAGACAAGAGCCAAGAGCTGTGAGGAAGACGGTTTCCTTACAATCAGTATGAGCAAACCTCTTGAAGATGGTGAGAGTCTTCTTTGGGGTGACAACAATGGTAAACTTTCTTTCCGTCAGAGTAAGGCTTACGGCAAGTGGCTCGGTAGAAGATGGATGGATACAGCAACACGGATTGACAAGCCCAATGTTGATGTTGTAGCTGATAGCAAGCAGCTACGCCAGATACAGCCTCTTGCAGAAGGTGAGAGCTACTATCTTGCCGTTGATCCTACAGGAACAGGTAGCTTTCCTGTCAAAACTCTAAGTTATCATAAGGCAAATACGACAGTTGGTGATAGTATTGTCTTTAAGAATATACCGTTAGGCAAACGTGACGTATTCACGCTACGAGCTGCCAAAGATATGTTTACAACAATAGAAGTAGAGCAGCCAACGGAGAAGAGCGGCAGCACAGGAACACTTTCTGTCAGAGTAACAGGTGGTATTGCCCCTTACAAGATGACTCTACAGAGAGAACACATGTCTGTTTTCAATCGTACTACAAGCGACAGCATACAGTCTGCTGATGGACTCATAGAAGGAAAATACCTTCTTACGACGACAGACCATGTGGGCAATAAGTCTGAGAATGAGTTTCAGATATCTAAGACGGGTATCACAGAAATTCCATCCATGAATCCTTCCGATGGAAATAGTGACTTCTTTGCGAATGTAAGTGTAAGTCCTAATCCAACGGCGAATGGATATGTCGGTGTCCAGGTGGAACTGAGCGAAGCTGCTCCATTGGACATGGCACTCTATACGGCGGGTGGAGCTCTTGTCAGTCGTCAGGCGAATATGCCAGATACATATTTCTCCACTAAAGTCTATCTTCCACAGACAGGTGTTTACTTATTGACACTGCAAAGTGGTAGCAAAGAAAAGACATTTAAACTGGTGAGAAAGTAATTCTCTTTTTATCCTTTATAAATTTTCCAACGCAAGTATATATACTGAGGACCTTTAGGTCTGAAACAAAATAGCAAGAATAATGAAGTATTCTACACATTCATTCCTCCTTCCGTTCCTGTTGCTTGCAGGAATCATACTAAACTCCTGTAATGGTGGAAGTAATCGTTCTGCTAAAGAAACTGTAATCAGTGATTCTACATGTACTAATACAGTCTCTTCTGTACAAAAAGATAGCATTTCCCGAAAGGCTACTTCCTTACGAAAACAAGTTAAGGACAGTGTACAGAACTTACCTGTGAAGAGAATCTCCGAAGAAATCGCAAGAAATCAAAAGGGGAATCGTGTAGATACTCACAAGGCGAACAGGAAGTCTGCAAGACTTTTTGCAGACTTAGGCAAACGTACCGTCAGCAAGTTCTTTACCAACTCCGACAGCGATACGCTCAATGTTGGGCGTGCCCAGCTTGCCGTACCACGTGAGGCTATGGAAAAGGGTAAAGTTCTCAGTATTACGCCACTTAGAAAGGGTGAACTACCAACCTTGCCTACGGGTATGGTGAATGTTACAGGTAGTTGTGATACATTAATGGCAAGAACAGATACTGTGTCAGGGTATCGCTTCTTACCTCATGGCAATCACTTCGTCCATCATCTGGCAAGTATCGCAGTACCTTACGACAGCATGTTGATACCGAAAGGCTATACCGTAGATGATATCCACACCTATTATTATGATGAACTGCACCAACGTTGGACAATGCTCCAGTCAAAAGGTATTGATGCTAAACGTGAGGTGGCAATGGCAGAGACTTCACACTTTACGGATGTCATCAACGGTATCATCAAGGTTCCAGAGAGTCCCGAAACACAGAACTATGTCCCTACAGGAATCAGTGAGCTGAAGGCTGCTGACCCAGCAGCGGGTATTCAGCAGATTGAAGCCCCATCAGCTAATCAGAATGGTACGGCGTCACTGTCCTATCCTTTCGAAGTTCCTGCAGGGCGTAATGATATTGGTGTAAGTGCCGGCTTACAGTATAGCAGCGAGGGAGGCAGTAGCTTTGTTGGCTATGGATGGAGTCTTCCTGTACAGAGTATTGACATAGAGACCCGATGGGGTGTACCACGTTTCGATGATAAGTCAGAAAGTGAGAGCTATCTTCTCATGGGACAGCAGCTCAGTGACCGACTCTATCGTAGGACTGTCTCTTTGGCAAGACAGGCAGACAAGCAGTTCTATCCAATGACTGAAGGCGGTTTCAGTAGGATTATCCGAAAGGGTAACAGCCCGAAGAACTATTACTGGGAAGTGACTGGCAAGGATGGTACAGTCTACAGTTATGGTGGTCATGGTGGTCATGTCAGTGATGCCACTTCTCTTACCGACACCAAGGGTAACCGTATCAAATGGGCACTTGACCGTGTTACCGATGTTCACGGAAACTTTGCTGCTTTCCATTACATGAAGTCTGGCAATAACCTTTATCCTGAACGCTATACATGGACAGGATTCGGGGAGACGGAAGGACTGTATAGCATTGAATTCAATATTGACTCTATAGCCACAGACCGAAAAGATGTAACGAGTAGCGGAAGACTTGGCATTATGCAAAGGGACAAAGGGCTACTCCGTAAGGTCACAGTGAAGAATAATGGTCAGCAACTCCGCAGCTATAGCTTAAACTATGAAGAAGGACCGTTTGGCAAAATGCTGCTAAAGAGCATTGATCAGAACGATAGTAGGGATGGTAAGGTTGCTACACAATCCTTTGACTATTACAATGACCTCAAAAATGGGCTTTTCTCTTCTAAGAAAGAGATATGGAAGGCCGAAGGAGAAGATTACGAACCATTCCTCAGTCATTCGGTTCGTGGGTGTGATGACAATCTTAGTATTCTTGGTGGTGGAGCTTCGAAAAGCCGTACTACAGGTGGGGGAACAATGATAGGTGTAGGTTTCACTGGTGGAACCGTAAACGTCGGTCCATCTTTCTCTAATAGCAAAAGTTCAAATACAGGTAAAGTTGCTTTCGTAGATATTGATGGTGATGGACTGCCTGATAAGCTTTTCAAACAAGGTAACGAACTTTTCTATCGTAAAAACATGAGTGCAGATGGAAAGGATTTACTCTTTGGTAAAGCGTTACCGATACGAGGAGTAAACTCTTTCTCTGAAGGTAATAGTATCAGTCGTTCTCTTAATGCAGATGCTGCTGTTGAAGTTGGTATTACAAAAAAACTTGGTGCTTCTGTTGGAATTTCTTATACACATTCAAAAGATCAGGACAAGACTACCACCTATCTTTATGATTTCAACAGTGATGGACTTACAGACATAGCTGTCAATGGTCAGGTCTACTTCAATCATATTGTAGACGGTAAACCTGTATTTAGTCCTGCAAGTAATGTGACTGCCAATCCTATTATTGGTGAAGGATCACCTATTGATAAGCATTTTATTCCAGACTATAAGGTTATCCGTGACTCTTTGGAAAAGGAATATCCACTGAATGATGCCGTCCGGATGTGGTGCGCACCTTTTGCTGGCAAGGTCAACATACAAAGTACTATAAAAAAACTTAGCAATCAAGGTGATGGCATCATCTACAGCATTCAACATGAGAACAATGGTTTCATGGTCCGCGACTCTTTATTACAAGCTGGTAGCAAAACCAACAATCTTAATTGTGATGTAAAAGTAGGAGACAGAATTTTCTTCCGTCTTCAGTCTCGATATGATGGTGAGGACGACAGAGTTCTTTGGAATCCCATAATTACTTATATATCTTTGCCTGTTGGCAAGGATAGGTATCTGTCAGAAGACTTAAAAACATATAATAGCAAGGCTGATTATATAGAAGGTGAAAACAATATTGCTATATTTAATCGTACTGGTAAGGTTACGCTTCACGCTCCTTATATGAAGGGGAAGACTTCTGATGATGTTACACTTATCGTCACACGCTTGGATCAACATGGTGAAACGATTGTAAAACGGCTTAAACTTCCAGCTGATAGTGTAGTCAATGGCTCCTACGATTATACTGATAACATAAATGAGAAAGATTCTATTTCATTCTTCTTTGAAATCACAACCACATCCCCAGTTGATTGGACAAAAGTACAATGGGCGGGTAGCTATAATTATGAAGATGACCAAGAAAGTGTACGTTTTGTTGCATCTCGTAGGATGTTCAACAAGCCTGTTAGTATAGCAGGGAGCAAAGTGTTGAAACAGGGTGTTACCGTATTGAATAGACAATACCGTCCTAAACTTTTTATTGTTCCAACACTATCCGTTGTGCGTGAAGATAAAAAGAATGACACAGATACTGCTACAGTTTACCTCACTTTACATGATCAAAACGGACTTCCCGTATTGCACCACACCTGTCGTCTGAATACTTCCAATACGCTCAAGGTAGATACTATCATAGTTACAGACACAACACTTATCAAACGATTAAATACAGGTAAGGTGACTGCTACTTTTGCAGTAAGTAACGAATTATCTAAATCTACTCTTGCCAAAGTTAGTCTTTTACGCGATAGTCTTTCTTACCAAAGTGCCACATCTACAGTTGTTACTGCAGAACAGCGTGTTCTTGTGGATACGTTAGAGGCTTGTGTTTTCTCTGGGTATAACTCTGTTGATTATGGAAGGCTCTATCGAGGATGGGGACAATTCGCCTATAATGGCAATAAAGCCTATGCTACCCAGCCAATAGAAGTATCAGCACTGACCATTGACAGGGATAAATATAAGGATATGGCCGAGCATTATAAATCTACACACGATGGCAATCAACTTGCAAAGAGTCTTACTCCTGTCAACGAACAGCGCTTCTTTGTTATGGGATATGATGCAAACAAGAGGATGTATGTTGGTGGATCTGAGCATGTCTTTATCTCTTTAGATACAATCTGTAGTTCTCGTATCGGCGAGGATGCTATCATAATAGACAGTGTCTATTATGCTAAGAATGCAGGTGAATTGTCTGCCCCTGTGCTCATGAGTGAGTCAAAGAGTAATGGCTATGGTGTAAGCGGTGGAATCTCCTATGCAGGACTCAGTGGCAGTAAGAGTACACAGACTTCTTATAGCAAGGTAGCTCTAATGGATATCAATGGTAATGGTTACCCTGATTGGTTAGAGGAAGTGGATGGCAGTATTGTTACTCAATACACAAAAGCAACGGGTACACTTGGTGAAGATCGCATGAAATTAAATGTCAGTCGACCAAGATTCAAAGCAAGCTCTTCTACTGTCGGAGCAAATGGAAGTCTATCAAAACAAGCTTCGGCAAAGAACGCTTTAGCTATCAGTATCAATCCTAAACCACAAGACGATGAAACACCAGGCGGTAGTGATACGAAGAATTCATCCAATGGTAATGCCATCTCCAGTGTGTCAGTGAGCGCCAGCGGGGACTTTACTTCTGGTACCTCTCATACAGAAAGTGATTGGACTGACCTCAATGGCGACGGATTACCTGATATGCTCTTGGGCGACAAGGTGAAGTTTGGTCTTGGATATAACTTTACAAATGAGGAGAGTAGCGGTGTTACATCATTGGAGTCTTCTGAAAATAGCACATGGGGTGCAGGACTTGGTACATCTATTGGGGTACTTGGTAATGCTGATATTTCTTTCGGTGTCAACGGAACAAAGACGACAACAAAATATAATGTATCTTTTATAGATGTTAATGGCGATGGCTTACCTGATATGGTAACTCGTAGTGGTGGAAAGTTCACTATAATGTTGAATACGGGTTCTGGTTTTATTCCTTATTCCGAAGAACAACAAGGTTGTTTCAATGAGTCATTGGCAACGTCCGTTTCTCAATATGGTAATTTTGCTGTTTCCATTCCAATACATATTCTGTTTTTAAAACTAAGGTTTACAACTAAGGTTACCAAATCTTGGTCAAGTGGCGTTAGTTTTACAAGCGCAGCCTTGAGAGATATTGATGGTGACGGACGTCCCGACCTTATCATATCTGACGAGGCAAAGCAGCTTATTGTCCACCGTAACCTTACGGGCAGAACAAACATGCTGCGCTCTGTGACACTTCCTTTCGGCGGACATATTAATATCAACTATGAGCAGACAACTCCAAGTTACGACTTGCCGGGACGTCGCTGGGTGATGTCATCGGTTGAGACTACGGGGGGATACAAGGAGAACGGAGCAATACGAGGCAAGAATACCTTCGAATACAGCGGTGGCTATCGTGACCGTCGTGAGCGTGACTTCTATGGTTTCAAGCAGGTACGTACCAATCAGATAGATACAGAGAACGGTGATAGACTCTATCGTTACTCCGTACAGACTTATGGTAAGAACAGGGATTACTATGCGCATGGGCTTGTTACGAGTGAATATCTCTATACCGCTGATGGAAAGAAACTGCAAGGATCTCTATATGACTATGACCTGAAGACACTCGCCGTTGGTAATAATACGACAGATGCTGTTGTCTTCCCTGCCCTAAAGACACTCGTTCAGAGTAACTTTGATGAAGCCAGTGGGGACTGTCTTTCGGTTGCTGTCAGCAATACTTACGATGACTATGGTAACCTACAGGGATATAAGGAGACGACAACGGGCTATAGCTTAGAGGCAGATATCAACTATCATAAGATAGCCGATAAGTATATCGTTGGTGTTCCGAGCCATATCACTGTCAGCAGTGGCGGTAAGACGTACCGTGAACGCTCAACGAAGGTGGACGGCAACGGTGAGATAACGGAGATCATGCTCCATAACGGAGACAAGCCGTCTGTCTATAACATGACTTACGATGGCTATGGCAACATCACACGCATGACGAAGCCGGAGAACTATAACCATCAGCGTATGTTCTATGCCTATACCTATGATGACCTCTATCATAGTCTTGTGACAAGTGTCAAGGATGCATACGGCTATAGCTCCAGCACGGCTTATGATGGTCTTTGGAATGCTCCGTCTGTAACGACTGACCTCAACGGGCAGAAGATGGAATACACTTACGATGCACTGGGCAGACAGATAACTATCCGTGCTCCGTATGAGATAGAGAGCGGTCAGCCGTTTACTATCCGCTTTGAGTACTTCCCTGCAGAACGTAAGGCACATACCATCCATTATTCTAAGGACGGAAACATTGACACCTATACATTCGCCGACTCACTGATGCGTGCTGTCCAGACGAAACAGACAGGTGTGGTGTGGTCTGGTGGAAGCAATCAAAAGGTCTCCATCGTCAGTGGAAGGGCTGTCATCGATGCCTTCGGACGTAACATTACAGCTTATTACCCAATGACGGAAAGCTATGGTAACATCGGCACTTACAACCATGCTACAGGTGATCTGCAGGCAAAGACAGAGTATGATGCACACGACCGTACCACGAGTGTTACGCTTGCTGACGGAAGTGTTACACGTACGGCTTACTCTATCGGCAGTCATGACGGTGAACCGATGCTCCAGACAACAGTCACGGATGCACTGGGACGACATGCGGAGAGCTATACGGATGCCAAGGGACGCAATCGGGAGACGGTGCAGCATGCCCGTGGTGAGGATATCACGGTGAAGTACAGCTATGACCCTGTCGGACAGGTGATGACGGTTCAGCATCCTAACGGCAAGGAGACGAAGTATGCCTATGACCTACTTGGTCGCAAACTGATGGTGAATCATCCTGATGCAGGTGAGACGGACATGACCTATGATGCGGCAGGTAACCTCCTGACGAAGCTCACGGCAGAGCTTAGAAAGTCGATATCTGACAAGGGTTACATCTCTTACACCTACGACTTCGAGCGGCTGCATGAGGTGCTTTATCCTGAAAATCTCTTCAACCGTGTTACTTATACCTATGGTAAGGCTGGTGATAAGTATAACCGTGCCGGTCGTCTTGCCCTTGTTGAGGATGCGAGTGGCGGTGAAGCCTATTACTATGGCAGACAGGGTGAGGTGACGAAGACTGTCCGTACAGTCATGGCGAGTGTGGCGGATATCAGGACTTATGTCTATGGTGCCACCTATGATAGCTGGAACCGTGTGCAGACGATGACTTATCCTGATGGTGAAGTGGTGACTTATCACTACAATGCGGCTGGACAGGTAGAGAGCATGACGAGCAATAAACAGGGATGTCAGAGCGTTATTGTTGATAGAATAGGTTACGACAAGGAGGGTCATACGGTCTATACGAAACTCGGTAATGGAACGGAGACTACCTATACCTACGATAAGCAGCGTGAACGTCTGCAGGTGATGAACCTTACAGCGGACGGTCAGACTGTCATGGAGAACAGGTACCAGTATGATGCTGTGGATAATATCCTTGGTATTACGAATGCCGCCAACCCAACATCGCTGACAAAACTCAACAAGGCGAAGCTGGGCGGAAAGAGTTCGCATACGTATGAGTATGACGAACTGAACCGCCTTGTTCATGCAAACGGTAAGGCAAAAAATGCAAGTTACGATATGGTAATGTCGTTCGGACGGATGAGTGAACCGCTCACTAAGGTACAGAAGGTGGACTCAACAACAACAGCTAAGTCTTATAACTTTGCTTATAAGTATGAGGACAGCAACCACCCCACCGCTCCAACACAGATTGGTCATGAGTATTACACCTACGATGCCAACGGTAATCCAACACTGGTAACGAACGATTCAGCGAATACTACCCGAGAGATGTACTGGGATGAGGATAATCGGTTGATGGTTCTCTCTGACAATGGCAAGACAAGTCGTTACACTTATAATGCTGCCGGCGAACGTATCATGAAGAGTTACGGTACGATGGAGGGTGTGTATATCAATGGTGCGCCACAAGGTATTACCTTCCACGAGACGGACAACTTCACGCTTTATCCTGCCTCAATAATCAGCATTAACAAGAATCGCTTTACAAAGCATTACTTCCTTGGTGACAAACGAATCGCCAGCCGTATCGGTACAGGATTGTTTAACAACGTCTATGGACGTAACGGCTCATACGTCACCGCTGGTCAGCAGGACTATGCTGAACGTATGAATCAGATTCAGAAGCAGAAGGAGGCATACTATAAGCAGCAGGGTATTGCACCAGGTGTACCGACAGAAAAGGGTGCGTACGGCGATCCAGAGAACACGGGTGTTGGCTATAATGCCGTCCTCACAGAACTCGGCAACCATGATGTGCCACAGGGTTGGATTCAGACTCCACGCCCTAACACGATACCTGGCACCAACCCCGGTCCACCTATAAGCTGGAACGACCCAACCAACCCTGATGACCCTCAGGCTGGTTACGGCTATATCCCAAATGATACTACGAAAGAAGAGACCTTCTTCTATCATAGTGACCACCTCGGCAGTACGTCTTACATCACAGATGATAAAGCCAATATCACCCAGTATGATGCATATCTTCCATATGGTGAACTCCTCGTAGACGAACACTCATCGAGTGAAGACTTACCATATAAGTTCAACGGCAAACAGTTTGATGAGGAAACAGGCTTGTACTATTACGGTGCAAGGTATATGAACCCAGTCACGAGTCTGTGGTATGGGGTGGATCCGTTGGCGGAGAAGTATAAATCTATAGGGGCCTATGTCTATTGTAGTGCTAATCCTATTAGATTGATTGATTCAGATGGGAAAAAGATTTTATTTGTAAATGGTTATTGGAATGGTAGCATAGGTAGCATTATAGGTAGTAGTTCTGCTGGAGAAAAATATTGGGGAAATGGATTTGCAGATGCAGCTAGATCTTTCTTTAAAGATTATTCGCAGATTAACTCTTCTAATTATATAGATGGTTCTTCAATGTGGGGCGGAGATATGAGTGGAGGGGATCGGTATGTTGCAGGGTATAAGTTTGCAAAAGACAATATTCAAAAGCTTACTTCTGGGATGAGAAAAGGTGAAAGTTTTAATATGGTAACTCATTCCGAAGGTTCCGCTTATGGTGCTGGTGTAGCTCAATATTTATTAGATGCAGGTTATAAAGTTACTACAATTTTACATCTTTCCTCGGACGAAGGTGATGAATTCTCTACACCTAAGGCTCCTTACACTCTTCAATTATCTTATGAAGGTGATTGGGTGACAGGAAATAAAACTATAAAAAACGTAGATAAAGTTGGTGAGATAAAAAAAGGAAACTTAACTTGGAAAACTGTGCATGGAACGACAAAGGATAAAGGCATATTTAGTGCTGCTGAAGATCTTGAGAAAGTGACACTACAAAATAATATAGGAGAAATTAATGGAAAAGTATCCTCGTGGTATAATCAAGAAAATACAAAGAGGACAAATTTCTATAGTGTAAATGGAATCATATTAAGCAATCCAGATGGTACCAAAAAACGATAAATGGAAGAATATAGTTTTACTCTTAATAGAGTTACCTATTGTTGGCTTTTTAGCATTATTTACATTGGATGAGTATTCTAGTTTTCTAGCATATAAAGAGCATCCATGGTCAGTTTTCATGCAGAGGTTAATATTTGCTTCTGCCCCCATATTAATTGTCGAAATTCTTATGTTTTTTTTTATAAATTTGATTTTTATGTCATTATCTAAGAAAGAAATATATAAAGGTGTCGTCACTAAAAGTTTTTTTATAAAACATATTTTATATTTATTATTAATGGTTCTCATGGTACTCTTCATGAAGTTATTAATATACGATTATTGTTAATGGTGAAAAAACTTCCTTAGAGATTCTCTTGATGATAGTAAAGTGTATTATTTTGGACGTAAATTTGAGGTGACAAAGACAGTACGCACAGTATATATATGGTTACATAGACTAATGACACTACGAAAGAGGAAACTTTCTTCTATCACAGTGACCACCTCGGTAGTACGTCTTACATCACAGATGATAAAGCCAACATCACGCAATATGATGCTTACCTACCGTACGGTGAACTATTAGTTGATGAGCATTCTTCATCCGAAGACCTACCGTACAAGTTCAATGGCAAACAGTTTGATGAGGAAACAGGCTTGTACTATTATGGTGCAAGGTACATGAATCCTATGGCAAGTATTTGGTATGGAGTGGATCCGTTGGCGGAGAAATATGTCACTGCTGGTGGATATATATACACATTAGAGAATCCAATTAATCTTGTCGATCCTGATGGCAATAAAGTAATTCCAAAGTTGTATGTTAATGATAGTAAAAAGCCTGTAAGTTATTATAGAAGTCCGAAAAATTTTAGTAAGGCGATGAAGGCTTTTGCAAAGACAACGTATGGAAAGAAGGTGCTGGCCGACTTCACGGAAAAAGGTAAGACTATTTTTGGGGTGAAAGGAAATGGGAAATACGCGAAATTTGATCTTGTTTTGGATGAAGAGGCATTCACTGATCAACAAATTCGCACAGCCAAATTTCTTGACAATGATGGGTCTTGGATTGCAGCCCAAACGCAAATGTCTAAAGATCAAGATGGTAAGCCTCAATTTACAATAATATTTGATTTATCCTATTCGTCGGATGAACTAACAGAGACCGTTACCCATGAGTTTTCTGTACATCTGTCTAGATATTCAGGTGTGCTGGATACATATATGAAAACCGATAATTACAAGGCTGCTGAAAAAATATGGAAGAATTTGTCTGGTAATGATGAACATCATGATTTAATAAGAAGATCTCCGAAATTACCAGGGTCTAAGTTGTACTATAAAACGGCTTCAGAGTTAATCGGACAAAACAAAAAATTAAAATCCATTTTCAATGATGCTTCTAAATATCACAAAAAACATTATTAAAATAGGTATGATACTTACAAGTATCAGCATATTGGGTTGTTGTAAATCGAAAAGTCAGCATATTTTGTTGCCGATAGACAATGTTATATATTTTATGCTTGATGTTAATAATGACACAACAACAATTATCGAAAAAAAAGGACTATACTCTAGAGAAGTCTTAAAGTATTATCGCGATCACGACAATGTTTTCACATCTGATTACGGCGGAGATAAAGAACTGCTCATGTCAGTAACTCAGTTATCTGATTCAATATATACAGGAGGGAGATTTAGACGGCATAGGATTCTGATACAAAAAGAAAGTTTAAACTTGTATTCAACTTCAATATTCAACATAGATATAAAGCAGGTTCCCGTAATAACGATTTTCTATGATAAAGCTTATAATGTCAAAGCTATTCGGAATTGGTTGGTTTACACGACCTATAAGCCATAATACTCCCTGAAACAGAGAACTCTACAATGTTCTAATGAAAACTTTAGATACAATATTGCCAAGATCTCTACTACAGCCGATGCTTCATGCGATGCCCTCGGATGGCATACTGAAATTCAGGCTTACGGTCAAGGGAGTAGGCTCTTTGTCCGACGGCATCAGCTGTACCGAGGCCGCGATGAGGGACATCGACAGTGACGGGCATCCCGATATCGTCGTCGCTGACGGAGGGAGGCGGCTCATAGTCTACCGCAACCTTACGGGCAGAACGAACATGCTGCGCTCCGTGACGCTTCCTTTCGGTGGACATATCCATATCAGCTATGAGCAGACAACTCCAAGTTACGACTTGCCGGGACGTCGCTGGGTGATGTCA
>ENA-OPRX01000303-OPRX01000303.1-human-gut-metagenome-genome-assembly--contig:-NODE-303-length-35222-cov-9.171638_pt1 | contig 35222 bp, 30 predicted proteins | sample MGYA00241450_ERZ501892 | MGnify/ENA primary metagenome ERZ501892 (study PRJEB25962, sample SAMEA2042223) | human gut metagenome | biome: human gut; feature: human-associated habitat; material: faeces...
AATTTTTGTACGGAATTTCTTCATTTTGCACGCTCAGCGAAAATAACAGCTTTTTACATGGCAAAATCTCCTGTTTTTGTATTTTTTTAGAAAAAAATAGCGTTTTTAATACAAACAGAACTCCCCGCGTAACTCTCCATCAACTACGCTTGGCCGCATGTTCCAGCTAGAGGAAAAATGCCACATTCAGAACAATGCCCACTGCAGCATCCGCGGAGAAGATGCCTGCCAGCAGATCCCCCCAGAACATTTACGCATCCGATCTGGCATAGGCGTTTTTCATCTGCCCACTGAGTTCATACAGGACTTTATCCAGAGTATCGGCTGCCTCACACTGAAGCATCCCAGCAATCTTTTCGTTGGCCTCTTCCTGTATTTTTTTACGAGTTTCCTCATCGGTCTCCTGCTCCAGCAATGTATCGTAACGGTTCAGGAGCTCGTGACTTTTCGCTGCCACCTTTTCCTGATAACGTTCGATATGGAACACGGATTTGCTATAAGAAGCATCGGCCATGGCTGCGATCATACGGCTCATCCAGTAGAAGTTCTCGGTGGAGACTTTTCCGGTGGTTCCGAACAGGTAGCCGGGTGTCGTATCTATGTCAGTGTAGAACGGAGCCAGTACATTAAATGCATTGGATGCAAACGCCAGCCACTGGATCGGCTCGCCCTCCGGGCGCATCTGGATCAGAGTCATGACATCATTACGGTTGATGCCAATGGAACGGTATGCTCCGCACATAGTTTTATCCCCATACGAAGCATACGGATCATAGGGGGTTCCCTGATAATGGGAAGACAGCACGTATTTTACATCCTCCACCGTGATCTTCTTCTCAGGCACCATGCACCAGGGCAGATCATCTGAAAAAGGAGTGTAGTCCGCATCCGGACCATCCCAGACGAGTGTCCGGGGATTCAGGGTCCGCAGCATGTACCAGGCTCTTGCGGTATTGTATACATGGTCGGAATCGTCATGGCTGCCAAAGGCATCTCTGGCAGAAAAGCTGCCGTCCTGTGACAGATCCAGATGATGCTTTTCGATAAACTCTTTCAGATCCGCAGAGCACATATGATTCTCCTGTGCGTTCAGGGCATCCTCCAGATCAAAAGCATCGATTCCGAACTGATTCGGCATCACCACATATGCTTCATCCGGCACTCTGCGGGCAATCCAGTGATGACCGCCGATCGTCTCCAGCCACCAGATCTCGTTTTTATCAGAAAAAGCAATCCCGTTCATCTCGTAAGTACCGTATTTTTCCAACAAACTTCCCAATCTCGAGACACCTTCTCTGGCACTGCGAATATAAGGGAGCACCACAGATACAATGTCCTCCTCACCGATACCTCCGGGAATCTCTTCTGCACCGTCCTTCGCCGGAACATATTCCACCAACGGATCTGCTCCCAGGACTCTGGCATTGGAAGTGATAGTCTCCGTGGCAGTCATGCCCACACCTGCCGCATTGATACCGTGTGCCGCCCAGATACCTTCTCCCTTCAGCGCATTGGGCACTGCGGTATAACGCAAAGCCTCCTCGGGCAGATCGATCTCCACATGAGAAAGCACAGATTTATATTTTCTCGGCTGTTCTTCCGGATGCACCACCACAAATTTCTTCGGGGTAAACTGTCCGGAGGGGGAATCATCGTTCCGGGCGATCATGGTAGATCCGTCATAAGATGCTTTTTTTCCTACTAATATGGTTGTACATGGCATAATCATTACCTCCTGCTATTATGTTGCAAAAAATTTCCCGTGAGTAACGGAAATCTGTTTTCTGTCTGGAACCTTACACCAGCTTCTGTCCATTCACCACAACATTACGGATCGTCTCCGGTCTGCCCTGCAGAGGCTCAAGCTTCGTAAACTGTCTACAGCCGGTGACTTCGATATTTTCCATAGACAGATCTCTGAAATATGGGATGTCCTCCTCATTTTCCATGGCAATGGTCTCATTACGGTTCAGAGAATTCAGGACATAAGACATCGTAAGGATCACTGCCTCGCCCTTGATCTCGCTCATATGGATATTGCGGAGTGTGATGTTTTCCACCACGCCGCCGCGTCCCAGCGCACTCTTCATGCGGACACCCACATCGGTTCCCACGAAAGTACAGTTCTCCACCAGAATATCTTTTACCCCACGTGACATCTCGCTGCCGATGACAAAACCGCCATGGCCTTCATTCACTAGACAATCATGAATGTAGACATTGCTGCAGGGGCCTTCGATCCTGCGGGCAATGGCATTTTTGCCGGATTTCATGCAGATGGCATCGTCACCGGTCTCGAAGGTGCTGTGATGAATGTGCACATTGGTGCAGGATTCCACATCGATGCCGTCACCATTCTGTGCAAAGTACGGATTACGGATCTTCACACCGTCCACAGTAAGGTCCTCGCAAAAATAGGGATGTATGTTCCATGCCGGAGAGTTCATAAACGTTGCGCCCTGTAACAATACCTTTTTACAATAACGCAGGCTGACCATTACCGGACGGTAAAAATCATAATAAGGTGCCGCAGCAGCCAGTGCCTCTTCGGTGGTTCCCTGGATGTTATGGCGATTGCCTTCCAGAATGGACTCAGTAGGCATCCAAATCTCCGTCTCTTTCGTCTCGATCACATAAGGACTGATCTGAAACAGCGCATCCCACTGTTTTGCCGTCATCTTGAATTTCTTGACCGGTCGCCATTTATCACCGCTTCCATCTATGATACCATCTCCGGTGATGGCGATATTTTCCGCATTTTCCGCTGTGACGGGAGACACGGTACGGATGCAGTCCTGCCCTTCATAACTGGTAATGCGCAGGGGATAATCCTCTTTTGATTTGATGAATTTTAACATAGCCTGACTGTCCAGGTGCAGATTGACACCACTTAACAGCCGGATCGGAGCCACTGCCCAGATGCCTGCGGGAACTCTTACCATACCACCGCCCTGCTCAGACACCTCGCGGATCGCGCGGTTAATGGCCTCCGCATTGTGTCTGCCGGTCTCGATCTGCAAATCGCCGCTCTTCGCGCCGTATTCTGCTATGGACACCTCCCGGTCCGGGAACTGGGGAAGTTCTACTTTATAATTCTGATTATACATGGTTATTGTTTTCTCCTTTGAATATTTTCATGGATACTTTCACATTTTCTACGTTTCTGATTCTAGCGTGTTCCGTTTCGGACTTCCACCCGATTTTTGCGTTTTTCCGAAGGGTTCTACTGCTTATTTGTGCCCTTCCGCGCAGATCCAGTCCTCGCCGTCTTTTAAGCGAATCCGTACCTCTTCAAATCCTGCATTTTCCAGCAGTTCCCGGAATTCTTCCGGTGTGGGATTAAACAGATGGAATCTTTGAATGTTTTCCCGCACCTGTTCTGGCAGATCCTCCTTCTGGTAAATGTCGGCCACCAGTAAAAAGGTTCCCTGCTCCTTCAATACCCGGTAGACTTCTTTCAGATTCTCCGCGGGATCCGGCCAGAAATAAAAGCTTTCCACCGTAATGATCTTGTCAAAAGCATTGTCCGCAAAGGGCAGTTTTTCCACTGAGGCTTCCACGAGATCCATTTTTCCCTGCTGCAGTGCTTCTGCATTGGTTTTTCCGGAAAGTTCCAGTGAAGTGGCGGAATAATCCACTCCGGTCAGATGTCCGTCACGCACCTCTTCACTCATGCGTTTCAGAGTTGCTCCTCCACCGCAGCCGATGTCCAGAATCCGGTCATTCTCCCGGATCTTCCAGTGTTCCAGCGCCCAGCCGGTCACTGCGTAGTGGCTTTCGTTCATGCGGCGCAGCATCTTCTCCCCATCCTCCCCGACCGGTTTCCCGGGGTTGCCGGAAATGGTGATTGCCTGCTGGGTGCGTTCGTTGGTGGTTAGGTTTATGGTATTATTTTCTGTTTTTTCAGTCATGATCTTTATTCCTTCTTCCAGCCGCTTTCTTTTTGGATCTTTGCGGTTTTCTTTGCAATTTTTACTATCTCTATTATAATAGTAACTGTTTATAATCATGTAAAGGGCAATCCCGTTATTGAGAATATCTCTGAATAAGGGATTTGGCAAAACACCCGATACAAAGTACAATCTGCGAAAGCATACGCCGGAAATGCAGTGGAACGCTTGCAGGTTACGGAAAGGCATACATTTTTTATGAAATATTATCTTGCCCCCATGGAGGGACTGACCACTTATAATTTTCGCACTAACTGGAACCGCTGTTACGGCGGCATGGACAAATATTTTACCCCTTTTATCTCCAATCGGCACATGAACAGCAGAGAACGCAACGATGTGCTTCCGGAACATAATGTGGGCATGTACACCGTACCGCAGATCCTGACCAATAAGGCGGAGGAATTTCTGTCGCTGGCAGAGCAGCTGGCCGGATATGGCTACCACGAGGTCAATCTGAATCTGGGCTGCCCTTCTGGAACAGTGGTAGCAAGAAACCGCGGTGCCGGATTCTTAGGTACGCCCCGGGAACTGGAGACTTTTCTGGACGAAATTTTTGAAAAATGCCCGTTGAAAATTTCCATTAAAACCCGCATCGGCATGGAATGTCCTGATGAGTGGGCTCCGTTACTGAAAATATATCAAAAATTTCCCATGAAGGAGCTGATCATTCACCCCAGACTGCAAAAGGAAGGTTACAAGGGGACACCCCATCTGGAAGCTTTCGCAGAGGCGGTGGAAGCCCTGCAATGTCCGCTGTGCTATAACGGGGATATTACCTCTCCGGAGTCGCTAACGCAGATTCTTACGAAGCTTCCCAGTATCGATACGGTCATGATCGGCCGGGGAATTTTGCAGAATCCGGGATTATTGCAGGAATTGAAGGCTGCCTCCACGGAGAGTGTTGCGCTGCCGTCTTGTGAAGAGCGTCTGGCTGTCCTGAAGGAATTCCACACTTCCCTCCTGACCGGTTATCAGGAGATCATGTCCGGCGATACCAATACGCTCTATAAGATGAAGGATCTCTGGACTTTCTTAAGCCACAGCTTCGAATCTCCGGACAAATACGTAAAAAAGATCCGCAAAGCCACAGATGCCAGCGACTATAAGCTGGCCGTCAATGCGTTATTCCGGGAGTGCGCATTGAAGTCGGAGAATTCTTGATCCTGACATCATCCCATACCTTTATTCCCCGGTGTCAAACTGTTCTCCTTCGTTGGCGTCTTCCATGACGACCTCCGGCTCCGGGATGCCTGCATTTTCCACATAGCTGAAATGAATGACCGCCTGTGGCCAGTTGAGACTGATCCGGGCGGTCTTCTGCCGCTCCTCGCCTGCCTTGCGGATCAGTTCCAACAGTTCCTGCAGGACTTCTCTGGTCAGATAGCCTCCCCGCCACTGGAACGTCATGGCCCGGCCTTTTTTCGCCATCTGCTGTGCTCTTTTATATACTTCTTCCGTTTTCGTAAAGGAAAGTTTTTTCTCCTTGTAATAAAAATGATCGTTGTCCGGACAGCCGGGTGCCGGGGCGATCAACGGTTCATGATCCCGGAACACTGCTTTATCTCCCAGATTGAAATAGTCGTAGCGGATCTCTCCGGGTGCTTCCGCATTGCCCTGATGTTTTCCCAATGTATTGTCAAATGTGGCATCCAGATGGTAATACTGCCCGCCGATCCGCACAATATTCCAAGTGTGACGGTACTTGATCCCTTTCTCCGGATTGTTGCCGCAGATAGCGATTACACACCACACACCCAGCGCATCACAAAGCAGCTTCACCGATTTGGCAATGCCCTCGCAGACACCCACGCCCTGTCCCAGCGGTCCGATAATCTCATGGGAATAGGGCTTTTTCAACTTATCGTAGGTGATATTTTCGCAGATAAAGTCGTGAATGTACTTCTCTTTTTCCCACTCTGTGAACTTTGTGGCAGATCTTGCCAGCTTTTCCACCCGGGACTGCATGGCTTTCTGATGTTCTCTGATCTTATTTTTCTCAAACAGATACTCCGGCACGAAGATGATGTTGGGGGAGTCCTGATAATATCTATACCGATAACTCACCACCCAGAAGATCTCCGGATGATCCAGCCGCAGTCGGAAAAATACGTCATACAATTCTTCCGCCGGGATCCGCGGCAGCTGGATCTCGTCTGCCAGCGCCAGCACTCCCTGCTGCATAGCGTGATAGGCGGCCTGCTGGGGCTTGTTCATTTTCTGATAGTAATATGGTTCCATGGTAGTTTCCTATTCTATTGTTTTCATCTGTCTTATTTTTACATTTTAACAGAAGGTTTTTCTTTTGGGTGGATGTTTTTGATATTTTTAAAAAAATTTATTTCTTATGCAACTTTTCTGAAGACTGTACAGTCTAATCATCAGAGACCTGTAAAAAATGGTTTTATTACGAAAGGAGTTTTATTATGAAAAACAAATTTATCTGTGCACTTTTAACCACTGTGATGGTATTATCTTTTGCTGCCTGCGGCAATGATGGAAACGGAGCTGCTACCTCTGCGGAAAGCACCGTAGCTTCCGAAAGCCAGGTTACAGAAAGCAATACAGAAGCCAATACTGAAACCGCATCCACCGAAAGCACCTCTACGGCGGAAGGAGCCTATGAAGACAACTTTGCAGTTCCCACAGAGGATGCTACCGCTTTCGCTAAAAAGATCCAGGATGCCGTAGCCGCTGAAGATCTGGATGCTCTCGCTGATCTGGTCAATTATCCGGTCTATGTTGCTCTGGGCGATGGCAGTGTGATTGAAACCAGGGAAGATCTGATTGCCTTAGGTGCAGACAAAATCTTCACCCCTGAGCTGAAAGATTCTATGGCTAATGCTGATCTGTCCGAATTAAGCCCCAGTATGGCAGGCTTCACCCTCTACAGCACCGGTGACGGTCCTAACATCACCTTCAATGTCCAGAACGGAGTACTCGGCATCAGCGGTATCAATTACTAATTTCTACTTTGAACCATTAAGGGGAGCCCATGATCAGGCTCCCCTTACTCGTGTCGAAACAACCGTTGTCAACGGTACCATAGTGATGTCTATGTTGCCATCTGTCTTACGCGTGATCAGCGTGGCTCCCCGCTGGATATATTGCTTCGCAATGCCGGAATATCCCAGATAATCAATAGACATTCCGTAGGTCATGCGGATGCCCTGATATATCAGGGATAATGTATTCAGGTGATCGTGTCCACAGAAGATCCATTTCAGCCAGCCGTTATCCACCGCTTTTTCGAAAAAATGTGGCGGTTGATTCGATATTCCGAAGTACTCGTCCTTTTCTCCGATACTGCCGTGTTCATAACTCACACTGTGATCACCTAGTTTCATCTTCTCGTAGGCTTCCTTGAACTCCGCGGGCGGCATGTGGAAAAATGCAATAGCCGGTACTTTTCTCTCGTTCAATTTCTCCATACACCAGTCCGTCTGATCCTCATGGATGCAGTCGAAACCGCTGAAAAACCAGCCGTCGCCGTACATGTTGGAATCCAGCAGAATCAGCGGAAGTAACAGTTTTCCCTGATCATCTGTGAGGTCTACTACAAAATTCCCGACGCCGGTAATGGGATTCTGAGGACTGTGCTCATATCTTCCTTTGGTAAAAACGGCATATTTTCCCGTAGTGAAAATCTCCGCCAGCTGTTCCTTATTGCAGGTGGAGCCCATTTCACAGTCATGGTTACCAAAGACCAGAGTATAGGGAATCTGAAAACCATCCAGAAACGCTAACAACCTTTGTGCCTGTTTTTTATTATTCATCGTCCCGCTTTTGGGGAAAAACGGGAACACGGAATCCCCGGTCAGGACGATCAGATCCGGTCCCGTCCGGCGGACCAGCTCCGTCACCGCTGCCAGCGCCAGTCTGTCCTTTTTCCCGGAAAACATGCCGAAACCAAGGTGCAGGTCTGTCAGTTGTAATATTTTATAATCTCTGTCTGTCGGGATGCAAAGGGAAAAAGTCTCTTCGTCCCGAATTTGAAATTTTTGAGAAGTATACATAGGAATCTCTTTTCTGTCACTTAATCTGTTTCACTATTGTATTTGAGTTTTTTTGAAATCAGCTCAACGGAATCAATGCACCGATTGCAGACAGCAACGTAGACAGCACCATCAGCACCTGAAACGGTACCGTGCCGATCACACCGCAGATAGGACTGCTGCCGGCTTTTTTCCTGGACTTTCCATAGGTCAGCACCAGCATGATGCTCACCAGTACCACAACGCCACTCATGATCCGGGTCAGAACGATAAAGCTGTTCACTCCAAACACGGCAAACAGAATGCAGGGAACCGTAGCGATCAGCCAGCTGATGCGGTTGCCGCTGCCGATCTGTTCATGAACCACATCGCGGAGGGCGAGCGTATTGCTCCAGAACGTGGTAAGTAAAGCAAACAGGGAAAATACGCCTGCCAGGATCATTGCCCAGGTACCGATGCTCTCTCCCAACTGCATGTATGCCAGTTCTTTTTCCAGTGCTCCCTTGGTTCCCAGGAGAACCGTGCCCGTCACGATCAGAACAAACACTGAAGAAAGCCCAAAACCGATGAAGATGGAGCGGCGGATCTGTTTCGCGTTGCCATCCAGACCTTTCACCACCTGGATCACTGCCTGATTGGCTGAAGTGGCGAATACCACCATGCTGTACAGTGCCAGCAGATTGTTCCAGTGGAACTCTGCCCGTTGCAAAGAATTCAATGGATGCATAAATGTGCCTACCATCATCACTGCCACAATTCCCATGAGGACAATGACTGCGTACTTTTGCGCGATGCCTACTGCTTTCATGCCGATAAACACCACAACTCCGGCGATCACATAGTACAAAACCTGCGCCGCCACGAAAGGCATTCCGAACCAGTTCACAAAAATCTGTGCTCCGCCATTGATGTTGCCGCTGACACCGATCATAATTGCCAGCCCATAGACAATAAATACACTCCAGCTGAAGATCTGCTTCATTTTCCCATGAAACAACTCTCCTTCAAAGCTTTTCACCAGTTGGACACCTCCGTTATTGTAAGACAGCTCGGCAATGATCAGATGCAGGATCACGTTCACGCAATAGGCGATTAATACCATCCACACGACATCCAGCATGCTGTTCTTCGTGGCAAGATACGGAACGGCGATGATGCCGGTACCGATGCTGTTGCCGACGATCATGCTGATGGCTTCAAAGGTCGTGAGATGGGCTTCGGATTGGATTGGGTGGGACATAGGGGACCTCCTTTGTAAAAATACTGATTTTATAAAAGTTTGGTAGTAAGTGCTTCCTGCAATACTTTTGAACAGTTGATTCCACGTTTATCAGCAAGTTTGGACATCCATGCCGGAAGCGAAACATTTTTTCGAACCGCTTTGGTGTCAGTCATGCTGCGATATTTAATCGTATCTGCCTGGATGATCGTAAGGATATCTGTCGGCAAATGAGGAATCTCTGCCTGGGGTGTCGGCGCATTCGGAGTAATTTCTTCATCCTCCAGGCCAACAAGACAAAGATTCAATGCATCTGTAATAAGTGCAATCGCTTCTGTCAAAGTCGGTGCCGTTGTAATACACCCGTCCACATCCGGAACCTTCGCATAGAAAGTGCCGTCTTTTTCGGTAATAACAGCAGTATATGTGTATTGCATATCATTTACCTCCTTCTATATTTGCTTCTTTCAAAATATATCGCATATCATTTTCATTAAAATCATGACGTTTTACAGGAATGGTCTGCTTGGTATTCGGTTTGAAATACAGGTCATGACTTGCTCCATGTCTTTTAAAAATAAAACCGTTCTTTTCCAATTCTTTAATTGTTTTCTTTCGTGGATGCATTCTTCTCTCCTTTTATATTATACACAACATTACACAAAATCAATAGCAAAATACGCAAATTTACGCAAAAATCATGTGATATTTATAAAATTAAAAATTCAAATTGTGACATAGGAAATATAAATAGATTCTGTTAAAACTGACTTTAAAAGATATCGTAATTATCAACATGCTATACAATATCAGACATAAAATAGAATAGTATAAGAAATGATTACAATCTGTTTTGATTTCAATATAAAGCATTTCTTGTCTGTAAATAAAAAAATCCAAAGAACTAATTATTCTTTCATGTTCTCTTCTTGCATCCAAAGAGGCATATAGTTTCCATCTTTTTGCTTATAGAAATTTTTACTCAAATATCTGTTTTCCGTCTCATATTCTTCCGGTGTCATTCCGTTTTTTCCAAAATGGGGCTTCCATAAGCGTTTCTGTTGCCCAATCGCTTTGCCTGACCGTCTTGCTCAATTAAATGTCCTCCTTCTATGTAATCACACAGTACATTATATACGATTGTCTTTTCTATTTCAATCCACGCTCCCGCGAGGGGAGCGACGCGCTTACCCTGACCGCTCTCACATGCCCCAAAATTTCAATCCGCGTTCCCACGAGGGGAGCGACGGGCATGGCACTGCATCACTGCGTAGGCAACACAATTTCAATCCGCGCTCCCACGAGGGGAGCGACATAACTGGGATGGCGAACGTTCGGCATCAAAAAGCATTTCAATCCGCGCTCCCACGAGGGGAGCGACATCATACGCCTCGCGGAGTCTCTGGGAATGCGCATTTCAATCCGCGCTCCCGCGAGGGGAGCGACCACGGTATCCGTCTGCGCGGAGTTTTCCGGGAGTAATTTCAATCCGCGCTCCCGCGAGGGGAGCGACGCATGGCAGAAGGCAGACTGGCTATATTACCAAATTTCAATCCGCGCTCCCGCGAGGGGAGCGACAGGTAGACCGTGTCAGCTTCTGTATGTAAAGGGATTTCAATCCGCGCTCCCGCGAGGGGAGCGACTTCCTCTCACAAGAGGCATGTTGCAGGTTCACGATTTCAATCCGCGCTCCCGCGAGGGGAGCGACACAATATGGTCGGATATTGTCAGTCGCACAGGGATTTCAATCCGCGCTCCCGCGAGGGGAGCGACGACGGAACGCAGTTATCTGTTAGATATGGATGTTATTTCAATCCGCGCTCCCGCGAGGGGAGCGACATATCTGTCTTTCTCCGTTAGGTATTTCATGACTATTTCAATCCGCGCTCCCGCGAGGGGAGCGACGTTTAATAGCCCTGTTAATGATCCTGTTTTACAATTTCAATCCGCGCTCCCGCGAGGGGAGCGACGCGCTTGCTAGAGCCTTCGGAATCAGTGTAGATATTTCAATCCGCGCTCCCGCGAGGGGAGCGACTTTGACAACCGTTTTGGTAAGGAATATGAGGGAATTTCAATCCGCGCTCCCGCGAGGGGAGCGACGCAACAACATTATACAAATTATCCCAAATACTTGGATTTCAATCCGCGCTCCCGCGAGGGGAGCGACGACTGTCATAACTTACACTGTCATGGACACATTTATTTCAATCCGCGCTCCCGCGAGGGGAGCGACTCCTTAGGCACTTGCAAATTTCCTCGTTCAAATATTTCAATCCGCGCTCCCGCGAGGGGAGCGACCTTTTCTCATAGACAGCACATACGGGGTTCCTGATTTCAATCCGCGCTCCCGCGAGGGGAGCGACCATAAAGGCAACCGCGGATTCCATTCTTGCCATCATTTCAATCCGCGCTCCCGCGAGGGGAGCGACGCGCATCTGCACGTGTAAAAGCCTCTGCAAATAAGATCATTTCAATCCGCGCTCCCGCGAGGGGAGCGACCGGGATCAGATAAAATTTATAGGGAGAATAGAGATTTCAATCCGCGCTCCCGCGAGGGGAGCGACTATTATTGATGTACTTGCTTTTTCCAAAGACATAATTTCAATCCGCGCTCCCGCGAGGGGAGCGACTCTTTGCATAGATGTAAACAGGAATACATTTATATTTCAATCCGCGCTCCCGCGAGGGGAGCGACAATGTGTGGAGACAGTACACTGATTGATGATGTAATTTCAATCCGCGCTCCCGCGAGGGGAGCGACGTGGTAAGGATTCAGATGTGCAACTCCGGTTGTTTATTTCAATCCGCGCTCCCGCGAGGGGAGCGACCGCTGTCCATGCCTATCTTCGCGGAAGCTATCGAGATTTCAATCCGCGCTCCCGCGAGGGGAGCGACCCAGATTGCCACCGCCAAGGCAAAAGCTGGTACCATTTCAATCCGCGCTCCCGCGAGGGGAGCGACGTGACAGCAGCGGGTACCACAATACCCAGAACCTTATTTCAATCCGCGCTCCCGCGAGGGGAGCGACTTGGATTCAGCAATGGATATTTTGTATTTAATCAATTTCAATCCGCGCTCCCGCGAGGGGAGCGACAAGAGAAACTTTAGAAAAGATTCGGAACATTTTAATTTCAATCCGCGCTCCCGCGAGGGGAGCGACAACAATTTTCACCAAAAAGTTCTCTTCTCTCTTAGCAAAAATTGTCTAATACATTTATTCTTTATAACAAACTTCCTTAATTAAAAATATCTATGTATGTTATTTCAAAAATCTTACAATTTTTCAGGTGCGAATCTCCCAGGCATTTTATGTGCCCTTGCCTTTCGCATCAGTTACAAAATCAGTGGCTGATCCGGAGCTATTCCTCTATCCACTCCAATATGTTCTATCTTGGTCTGGTATTTATTCCCCAGATAATAGAAGCGAAGGCTGTCCTTTTCTGTATCAATGATATCCTCAAGTGTTGCCTTCAACGCAATGCTCTGTGCATTATCCAAAATGCATTCAAATACGGAGTTCTGAACTCTTCTGCCATAGTTGACGCATTGCTTTGCCACTTTTCGCAGCCTTGCTTTGCCGGCTGCATTTTCTGTGTTGACATCGTATGTGATCAATACTAACATACCACACCTCACTTCCATAGGAATGCAGGATAGCCGTCCAAATCGCCACGTAGGAATCGTGCCAGCAGCATTGCCTGCACATAAGGAACCATACCCCATTCCACTTTTTCCTGCAAATAGGGATGCGTTATGGTCTCTTTTTTACGATTCTGCCACTCTGTCAGTATTAGCTTTCGTCCAGCATCATCCAGCAGAACCGCGCCGTTTTCTTTTTGGGTAAAATTTTTAGCTGTGATCATCCGTTTATTTACCAACGACAGCACAAAACGATCCGCCAGCACGGATCTTAGTTCCTCCATCATATCCAGCGCCAGCGATGCTCTGCCCGGACGCTCTGTGTGCAGATATCCCACGCAGGGATCTAACCCTACGCACTCCAGTGCAGATGCTTCCATATTTGTCAGTAATGTATACACAAAAGACATCATTGCGTTCATTTTATCGAGGGGCGGTCTTTTATTCCTGCCTTGAAATGTAAAATCTTTTTTCTGCTGCAGAATCAATTCGTCAAACACGCTAAAATAAATACTGGCTGCCTCTCCTTCATATCCCCTGAGTTCATCCCCGGAGGTGCTATTCTGAATCAACATCAAAGAGTTTTTCAGCATTTCGGATGCCTTTTTTACCCGCTCTGCATCAATCTGCATATTATGATCTCTGACTGCCCGCTCCAGAACCCACCTGGCATTATGTACTTTTCCAAGGATACAATTTTTAGCAATCTCTAATCCCACCAGTTCATCTTTGCTGCTGGCATACTGTTGTTCCCGCAGGATCACGTTCCCCCTCACTTTTCCGGTGACCCGTGCCAGAAATTTTCCCTGGGGAGTCATGTAACACAGGGAAATATTTCGTTCTGCACAGGCACCCATAAGTGCCGGACTTGTTCCCCGATATCCAAACGATACAATTCCCTCGAGATTATGCAGCGGAACTCTGCCAAGTTCTTTTTTATCATCGTAAATAACGATATTTTCACCATCTAACGCCAGGTAACTGTTTTCGGAAGTAACATATAACGTATTCAATAATTTTTTCATACGTTTTCCTCCATAAGTGCCTGATCCATATAGTTTTTCACAGAACCGGTTTTTGCAAGTCTTGGCATACAAAGTTCCTTTAAAGAGCAGGAAGTACAGTGCTTTCCCATCTTTACTTTCGGTGTATACCGCCTTTCATAATATTGATGCATTTCCTGAAACATCTCACGCACTTCGCTGCGAAGCTCTTCCGTGATCTCCACGATTTTCCTCCGTTTTGTCTCTCCGTAAAAGAGTGCACCTTCCGGAATCTGTGTGGAAAACATTTCTTCCAGGCACATTGCCTGCGCCGCTAATTGTAATTTGTCTTCCTCTGTGATCTTCGGCTTTCCCTTCTTGTATTCGATCGGATATACCGAAAAATTACCCCTGTGCCCATGCAGGCGGATTCCATCCTCACGTCTATGGAATTCCACCACATCACACTCACCCGTGACGCCCATTTCTCTGGACGCCACGGGTAATGCTCTCGCTATGATCGTGTCTCTTCTTTTTTCGGTAAGATATGGATCATGTGCTTTCTTATGCATTAATTCACCGATTACCGTATGTTCATTTTCAGCCCACTGTTGCTCTATATGGATCAGTGCCCACTGTCTTTTGCAGAATCTGAAATGCTGGATCCCGGATATCATGAGATAATCATCTTCTGCATATTCCATTAATTCATCCTTCTCACTTCCACAGAATCAGGAATCTGCTCCTCGTGAACGGTAACTGTATAATCCTGATATTTTCTTGGATATTCCACATCCTCGTTTTTCTTCACTTCTACGGCATCGAATAATTTATATGCCGGACAGTCACCCAATTCTTTGCTATGTTTGAATACGATCAGCTCTCGCACCGCCATATTTCCTCTCGCTGCGGAGTGATCTACTTCAAACATATTAAGGATCGCTTCCCATAACAGTTCCAGATCGTCTTCGGAAAATCCAGTTACTTTCCGTGCCAGATTTGCGGAAATATAGCCTTCTGCACGATACAGACCGTAAGGAACAATGGTCTTTCTTCCCATCTCTGTATTCTTATTTTCCGCATCTTTCTCTGTGGTGATAGCAACTCTGGTGATGGTTACTTCCTGGCTGATGATCGGATCGATGCTTCTTGCAAATCCGATCTGCACGGGTCCTCTCACCTGCCCGCAGTTCAGCGATGCTTTTACAAACGTAGTCATTACGGCTCCAAAAGTACGGATATCATAGAAATTCCGGCACATATAGTCTTTCAGTTTAAGATCTACACCGGGATCATTTTTCTTTAGCTTTTTGAGTTCCTCTGTCACCTTTTTATCATCTGTTTCGGTGAGTCCCATATCTGCACAGGCTTCTCTATCGCTGCGGTTTAACGGTACATCTTCCTTAATGTAGATTTTATACCCCTGAGCATCCTCTTTTACAGTCTCGACATAATTACGGATCTTACGTTTCAGGCAGACATCCGTTACCAGACCTAGTCCGCTCTCCGGGTCTACTCTTGGCATATTGCCCGCATCGGGATCTCCGTTGGGATTGCCGTTCTCCACATCAAATAATACTATGAACTCATATCTGTTTTTGATCACTTCACTCATTTATTTGTCCTCCCCTTTTTTATATTTTTCCTGCTGTTGATGATAGTAGCCAAGATCAAACTGTCCTTGTTGCTCCAGCGACAACCGTTTCGGAAAATCATCCAGTTTTCCCATAATTTCCGTCAATTCTTTTTCGTAATAGACTTTTGTACCGCCTTTATCCCGTTCCAGCTTTTTCACATGGCTGTTTTTCAGTTTGATCAGCACCGGGAAAATAACCGCAGGTGTTGCACAAGCGGAATTAAAATAACGATCACGGATTGTTGTTGTGATGGTCGGATTTGCTTCCTTCTGTATAGTTTCCAATACAGAAAACAATCTGCCCAACACATAGGCTGCATCATTGCAGTCTTTATTCAGTCCCATAAATTTTTCTCCTTTCATACAATCATAGTTTTTTATTAAATACGCCTTGATGATTGCTGCTCGTCCCCAGCTTATTTTTTTATCCCCACTCTCAGCCCGAATACGAATCAGAGTGTTCGCATATAAGCTTGTCGGATATCGTCCACCGGATAAAATTGCCTGCAATACCAGCGCTGCCATGTTCGGAGCCAGTGTCTTATCTTTTGATTTCTGATTCACTGTTTCATTCAGCATATCACGAATTCCCAGATAATCCTGCTCTGCCCACACCGGTTTTACGATTTTGAGCCGTTCATAATGTTCTGCTATATTCTGTAAGATATTACCAAAAGAATTTACATAGAAAAAACGGACCGACAATCGCGCCGCATTCGGAGCTAATGCTAATATGTAAAAATTCTGTTTGGGATCCATCTCCGCATCTTCCAGATAGATTTTCGTATCTTCTTTCAGGCTGTCGAAAATGTCCTTCAGTTTTTTCTGGTTATCTTTCGTGGGTCTAAACATATTCAAAAAACACTTCTGATACTGCTCTTTACCGCTTTCCGCCCAGTACACTATCATGGAATCTCCCATGGAAAAAGTGTAGTCTCGCTGGGACAACAAATAATTCAGTGCAGTGGTATAGGCAAATTCCGCATATTTTCCCACCGGTGCATTATAACTCTGTTCCTTTCCGTAAGACTCAAATGACGGTGCATTGAATGACACCAGCGCCGCTCCACTGGACTGTGCCCCAGGTACTCCTTTGATTGCTTTATGAATTCGTGATATCTCGGCTTTTTTGCCAGTAACCAGACAAATGCCGTTATCTTCTCCGCCATTCTGCGCCCGATAATTCTCCCAGCAATCACGAATCTCCGGATCATCCTGCGCTTCCTGTCCTTCCACGGAGAAAATAAGATTGCCGCCTTCTGTCAGTTCTTCCCAGTTCTCGCGGATCATGGGATGTTCTGCTACTTTCTCCGGATCCCATTTTTCAAAATAGGCTAAAATTGCCCGGGCTGTTTTCCCTTGTGCAGATTGCAGGATCTGTCCGTGCTTTTCTTTTGTCGCCTGGAAACAATCCATTACACGCGGATTCATCCCTTCTGCATCAATGCCCAGCATGTACTTGGAATTATCGCACAGGAAATTGGCTGCCACGCCGGAGGATCTGGTCACCATCTCCGGTACGACGAGATTTGCCGGTACCCAGACTGCTTTCTTGCCACGCATATCCTCTATTTTCCTGGAGGTAATACCTATGATATCCCCCTCCGAAGACAAATTGATTTCGTAGGATACTTTTGCATGGCACCACCCAAGCCTGGAAACTTTTCCCTGTTCTGCCAGATTTTCATAGTATTTTACCAGTGCCTGTAATATCATTGCAGCACCTCGCAATCTCTCAGATCCACCACGCCATAACGCATTACCGCCCGGAAAAACATAGGTTTGATATTTTCCGGATCACTGTAATCCATGTCAAACAGCATGATGCCAAGATCTTTTTCTTCTACTACATCATAGGCGGTATGAATTTCTTCTTCCTCGCAGAGAGCAAAATGCGCCGAGAATTCTCTACAACCGAAGTATGGCATATAATAAAATTCTCCTTTACGCAGCCGTCTCATGATAATGTCCTTAAATTTTCCGGGATTATCAGAAGCATTAGCTTTCTCTGTCATTTCAAAATGAGCTTCGATGGTGTAGCTTACATTGCAGAGCAGCTGTGATGCTCTCTGTACAATGTCCTCCTTCGTACTAATATACAATGTTTTGTCTGCACCGTTGTATGCCTGCAATACATTGCTTGCCAGGATCTTGCTTTTTACTTCATTTCGTCGTACACTTGTAAATTGGATAGGGTTTTTGACATAGATTTTGTCGATGATCCACCGCATTCCCGGATGCCAGTAAATGGCTTCCAAAATACCGCGTGCCGCTGAGGGCGTGATGATGTCATAGCTGTAGCGTTCAACTTTGAGTTCGGGTCTCGAAAACAATGCATAGTCTCCCCATACATTTACTTTTACTCCGACTCCCATTTATTCCACCTTCTTTCCACAATTAAAGCGCTGTTCCCGTTTACTGTTCCCTTGTAGTACTATTTTCTGTCTGACAACAATACCCCCTTTATAAAATACTGTCTTTTCGCAGATATGATATGACAATATTTTAGTTTATCTGTATTTATCTGACAAATTCACTATACTACAAGTCTAATATATTTGCAATACCCATTTTTTATTTTGTTACATTAAACATAATTGAATTCTAAATAATATGTATTATAATTTTTTAAAATATATGGTATACTTTCAGTGTCAGGTATATTTCCTGTGGATTGAAATAATTATGTTTCTTGTAAAATCACAAGGTAGCGGTACACTTTTCCATCGTGTACCGCTACTTCCATTTACTGCAACATTAAAACATCATCATTACGCCCAATTCCACTTCCAGTTTCAATCCGGTGTCTTCCCGGTATTGTTCCTCCTGCGTCAGCACATAAAAATCCTGCGCACCCGGATCTACCGCTTCTACCATCCCCGCATCACGCATTTCTTCAAACAACATCTTCCGTTTCTCATATTCCCCTTTTTTCCGAATACTTACACAATATTGCCCTGCTTTTCGCATACGGCTCTTTGTCAGTCCCTGCTGCCGAATTTCCTGCAAAAGAGCCTTCGCTTCCGGTTCTTGGTCGATATATACCGTAACCGTATTTTCTTCAATCAGCTTAAAATCTTTCGCAACCGTCGCAAATTGGTAATCTCCACCATCGAATTTCTCCAGAATTTTCTTCATATCCAGGCTTTCGCCCTTGATGCGATATAGTCTCCGAAAATATTCTGTAATATTATCCAGTGCGGTAATATCCCTGCCTTCCTCCAGCAGATTTTTGGTTGTGTCGATCTGCTGCCGCTGACCGGATACATTTTCTCTCTCGTTCCACCGGAAAATCCGAACAATGCTGTCTTCTTTCCCTCTTTCACCATTTCGGTTGCACCTACCGGCTGCCTGAATGATGGAATCCACTCCGGCAAGTTCCCGATATACTGAAGTAAAATCCAGATCCACTCCGGCTTCCACAAGGCTTGTCGAAATGACGATACATTTTTTCCCTTTTTTGTCATCCAAGCGTTTCCCAATCTCCGCAAGCACTCGTCTTCTATGCGCCGGATACATGGTGGTTGATAAATGGTAAACGCCCTCTCCCTGCAGCCGTTCGTAAAGCCGCTGTGCTCTTTTTCGCGTGTTCACGATACACAGTGCATGCCACTCCTGCTGTAGTTTCTCCGCCATTTCCTCTTCCGTGACGGTATCAATATTCTGATAGGTTACCCTTTCAAAAAATCGAAATTGTTCCTCTCTCCGTGGGCATAATTCCCGGGCAACATACTTTTCAGGCAGAAACTGCTGTAATGCCGGCTGCGTCGCCGTACACAGTACAACACTTGTCCCATACTGCTGCAACAGTTCTTCTATCATCGCCATGCACGGTTTCAAATAATTTGGAGGAAGCATCTGCGCCTCATCGAATATGATGACACTGTTTACTATATTATGTAGTTTTCTGCATTTTGATGACTTATTAGCGTACAGGGATTCAAAAAACTGAACATTTGTGGTAACTACCACCGGTTTATCCCAGTTTTCCGCTGCCAGCTGCATAGGTTTGAAGTCTTCCGAGATCTCATAGTCTACATTGCTGTGATTTTCCAACACATTTTCATTACCCAGAATTTCCCTGAACACCTGCGCATTCTGCTCAATGATGCTGGTATAGGGAATCACGTAAATCACACGATCCATATGATGTTCCACTGCATGCTGCAACGCAAATGCCAGGGAAGCCACGGTTTTGCCTCCACCGGTAGGCACTGTAAGCTGAAACAATCCTTTGGGGGCTTTTCCCTGCTCCAGACAATTTCGAAGAATCTCAGACCTTCTTCCATTAACTGTTATGTCATCACGATTCACAAGCCATTTCGATATCCAGTCTTTTAACTTATCCAAAAGAACTTCCATACACTCTCCGGAATCCCTTTGAACCGTCCCGTTACTCATAAAACGTTCCGTGTCCAGGAAATCCGCATCCACCAGACAGGAATACAACATGCGGATAAATACACTCAGCGCAAAGTTTGGATCCTTTTCCGGATTCATGGCAATGGGTGGTGTGGTAATTTGAGGGATTTCTATTTCCTTTTCATACGCACTGTAATCGCACAACCTTTTCTTAAGTCTCCCCAGCAAAGAGGACGGCAATCCCTCTCGTCCCAGATCCGGCAACCCTGCATGATGCCCTGCTATGCAGTAAGTCAGGAGCCAATAGTAACCATCCAGTTTTTCGCAGACCTTTGCTCCGGCAGTGGAATGGTCCACGCGAATGTCCAGATTTCCCTTGATCTTCTTTTGAAATTCCGCGGAATATTTTCCGATATCATGCAGCATTCCACAACAGTATCCCCAGTCTGCTTTCCCGAATTTTGCCGCAAATTCTTCCGCAAGGTCTGCAGTTCCCTGCAGGTGATCCTTTATGGATTGTGCTCTGTCTCCATCAATATGTGCAAGATATTCCATTTTTCCCCTCGTTTCTTTTCACTTATTCCTTCCGCTCCGGCAACATCCCCTTGATCTTCACGCCACTCAGATCCACATCCAGCACGATCTTCACCATCCAGAAGAACAATAACAGTACCAGCATCGGGATCACGCAGGAAGTAATGATCATCACGGCAACTGCCTCGATAAAGTGATTCAGGGAATTCTCCACCTTCTGTACCAGTTCTTCGGTAGAAACCGTCACGTTTTCCACAACATTTGCCACTGAATCTTTAGCGCCGGAAATAGCATCTTTTGCCCAGTCGAAAATGTTTGAGACAGAGCCGGAGTTATTGTTTTCCTTCTCCTGCACATTACCTGTAACAGTTTCAGAAGCTTCTGTTGTTCCGGTTGTTTCCGTCGCATTGGTATCATCCACCACGCCACTGTTTTCCAATATGCTCTGTGTGTTCCTGGCATCTTCAATGGTTGCTTCGATCTGGGCCTGATAGGTATCACCGATGAGGTCGGAGATCTTCACACTGGCAGGAACCACGAGGGAGATTGCCAAACCGAACACCGCCAGTTTTGCCGCCAGTTTCCGCACCGTAGCATTTTCAAAAGCCAGATTCAATATCCATAATCCGCAGGCAATCGGAATCAGGTAGGTAAATGCCACATAGCCGGTAATCGTCACGAGATATTTTTCCAGATAGATAGCGCAGAGGACCACCAGCAGATATCCGCTGACATCTGCCATTTTCTCCGCAATAGGTGTTGCCGTGTCGCCCGGAAGCAAGGTAATCAGCGCCGAAGTCACCGTGGATGCCGCCGTCAGCTCCATGACAGTCTGTTTTTTCTCATCCAGAGAGGCGATGGTCTTCTGATGATTCTCCGGGGCGGAGGCGTATTTTCCGATAACGGTTATGGATAGAATAGCGACCAACAGCAAAATCACTGCCGTAATGCATTTTTGTTTGTTAAAGTTCATGTGATTACCTTCTTTCCTTCTCGATTTCGATATTATTTCACGTAAATATCCTGCTATTACATTTTTCAGGACGTAATTCAGGCTATACACTACACTTTTCAGGACGTAATCTCGTGCCATCTCACACTTTTCAGGACGTTACTTCAAAAACCGCCGCAACAACTTCTCTTTTTTCTCATCATACCTCTGATACCGTATCGGCAGATCCATCCATGTCTTTTTGTCCACGATACTCCGATAATGGCTGAAGGTCTCGAATCCGGTGCGGCCGTGATACCCACCCATGCCGCTCTCACCTACGCCGCCGAAGGGCATGGCGCTGGTGGCGAGATGAATGATGGTGTCGTTGATGCAGCCACCGCCAAAATGGCAGTTATCCAGGATCCGTCTCTGGGCTTTTTTATCTTCACTGAAGAAATACAGTGCCAACGGATGGGGATGTTCTTCCACACAGCGGATCGCCCAATCCACAAAATTTCCCTCGGCAGCATGGGTTCCAGAAACCTCTCCGCTAAAATCATTTTGTGCAATGTTTTTCTCTGCATCATGTGCATTATACGTCAGCACCGGCAGGATCGGTCCGAAGATCTCTTCTCCCATCACGGCATCCGACCAGTCCACGTCCGTCATCACCGTAGGCGCAATGCGCAACGTCTTCTCGTCATACTGTCCGCCGCAGACGATTTTTTCCGCATCCATCAATCCCAACAGTCTGTGAAAATGCTTTTCGTTAATGATTTTCCCATAATCCGGATTCTGCAGGGGATCTGCTCCAAACTGTCTCGAGATCTCCGCCCGGATAGCTTCCACCAATCGGTCGCGGATCCTGACATCACACAACACATAATCCGGTGCCACACAGGTCTGCCCGCAGTTTAGATATTTTCCAAATACGATCCTCCTCGCCGCCAACGGAAGCTTCGCCGTAGCATCCACGATACAGGGACTTTTCCCGCCCAGCTCCAGCGTCACCGGGGTCAAATATTCCGCAGCGCTTCTAAGCACCTCCCGTCCCACGGTCTTGCCTCCGGTGAAAAATATCATATCAAACCGCTGCTGTAACAATGCCTGATTCTCTGCTCTGCCGCCGGTGATCACCGCCACATATTCCGGCTGGAAGCATTCTTCCAAAATCATTTTTAACACTGCTGCCGTCGCCGGAGCATAGGCACTGGGTTTTACCACTGCGGTATTCCCTGCGGCAATAGCATCGATCAACGGATCCAGCGTCAATAGCACCGGATAATTCCATGGACTCATGATCAGCACGGTGCCATAGGGTGACGGAGACCGGAAGCTCCTCGCCGCAAACTGTGATAACGGTGTCGGCACTCTCTTTTCCCGCATCAGCCCCCGCAGGTGCTTCTGCATCCAGGTCAGCTCCGAGAGCGTCAGTCCGATCTCGCACATGTAGCTTTCCATCCGGCTTTTCCCAAGATCCTGTTGCAGTGCATCGTTCAATTCTGTTTCATGGCGCTGCAGGGAAGCCTTTAACTTTCCCAGCTGTTCTGCCCGGAATTCCCGGGAAAGCGTGGCTCCCGTAGCAAAATATTCTCTTTGTCTGCGTAATATCGTCCGGATCTCCTGCTCTGTCATAGATGCCTCCTGATTTCTCTGCTCTTCTATTCTTTATACTACCCATTTTTTCATTTCAATGCAACGAAAAACGGCGGAGCTTTTCACTCCGCCGCCCGCCTATTTCTATTTACTTTATTTCCACGCAAAATTTACCATTCCGTACACATAGATGAACAACACTGCCGCCGGCACAAAATATTTGAACACCGGCTTCATCCACGGCTGCACCTTTAAGCCTTTGCCGGCATTTGCTTCCTCCAGGAATTTGTCCCAGCCCCAGCCGACCTTATAACAACAAAATACTGCCAGCAGGATCGAACCTATGGGCATGATATTATTCGACACCAGGAAATCCCAGAAATCGAGCCAGGTCGTCCCCGCTGCAAACGGCTGAAAATGAAATACACTGAAGCCCAGTGCTGTCGTCAGAGCCAACAGGAAACATCCGACACCACACGCCACGCACCCTGCCGGTCTGGACCATCCGGTCAGTTCCCGGACCATGGCCAGAATATTTTCACACACACCCAGCACTGTGGACATGGCTGCGAACACCATGAACAGGAAAAATAAAGTTCCCCACCATCTGCCGCCTGCCATGTTATTAAATACGGTCGCCATGGTATCGAACAGAAGGCTGGGACCCGCCGTCACTTCCACATCATAAGTGAAGCATGCCGGAAATATAATGATACCGGCGATCACTGCCACCAGTGTATCCAGGATAATAATATGGATAGACTCACCCATGAGAGAACGGTCCTTGCCGACATAGCTTCCGAAGATCGCCATACCGCCCATTCCCACGGACAAGGTGAAAAATGCCTGATTCATGGCGCCCACCACCACAGAACCGGTGATTTTAGAAAAATGAGGGATCAGATAGAAGCTCAATCCCTCTCCTGCTCCCGGAAGTGTAAAGCTGTGCACCGCCAGCACCAGCATCAGCACGATCAATGCTGACATCATATATTTGGTAATACGCTCCAGCCCACCCTGCAGATGGAAGCTTAAAATGACAAAAGCGATCAGCAAGGTGACTAGCAGATATGTCACATTCACCGAGGGCGTCGTGATCATTTTTTCAAAACCGAAATCCTGATTCTGCCCTGTCAGAAATTTTACAAAATAATAGAGAATCCATCCGGACACCACCGCATAGAAAGCGATCAGCGCAATGTTTCCGATGAGACAGACGATGCCCCACAGATTCCATTTGCCCCTGCCGCCGGACAGTTTCCGATACATATAAAGGGGACTCGTCTGCGCCGCACGCCCCACGGAGAATTCCATGATCATGGTGGGCAGGCCCAGCACGATCAGGCAGATCACATAGATCAGCATGAAACTTCCGCCACCGTTCTGCCCGCACATCCACGGGAATTTCCACACATTTCCGCAGCCGATGGCACACCCCGCCGACAGCATGATAAATCCCAAACGACTCCCCAGTCTTTCTCTGTTTTCCATACCTCTGATCCTTCCCAAAACCACTTATTCTAAACACGGGATACGGCATATATTTTTGCTGTTTTCCCATATTTTCTCCATCTTTTCGCATTGACAGCCCTATTTTCTCATTATATAATTTTCTTAAATATTTGAAAAACAAATTATTTACATTGCATTGATCGAAGAATTGAATTTACAATATAGAAAGAGTATCTACCCTATGGATGTCAAAAATCTGGAAACCTTTGTTATGGTGAACGAACTGAAGAGCTTTACGCTGGCGGCCGGACGTCTGGGTTACACCCAATCCACCGTATCCTTTCAGATCAAACAATTGGAAAAGGAGCTGTCCATCCCTCTGTTTGAACGGATTGGGCATACCGTAACCCTGACCAATGAGGGGGAGAAGCTGCTGCCCCTGGCCCAACAGATCCTGCGTCTCGCCGCTGAAGCCACCCACATCAGCGGCAACACCGCTCCGGAGGGTCTGGTGCGGATCGCCATTGCAGAGTCCCTGGCCAGTTGGGAATTTCACAGCCGTTTTAAAGATTTTCATGAAAAATATCCCGGAATCCGGTTGAAGATCATTGCTACCAGCACCGATGAAATGTTCCAGATGCTGGGACAGAATCAGGTGGACATTGTATACACGCTGGACCGCCGTATTTTTAATCACAATTATGTGACCGCTTTCGAAGCTCCGGTGGATATTCACTTCGTCACCGGTGCCGGTCACCCCTTAGCCAGACAGACTCAGGTCACCCTGGAACAGATTCTGGAATATCCGCTGATCCTGACAGAGAAAAACATGAGTTACCGGGCTGCACTGGATGATCTGCTCTCCCAAAACGGCAAGGAGACAATGCCTATCATGGAGGTGGGTGATACCCAGCTGATCCGCAATCTTCTGTGTCAGGGTCTCGGCATCTCCTATCTGCCGGAGTTCGTTATTGCAGAAGATCTGGCAAAAGGAAATCTCGTCAGTCTCCCCATGACAGAGATTCATCCGGATATCTGGCGGCAGCTTCTGTATCACCGGAACAAATGGATCTCTCCGGAACTGAAATGTGTAATAAAATACCTGCAGGAGGAATAATCCCCTGCAGGTTTTCTATTTTGTCATCTTATCCTCTGAAATTTCTAGAATCCCATCAGCAAGCCGATACTATGTACCAGGAAGGCTGCCACCCATGCCACAAAACACTGCCAGAGTACCACGGCAATGGCCCATTTTCCACCCAGTTCTCTGCGTACAGAAGCGATGGCTGCCACGCAGGGAGTATACAGCAGACTGAATACCAGTAACGACGCGGCTGCCAGCGGGGTAAGTACCGTGGCAATGCTGCTGCCGAACAATACTTCCAGGGTTGCTACCACACTTTCTTTTGCCATGAATCCGCTGATCAGAGAGGTACAGATCCGCCAGTCACCCAGGCCGAGCGGTCGAAACAGCGGTACCAGCAGACCGGATACCATAGCCAGCATACTGTTTGCCGAATCCTCAACAAGATTCAGTTTCAGGTCAAAGCTCTGCAGGAACCATACCACGATGGTAGCAATGAAGATCACAGTGAATGCTTTCTGTAAAAAGTCTTTTGCCTTTTCCCACAACAGTTGCCCTACATTTTTGGCTCCCGGCAGACGGTAGTTCGGCAGTTCCATTACAAAGGGCACCGGTTCTCCCTGGAATAACGTGCTCCGGTATAAAAATGCTACCAGAATTCCCATAAGGATACCAAACAGATACAATGCCGACATGATCAGTCCGCCCTTTCCCGGGAAAAATACGCTCACGAAGAACGAATAAATCGGTAATTTCGCGGAACAGCTCATAAACGGTGTCAGCAGGATCGTCATCTTACGGTCTCTCTCACTGGTCAGTGTTCTCGTGGCCATGACTGCCGGGACCGTACATCCGAACCCGATCAGCATCGGCACAATGCTTCGTCCGGACAGACCGATCTTTCGAAGCAACTTATCCATAACAAACGCCACACGGGCAATATAGCCGCTGTCCTCCATCAGAGACAGGAAGAAAAACAGAGTGACCACGATGGGCAGGAAGCTCAGTACACTGCCCACACCGGTAAAGATACCGTCTATTACAAGGCTTTGGACCGCACTGTTGACATGAGCTGCCGTCAATGCTGCATCAGTGATCTCCGTCAATTTTCCGATTCCCAGTTCCAGCAGTCCCTGGAGCCATGCTCCGATGACATTGAAAGTCAGATAGAATACCAGCACCATGATCAGGATAAAACAGGGAATTGCCGTATATTTTCCGGTGAGGATCCGGTCGATCTTCTCACTGCGGATCCGTTCCTTACTTTCTTTGGGTTTTACTACTGTCTGCTCACATAATCTCTCGATAAAATCAAAACGCATATCGGCAATGGCTGCACTTCTGTCCACGCCACGCTCCGCCTCCATCTGACAGACAATATGCTCCAGCATTTCTTTTTCATTTTCATCCAGCTGCAGCTTCTCCAGGATCAGGTGGTCTCCTTCAATGGCTTTGTTGGCTGCAAAACGCAGGGGCAGCTTCGCAGTCTCCGCATGATCCTCGATCAGATGGCATACCGCATGGATGCAGCGGTGTACGGAACCGTCATGATCGTTTTTATCGCAGAAATCCTGCCGCAGCGGCCGTTCCTGATATTTTGCCACATGGACTGCATGACGGATCAGTTCATCCACGCCTTCGTTTTTCGCAGCGGAAATGGGGATTACGGGTACTCCCAGGAACGCTTCCATGGCGTTCACATCGATGGAGCCGTGATTGCCGGTGACTTCATCCATCATGTTCAGGGCTACGACCATGGGAATGTTCATTTCCAACAACTGCATGGTCAGATACAGATTACGCTCGATATTCGTCGCATCCACGATATTGATGATAGCTCTGGGTTTCTCATACAGGATAAAATTACGGGATACGATCTCTTCACTGCTATAAGGGGACATGGAATAAATACCGGGCAGGTCTGTCACCAAAGTATCCGGATACCCTTTGATGGAACCGTCCTTACGGTCTACGGTAACTCCGGGGAAATTTCCCACATGCTGATTCGAGCCGGTGAGCTGATTGAACAGTGTAGTCTTGCCGCAGTTCTGATTTCCCGCCAGGGCGAACGTTAGTGTCGTTCCCTCCGGCAGAGGATTCTCGTCTTTTTTCGAATGGTATTTTCCATCCTCACCTAAACCCGGGTGCTCCGCATCCGTCACCCGATCCAGCCCCTTATGTTCTCTTGTTCTCTTCGATATGGGTGCGATCTCGATCTGATCCGCTTCCGCCAGCCGTAACGTAAGTTCATAGCCGTGCACCTGCAATTCCATGGGATCCCCCATCGGAGCCAGCTTTACCACCGTCACCTCTGCTCCCGGGATCATACCCATATCCAGGAAATGCTGTCTGAGTTCTCCGGAACCACCGACGGTTTCGATCACGGCGCTTTTGCCGATTTCCAATTCTTTCAGTGTCATAACACTTCTGTATCCTTTCGTATCTCAACATTTTAATGTACTGTGTTGTAACAGAAGTATTATAGCGCATTTGGTATTGAAAATCAGTATCAATTTGCATTTTTTATTTCCATGATTTTTTTTAAAAAATTTTTCAAAAATGGAATAAAAATGTAGAAAAAATTGACGAAAACAGTTACACTTAAAATAGCATCAATAAAAATAGGGAGGGAACTTATGAATATGAATATAAAAGAAAATAATAAATATCGTTATACGGATACCGCGGAACGCAATATCAGAATGAACCGGTTCTATATTATCGCTTCTTCGCTTTTGGCGATCGTGTTCCTGTTTTATCTGTGGTTGAAACTGGCAAATCACAACATTGCACCCATTGTTACATACGCAAATACCATTCTGATTGCCGTTTTCTGTGTAGTAAATGCCGTGACACACCTTCGAAATAAGGCGACACGACTATTAAAAGTCTTCGCTACCATCGAGATCGGCATTGAGTATTTGTTGGTCGGTTTACAGACAGATGCAAGTTTCATTCACTATGCGCTGATCGCCATTTTCATATTACAGATTCCTTATTATGAGAAAAAATCTCTAAAGAAAACCGCTGTGGGATTATTCGTGCTCTACCTGATCGTCATGATCGTTCAGGCTACGAAGGGAATCTACGGTCAGGATGTGAATGCCGTCTGCTCTACCCTGCTGGTATTCCTGATTGGAATCATTATTTTGGAAACCGGTAAGATTGCTATATTATTTAACAATGATGCCATCGGTTCTTCCCGGGAAGAACATAACCATATAAAAGAAGTACTGGATAATGTTCTGGACGTATCCCAGACCGTACATCAGGAAACCACCAAAACCACAGATCTTATGAACCAGCTGGTACAAACTACGGAATCTGTAGCCAACAGTATGCAGGAGATCTCCTCTGCCACCAATATGACTGCCACCAGCATCGAAGAACAGAGCCAGATGACCGGTACGATTCAGAATGCTATCGAGCAGACCGGTCATATCTCCGAGCAAATGGTTCAGATCGCCGAAGATTCTAACGAAAGCATCCGTAAGAACATGGCTGCTATGGAATCCTTAAAACAGCAGTCCGCCATGATCAAGGATACCAACCATTCCGTCACCGACGCCATGGCAAAATTACAGGAAAAGACAAAAGAGGTGGAAACTATCGCCGGAAGCATCATGGCAATCTCCGGTCAGACAAATCTTTTAGCCCTGAACGCTTCCATCGAAAGTGCCCGTGCCGGTGAAGCCGGACGCGGTTTCGCCGTTGTAGCACAGCAGATCCGTCAGCTCGCAGAGCAGACCAAGAGTTTTACTGAAGAGATCACCAAGATTACCAACGAGCTGAATGTCAATGCCAACATGGTAGTCAACACTATCAACGGTTCCATTGAAGCTACCGAACAGCAGGGCGAAAAGATCCTGGCTGCTTCCGAGACTTTCGAACAGCTGAACAAAAATATGGAAGCACTGGCTTCCCAGGTGGAAGAAGTAAATCACCACATTCTGGGATTGTCAGAATCCAATAATAAGATTATGGAAAACATCTCCCAGCTGTCCGCTGTAACTGAAGAAGTTACCGCCAATGCCGAGCAGGTGCACACCATGAGCCAGAACAACCTGGATTGCGCAGAACAAGTAAAAACGGCAGTAGAACATATCCGCTCTACCACCGATGAGATGGGAACGCAGGAGGGTTAACCCTCCTGCGTTCTTTGATCTTACTATTTCAATTTCAAACCGTCTTTAAAAGCATTTCCTACTTTATCTCCCATTGCAAGATAAGTATTATTCACAGGATCATAGCTGATTGGCTTCAATTTCTTCGGATCGATCTTGCCATCCGTCAGGATGCTTTCGTCCGCATTGACGTTGACGATATCGCCCACCAGAATGCCGTCTTCAAAACTTTTCACCTTACATTCCAGCGCCATGGGAAGTTCATCGATCAACGGTGCATTGACAAAATCACTCTTGGCTGCATGGAAACCGGACTTTGAGAATTTATCAGGTACTTTCTTCGCAGATTCCACGCCCACATAGTCGCAGGCTACCACGGTATCTTCGGTTCCGATACTTACGGTAAATGCTCCGGTCTTTGCCAGATTCTCCGTGGTCTTATGCTCTGACATACTGATGGAGATCTCATTCATGTCCGTAATGATTCCCCATGCTGCGTTCATGGCATCGGGTACTCCATTTTCGTCATAAGTTGCAATGATCAGCACCGGCATGGGATACATTACCGGCTTTGCTCCAAAATTTACTCTGCTCATATTCGTCCTCCTTGTACTAAATTAATTTTTCCTTCCATTCTGCTTCCCGGAATCCGGTCAAAACCAGATCCCCGTCCACGACAAACGGCCGCTTTACCAGCATTCCGTCCGTGGCCGGCAGCCCACTTCTGCTCTGCCATTCTTTTAATTCTTCGTAGGTGGGGTTGTCCTCTACAATGTGACGATCTGTATAGGTGATATTATGTTCCTCCAGCCACTTTTTTGCCTTTTGACAGGTGGAACATTTGGGGTATTCTATAAATAGCATGGGGACCTCCTAAATGTAGCAAAATTTATTTTTTAACTAAAGTCATTATAATTCACTAGATTATCTTAATTCAAGGTATAACTTTAACAGGAATTACTTTATATACTTCAATATAAAAAGTCCCCCGCCTCACGGCGAAGGACTACACTTTCGACCCAACCATTTATATCCCGCATATCGGTCAGCGGTAAACTTTCATTACACCTACATTCTATCAAGCACGCAGGGGCTTCATATCGAACCTGATTGCACCGGTTTCTTCCTGCAATTCTCTTTTCGCCGTTTCAAGAATGCTTTCACCGGCTTCTCTATGTCCACCCGGAACTTCATAGGTGTCTCTTTCTTTATGCTTGCAAAATACCCATTTGCCATTGCTCTGTGAGACGATCACCGCAAACTTCAACAGGGAATCAAAATCTGCCTTGAAACAAAATGTACCGTTTCTTTTCTCTGCTCAAGTATGTAAGGTATCAGTTCCAATGGATATACCTTCGTGTCCTTCCTTAGTTCCTCCAGCGGAATCCAGCAGAAATCCAGATTGATTCTCTCATGATCCAATTCATCATATCCATGAAACACCCCATCCATAGGAATACTATCGTCCAGTAAATGAACATTATAATATAAGCAGATCTGGTGGCAGGGTCTCTTTCCCCATGGAAAATAAATTTCGCCTATAGCCAGCAGATTATCTACCTCTATCTCAGCGTGAAGTTCTTCTTCAAACTCCCGTTTCAGCGTTTCCATGCTGGTCTCCATAGCCGCAACATGCCCGCCGATGATAGCATAGTCATCATTTTTCGGACGTTGCAACAGGATCTTTTCATTATGGATCAATATACCGCCAACCCTGTAGGAAAATACAAAATCATCGTTTTTAAATAGAATGTCCATGTGATCTCCCTTCACGTCAGATATACTCATCCTGTTTTACCTAAACTTTAAAATCAAAACTGTTATTCCCACGGAAATCATCATAAGCCCAAGCAAAATGACCAGCGCAATAACCTTTGCATTTTTCTCCATAAATCGGATAGGTGTCCCATACTTTTCATCAATGTTTGCATCTCTTCGCTCATTCCTGATATTCTGCTCCCACTCCAGATCCTTCAGTTTCATATATTCGTCATAATGGCGTTTTTCCAGACGGTCTTCCTCTTCGCGTACCAATAATTCCAGGTTTTCTTTATAAGAAGCCCCACAATTACTACACCCCTTTTCGTCTGTGCTTTTTCCCCTTATCTTATTATCACAGTATTCACAGGTAAATTCATAATCACTTGCAGGTTTATAAACCGGAGGCTCGCCGATTTCAAAATTGTAGTATTTATGACGTATCAGCTTATATTTTTGAATTGCCTGCATTGTAGTACTTATATATTCCGTTTCCTGTGTAATGGCTTCTTCCTGGGATTTCATATATTCTAAATACCTTTGATGCATGGCCCGTTTCTTTAACTGATACTCCTTGTTCTTTCCAAAATTACCGCCACAGGTTGGACATTTTTCATTCGCAGAAGATACCTTGGATCCGTAAAACTCACAGGTAAATTCAAAATTCTCCTGAAAATGATCCTTTTTGTAGGAAATGTACTTAACCGGTTTCAGGTCCTTACGTGCTCTAATGCCCGAAAAGAAAAACAAGTATATAAGTAATAACAGGCCAAAGGTAATTGCTATATTAAAAAATACTGTTGAAAACAAACTGAAAAATTCCATAATAATGTGTCATTCCTCTTTCGTATTAAATATAATTCTTAACTAATCATATCATAGTAAATCCTATTTTTCATCTAAATCCTAAGAATGTACTGATTACAACTCTTGATACTTCATGCATGGGAAATATCTTAGAAAAATCCAGTTTCCATATCTCCATTTTCTGCTACAATTTGATCATAATAGTTGCGAAGCAACGGCCATCGTCGCAGAGTCAGAAAACGCATCTACTGCCACAGAACCGGATGCCGGGCAGAGTGAAACGAACGCAGAAACCGAACGCACTGAAACCACAGAAGTGATAACGGAAGATTCCACAGAAACTCCGGCACCGGTGGAAGTATCAGGAAGCACGGAGAATAGCACCATTTCGCCTCTCTCTTATGAGGATTTTAATGTTAATGGATTTGGATATAGCAATTACGTAGACTTATATGGAGCCGGAAACGGCTATGAAGATGTAGAACGTATTTCTATTATGACTACAAATTGTACGGCATATACTGAATACCCCGATCAAATGTCATCAGACACAGAAACTTCGCGTGGTATAAAATTAGGCGATTCCAGAGAACAGGTAATTGCTGCTTATGGAGAGCCCCGAAACGAGGTTGTATATAGATCTAAGGCCTATAATCATGATGGTCTGGAAAGCCAGTATAATTTGTGCTATTCCTATCTTGATGAACGCTACCCTGAAGTCTTTTTCAATTTATCCTTCAGTATGGATCAAAATGATAATGTGCTGGATATTTGCTATGAAGCAATATTGATGAAATGGTATAAATAATTAGTCGTTTATAAGTATACCCCTAGGAGATATTATCTCATATCTCCTGGGGGTATATTAACCTTATAGTTTTATTTCCAATTCGAGGCAATTCCATTCTTCCCCCATTACATTATACTTTTCTATTTCATTCGGAGGTACATCTTCAAAGCCTATTGCCTTATAGCAATAATAAGCGGATTCATTATTTTCAAAAACCTATTTGATTTCCCAGTGACCACTGTAACCACTTCCCACATATGATATATTCGGCATTTTCTTAATTTTACGCTTTACTGTTGCAATGCCAATTCCCAATCTTTTTGCCATATCAGATGTTGATACTCGTGGATTTTCCTCTATCATTTTTATTATTTTTTCTTGAGTATCATCTTGGGTATCACCTTGAGTATCATCTTGGGTATCACCTTGAGTACCATTTTGCTTCACCTGTGTTGCATAATTAGTGCCATAATTCAGATTATACAAAGTCAATGTAAAATCATCATTATCTGCATCAAAGACTGGCATCTTGGTCTCATCAAATTCCACCTGACCCTCATAATCAGCCAATATTTCATCTCCTATTCCTTTTGCATAAAATGTATATTCCAATATATCATAACAATCATATTTTTTTATAAAACGTTAATTCTCACCTCTCTAGCAAACACATAATTAGTGCTTGCAAACCTGACAAGCCTCTATTCTTTCAAACAAATGTTTTACCTGCAAATCTGCCATTTTCAAGTTACTATCTATATACTCCAACAATTCTGTATTATCCAAATATATATACATCTGCGGTGCTACAAATCCGGGAACATTTTCTCTTAAATCATCTAATGCTATCTGAGATGTCTCTTGAAACTTTTCTATTTCCATTGCATATCTATAATGATAAGTTTCTATATATTCTTTTATTCGTGTAACAGCATCACTATCATCTTTAAACTTTTCCAACCAGTCGAATAAACAATGTCTTTTCCCCAAATATACAATCCCCGTAATCGCCTTTACTGGTGAGCTAACATACATATATGCCATCACAGATTCATCTGGAAAGTTTCTTCTATGTTCAAATATCTTCTGACCCGCTTTAATTTTTTCGTATACTTCTGGTCTGAAGCTTAAAAGCATTTTTCTCAAAATGTACACCACCTTATTGCCATTGACACTCTATATTTAATATAGATGTCGGCATTTTAATAAACTGTATATCAAATTTTAAACTTGGTTCAACCTTTGTACTTGCATTATGAATTCTGAAACTTAATTGCCAATTATTGTCCATAAACATTTCTACAGTATTACGACTCCCTTGTTTAAAGCGAATTGTTTCAATTCTTATCGGCAATTCTACAACAGGAACGACAGTCTCTGATCTCATATCTTCACTTTCCATATCCAATGTATTATGCATATTGAAAGTATAAACCGATGTAAGTTTCTTATTGTCACGACTAACAATCTTATAATAATCCTCTGTGCCAATAAGATACTCAATCATTTTACGTGGTATATTCGAATCTTCTTTGTATGCTCTGTTAATTTCATCCATAAATGCCTGTAATAACGGTACATATACTTTTTCATTTTTATCATCCATGTCAGACCATCTTACTCCACGATCTTTCTTGTCCTTAAGCATATCAAATATAGGTTTAACAGCATCCCAGTAATCATCACTGCAAGGCAAACCAAACCATTCTTTTCCAAAATCAATCTTATGACTCAATCTACTGTGTTTTACAGCATCGTGATTATGTTTGATACTTAAGCCAATTTCCCATCCAATATCGTTTCTACGAATGACAATATCTCTAACATCGCCCTTTACACCGGCTCTATCCTGCTGGAATTCCAATATCAAGTCATCATTATCATTCTCTAATATTTTAGGTTCCATCTTAATTACTGCACCAACAGCAGCTTCCGCCGAAGTCATAAATACCTGTTGTGTCTCTTCATCCATAAGCTTCCACGCCTTTTCATTCGCATGTAAACTAGAATTATCAACTATTCTTATATTTCGTACATCCTGTATTCTTTCACACATTGCCAGCATACAAGCATGCTCGTATGCCCTACCTTGATCATTACTCCTTGTGCTCACCTTTCTCTTATTAACCTCCTTCGCATCCACAACCTCAATATCTACAACAACCTCAGAGCCTTTACCTTCTAAATATTTCTTTATTGCGACCGCAATTTCATATGCAAGATTCACCGGAACCGCATTTCCAATCATTTTGTAAGCCGTATTGGTATCTTCGTACATAAACTTGAAATCATCAGGAAATCCTTGCACTCTAGCAACCTCTCTAATAGTCATTCGACGATAAAGATGTTCTTTGCCTTC
>ENA-OPRX01000308-OPRX01000308.1-human-gut-metagenome-genome-assembly--contig:-NODE-308-length-35067-cov-3.659517_pt1 | contig 35067 bp, 50 predicted proteins | sample MGYA00241450_ERZ501892 | MGnify/ENA primary metagenome ERZ501892 (study PRJEB25962, sample SAMEA2042223) | human gut metagenome | biome: human gut; feature: human-associated habitat; material: faeces...
ATGCGCGGTACTCCCGCCAATGCGCCGTTAAGGCGGTCTGCCATTGCATCGGAGCCTTGCCCGTGTCGCAGATCACCGACAAGCACGTTGTCGATATGGTCAAAGGCTGGATCGAGGGAAAGACGCTCAGCGGAAGGCGCTACAGCGGCAACACCATCAACATATACTGCTCTGCGCTCTCTGGCATGATGACGCACTTTGCGATCCCCAAAGGATACGCAAGCCGCAACCCCTTCGCAGGCTACTCAAGCGTTAAGAAGGATCAGCGAGAGGTCAACGCCATAAGCGTTAAGCAGTTCGAGCGTTTGGCTTACGACATATACGATCAGCAAGACCCTCGATGTATGGCTCTGCTGCTTGCCCTGCTCGCTGGTTGCCGCGCAAACGAAGCGTTGGCTGTGCAGTGGAAGGACATACAGGGCGGCTTCATAACGATCAAGGGGACGAAGAGCAAGGCGGCGAACGCAACGCTGCCGATGATAGACACGCTTGCCGATATGCTGGCTATGTGGCGCGTTACGCAGGCGAACAACATGAAGGCGTTGCAGCTGACGCAAACGCCCGAAACGTACGTATCGACCAATCTTATATATGAGCAGGAATCGTACTCAACGCTCAACAGGGCATGGAAGAAGCTCGGTTCCGAGCTTGGCTTCGATGACCCACGCCCTCACGATCTGCGCCACTGGTTCGTCTCGTATCTCTGCATGAGCGATATGAACATCAAGGCTATTCAGCAGATGGCAAGGCACAGCGACATAACGACAACGATGGACATATACGCAAGGATTCACGAGCGCGATTTGGCGGCAGAAACCGCTAAAATTCAGCGTTTTGGAGCCGATTCTTCCCAAACTTTTCCCAGTGCAGACGAGGTTAGAAGCGTTTTCAGCGTTTGAGCTGCGTTTATCAAGTGCGTTGATGATTTCGCGCAACTATCTATCGCCAATATAGTTAAATCTGATTTACATAGGGTTCTGACGGTTCTGAGGGAACGGCGATTTTGCCGAAAAAGGGAAAACCGAGAATGAAAAAACGGGAACGATTCTTCCTAGATTCGTTCCCGTCCAGATTCTGCTTTAGCCAATCATTCGCGGCAATCCATCGAACATGACAGCTGCGTTCCCGTGAGCATCGAGCCAATGGTATTCCGCTATATCGTCAGCTTCCCCGCATTGCTCGCCTTTTCAATCGCTCTACGTGAACCGCACTCCATCAGCAATAAAAAGGCGCCCAGCCGAAACCAGGCGCAATGACAGTCAATGTTTTAAGTTAAAGCTTAAGGAGCTTGCGCCATGTGTTGCGTCCAACGATGCCGTCATCAGCAAGCCCATTGTCGCTCTGGAACGCCTTGATGGCTCGCTGCGTATCGCCGCCGTTGATGCCGTCAGCACCGCACGATCCGCAGTTGTAGCCGAGGAAGATCAGCCGTTCCTGCATCAATTTGGTGATGTTCCCACGCGACTTGCGCCCGAGCTGAGGGCAACCGTTCAGCGTGTTGGTGCCTGGGATGCCATCGACCGTTTGATGAGAGTAGCCTTGAGCGTTGCACTCGCGCTGCAAACGGCGCACCCAGTCAGAGAACGACCAACCGCTGTTATTTGTCGATCCATACTCAGGCTCGGGAGAGGGAACGTTCGCGCTTTGCCCGTCCCATGCGGGACGGAAGAACCCCATGATGAACCAATTGGAGCCTTTAACGCCGTAGGATCGCGTTCTGCGCATGACTGCTCCGCCGTTGTCGTTGCTGCTTACCGAGGTGTTGCCCTCGATGGTGGTCACGCTTGCGGAGCCGTTGCGCGATTCCACGATTCCCACGTGGCAGGCTCGGGAGCCGTTCGAGAAGAACACAATATCGCCCTTCTGCGGCTTCTCCTCGCGGTCGAGCCAACGCCCGAGCTTCTTCGCGTAGTTGACGTGCGAGGGGCAGTAAGCGAACTTTCCGACAATGCCCAAAGCGCCAACCTGATCAGCACACCAGGAAACGAACATATCGCACCAAGGGTTGTAGTCCAAGCCGTACCATTCGCCGTACTTTACGTGGTTGCTTCCAGCGGGGTTCTCTTTAACGCCGATCTGGCTTGCAGCAACCGCAACGAAGTCGTTAGCATTCGCCATCGTTCTCGACCTCCAAAACCTCAGCCGTTTGATCTGGAATATCCGAATCGGTGGCAATGCCGCTCGGCATCGCCGCAAGCTCCTCCTCGGTTGCGTTGTCAGTCTCGTACTCAGCCATTACTGCTGCTCCTTCCGCTCGAAGTATTGTGCGAGCTTGCCGTTGTCGAGGTCGGGGTTGATTGCCTTTGCGTTCTCGAAGATAGACATGATCTCGCTGCCGATGATGTAGATGCAGGCGGGGACGATCAATGGCATGTCGAAGCCAAGATCGACATGCTGGCTTCCCATCTCGATCAAGATAGCCATGCACACGATCAGCACATAGCCGCTCTTGTGCCACAAGCCTTCACGCATCTTCGAGCTTGATAGCTCGCCGTTCTTAGCCGCCTTCATTACGCCCGAGACAACATCGAGGATCACGAACGCCGCCGTGATCCAGATCGCCCATTGCTGCTCTGCCGTGAAGAGAACATCCATTCGCTTGTTCCTCCTTTGTCTGGTGTTAACGTTCGAGCTGATTTTCGCTGCCAGTATCATGGCGCAAAAAAAGCGCACCGTTTCCGATGCGCTTAAAGCTTGCTTTGCTATTGGATTTGCACAGGCTCTCCCGCCTGGTTGTACGCATAGACGGCAGGCGTTGACACCTTCCCGTCAGCGCCGTAGGCGTGAATCTTCGACAGCAGACCAGCGCCGTCAGAGCCGTAGGCGGTGACGCTGCTCCCGTTGCCGCTGATGTCAACATACAGCGTTTCAGACGGGCAATCGAAGGTGTTCCCGTGCCATTCCTGATACTGGATGACCCTCAAGCAAAGATACTTAAAACCTTTGAACTGGTATGGAACCGTAAGCGTGAACGTCATCGTCTCATCGTTCGCGCTTACAACTCGCGAGCTTCCTGGCTCAGCGGTTCCCCAGTCGAAAGTGACCCAATCGGAAACAGGCTGCTTGTCATCCTCCGCTGCGTTCATCACGGGGACCAGGTTCCATAGCCAAGCGTTGCTCTCTCCCGTGGTGTTGCCCGTGGCGGTGACGGTAACCGTATCGCCGATCTTCGCCTTGTCCTTATCGACCGATACGGTTGCAGGCGTAAGCAGCGGAATCGTGTACGAGCAGGACGCTTCCGAGGTGTACGTTCTGCCGCTGCCGCCCGTGTAGTAGCATTTGCATCTAGCCTTGATGGTTTGACCGCGCTTGAACGTCCCGAGGTAAGACCATTGCGTTCCGTACCAGCTGCCCGTATAGCCGATCGATGCCGTTCCCGATCCGTGGTGCTCCGTCTCGTAGCTCACACGCGCCCATGAACCCTCATCGCCATCGGTTACGTATATGTTCTCAACCGTGTAAATCTCAACCTCGTCAGCAGAGGGGAAATCGCCATACGCTATCTCAACCCATGCCTGAAAGTTAGAGCCTGACGGCTTGCCGAGATTGCCCTTCGCGCTCGATACGGTTTTACGCCTTGCCATGTCTACCTCCCAGCATAGATGATGTAGTTAACCGCAAGATAAGGCTGCATAACGTTAAACGCTTCGCCATCGCCAGAGAATGTAATGACAGTGATGTCCTTCCCTTGGTTCCCATATAAAGACAAAGGCGTGTAATCGCTCGATTCCGTTTTAAGCGATGCCCCGCTTCGAGCGTAGATGTTGTGAACCGATGAGGAGTTCATTCTGGCGTAGATCGAAGCGTAATCCTTCGGAAGCTCGGAAGCGGTTAGCGCATGGGATTCCTCGCCGCCAGTAGAACCGAGGGCATGTGAAGCAGACGATCCGATGGCTGTCCTTCCCGCCATGCTCGGAAGGTTGAAGGTCGTGCTTCCATCACCATCGCCGTAGGCTGTGCCTATCGCATCGAAGAGAAGGCTGTATTCCTCCCTGCTTACCTCCGAGCCATCGCACATAAGCCAACCGCTAGGGGCAGTCGATCCGCCGTATGCCGTGATCGTGCCTATTGGCGTTGAGCTGCCGCTAATCATTGCCCCCCCCCGAGCTTGATGTAGATAGAGCCAGGGGTTCCCGTTGCAGGCGGTTCGCCAGTGCCTACCGTGATCCCAAGGCTCTCCAACGCTTCGGGAGCCGTTGCAGCGCCAGTGCCGCCGCGCTTAATCGGCAGGATTCCAGCCGCAACGTCTTCTGCGCTGTGCGTGTGGATAGACGGGATGAAGGTCGTTGGCTTGCCGCTGATCTCGCTGTATGCGTATGACGGCTTGCTATCAGCCTTCGCCCAGTCCGCAAGATCGGTAATGTCGGCTTTGCCGTGCTTATGCCCGATCCTTGAGAAGATGCCGCTCAGCTTTGTGAAGAAGTAGCTCAAGCCAGTGGTGTTCACTACCTCGTCACCTGCTTTGGTGGCTCCCCCTGCGATAGCGTCTATGGTGTCGGTGCTGATAGGATCGAAGCTAGAGCCTGTGATGCCCATCTTCTCCCATTTCCCGTTCACGTAAAGCCACTCTGCGTAACGGTCGTTCTCTCCCTGCTTCCCGAAAGGCACAAGGTAGATGATCCCAGGCGAGCCAGCAAGCGATGGAACCCCGTCAGTGCCGAACTCGCCGTCTGCGCAGATGTGAAGCTTCGTCCCCTGCGCTGCGCTGATCATGTCCGCAAACTCAGCCTTGCGCTTCGCTTCCGCTTCCGCTCGCGCCGTCTCAGCCGTGCTTCTGGTGCCTTCTGCCGAGGATCGGTTGGATTCTGCCTGAACCCTTCCAGATTCAGCCGTTGCCCTCTTCTGCTCCTCGCTCTCCCGCTTCGATTCAGCCGAGCTGCGCTTCGATTCAGCTGCTTCACGTGCGCTTTCCGCAGCAGAACGCGCTTCCTCTGCTTGCTCCCTTGCCGCTTCCGCTTCGGTTCGCGCGGTTTCGGCGGTTGCCCTTCCCTGCTCAGCGGTTGCGCGGTCTGCTTCTGCCTGCTCTATAGCCTTGAAGGTTTCGGCGTACTGCGCCAAGTAGTCATCGAGCTTGCCCTTAAGCTCCTCGAACTCGGGGATATAGACGGCTTCTGCCTGTGCGGTCGGGACAGCATCAAGCACATCGAAGCAGACGCATTGCGTGGTGCCGATGTATCCCTCTTTCTCAAGCATCACGTACGCTACGCTGATCTTTCCCCGTGCGGAAGCAAGGGAAGCGGGAAGCGTGTACGTTGCCGTGCCGTCCTCGATCACGGAAACCTTCTCGAAAACCACGCCGTCAGGCTTCGAAGCGCAGAAGCGTACAGCCGTGTACTGCGTCAGGTCAACCTTCTCGCCGTCCTCGTTAACAACGATCGCGAGCGTAACCGACCCGATCTCTCCCTTGCGAATCTTGATCGTGCGAACGTCATCTGGCTTCGCCAGATCAAGAGTAAGCGCATATCTCATGCGATGCCCTCCATTACCTCAATGTCGAATGCTTGCGTTGTAATCACGTCCGTTTCGTCATACGAGAGCCGGAGATACGCCCTGCAATCTCCCTCGATTGCCGTAAGCGTTTCATCGACCTCGTATACGACCTCGCCGTTGAGCACAGAGCATTGCAGCTCGTAGCCGTGCGGCATGACGCAAAGCGCCACATCGTAGAGCGTCAGGTCAAGCTCCTCGGTTGCCTGGTATACGTGCATAGTGAGCCGCGCGTTGCCCTTCTCGCCCTTCCTCAGCGTTACCGTCCTGTTCTGTATCGGCTTGTCAACGCCAAGCCGCAAAGCGTAATCGATCATGATGCCTGCCTTACGCCGATGACGTAATGGTTGCTTGCCTGCGAGACGATCAGAACCACGTTCCCCTTTGCGCAAGAGCAGCACCGAACCGCCATAAGCGAGCTTCCGTTCACCGTCACCGAAGCCGTTCCGTCATCGAACGTATCCGTAACCTTGCCAGTGGTGATCTTGCAGTAATTCCTGCGCAGGAAAGGCTTTAGCGCATCGGCTACCGCCTTTATGAGCTGATCAGGATTTCGCCACGTTGCCATAGAGTTTCACCGTCCTTCTCATGGTTGTCTCGCTCTCGGTGTCGGGAGTTGCCTTCACGCTGCGCTTATATGCGCTGTATTTCCCGCTCAAACCGCTTCGCTGGTAGTCAACTGCAACGGTATCTCCTGCGTTGAACCGCTTGCCTGCGTGACCGATCGTAAGGCGCTCGATTGATTGCATCCCCTCGATCAGCAGCGCCTTAGCCTTCTCCTGGCATTGCGCCTTCGTCTCAAGCCCCTCAACCTCCTCGAACCGTACTATGCGCATCCCACGCGCCGCCGTGCTGTACGGGTTGTTCGGATCGGCGTTCTCAGCCGATCCGATGACCTCGGAATCGTCCTTGAGCTTAGAGCGCACAACCACAACGTTAGGCGTATCGTGAACGTCCCATTCTCGTTTGATCGTCTCGTCCGAAACGTCCTCTTCGGTATCGCTGAATACCGTGGTCGCTACCGCCGTCTCGGGGTCTTGGTAAGGCTTTGCGATCACGTTCCCCCAAACGTCAACGTTGAGCGAGCCGTATCCGTAAAGCTCCATGATGTCGTTCGCCATCTCAAGAAAGGAGGTTCCGACCTCCCATGTCTTAGTGGCTGCGACCTCCCAGCCGCCAGGCGTAAGCATCAGCGGCAAGCCAACCTCGTACACCATCTCGGACACAACGGGGAGGTAATTAGCCGTGTACGCCGCCCCTACTTCGTAATTGCCCTCAAGCAGGCGCTGCTCAAGCAGCACAAGAACGCTGTAAAGGTCGGCGGTTCCCACGTGCGAGCCTTCGCAAACCTCCTCGCTCTTCGAGTAGACGAAGAAAGTACCGTAGCATTTGGACTCGACCTCGCCGTCAAGCTCCATATCTGCGTAGACGCGCAGTAGATCGTCCCCGAGGTCGGGCATGTCCACGTACTCGATCGAGCCAGAAACCTTAAGGCTCGTAAGCTGAGATTCCTCGATGCTGCATGACGTGATGCCGCTCACAATGCCCACTTCCTCGTAGGCGTTGTCCTCGTATGCTTCCGATTTCCAGCCAACAACGCGCCGAACGCGAACGAAGCGCCAGGAGGTCGTTCGACCTCCCTTGTTCATGTCGATCATCGGGAAACCTCCTGCCAATCGATCGAGACGCTTGCCCAGTTGCGCGATCCAGTGTCCATGTCGTGCGATGTGTCGATCGTTGCGAGGATCAGATCGCCGAACGGGAAGCGCAGCCACACGTCCCCGTTGTGGTTCTCAAGCTCGATGAACGCCGCAAGGCTTGCCAGATCGCCATCGCCAAGGACATCGCGGAATGCCCAAACGTCAGCCTTAGCCGTGTTCTCCCTTGTCTTGTGGGTTCCGTAGAAAACCTTCGGGAGCTTCGAGCTTGCAACGGTTCGAATCACCTTCTCGCCCTTAACGCCATCGGGGTTGCTCAGGTTCCTGCGCATCTTCGCAACCTTGGCGTTCCCCGCGCCGTAGTTCACGCAAAGGAAGCCGTTTGAAGGAACCTTCACCGTCTGCGAAGCTTCCGCAACCGCGCCAGAAGCAGCGTAGGCAACGACACGGTACGTGATCGGCTTGTCCAAAGGCGGCAGAACATCGACGAAGCTTTGCCCATCGTATAGCGTGTCTGCCACGAGCTCTCCATCGCGGAAAACGTTGAAATGCTCGGTTGCAACGGCGTTGAGGGTGTCGTAAACGGTGACCTCGTTCGAGTGCGTGTCAGGATCGAGCATCACGGAGAACACTGGGTCAGCTGGCGGGGTGTAATCGACCGTAAACGAAGCGGAATCAACCGCTTGAAGGCTCGTTGTGGACACTGCCAAAACCTCGACCGTGTACGTGCGCTGATGAACTGGCGTGAAGTCCGTAGGCTTGATCTCGACCGATGTGGCAGCTCCCTCTAACCGCTCGTAGTACACAACCACGCCGTCATCGTTTACGAAAGACACGGAATAGTAAGCCTGTGTGCCGCTTGCGTCCTCGTAGTCCCACGACACGGAGACGGGAACCTCTGTGATCTTCTCCGCAACGCTTACGGTGATCTGAGGTGCCGTTCTGATGAAGAAGGTGATCGCTGCGCTCCACGCAGACCACGCATTCTCAGCCGTCCCCCCGCCATCGTATGCGCCCTTTGTGCGAACCTGCCACGTGATGTTCTTGTTCACCGTTGCATCGGTGATGACGTTGAGCAGCAGGGACGATTCCGTGGTTAGCGTCACCGTCTGCCAATCGGTTTCCGTGTCGGCTCGCCACCGAACCTGAGCGCCCGTCTGCTCGCTGCCGTCCTGCGGGTTGTGGGCAAACTTTAGCGTTGGGTTGCCGTCAGAGATGTTGAGGGTATCGCCGTTCAAAGGGGAGATAATCGTTGGCACCGCTGGTGCTTGAAGGCTCGTGATGAACTCCGATACGTCAGACCAGCCAGAGTATCCGTCTGCGTTCTCGTATCGAACTCTGTAGGCGAACGTTCCCGCCCCAACCGAATCGCTGTAGCTCGTGACAACGTTCGAAGCGTTTAGAACAGTTGCCCAATCGCCGCCGTACTCCATGCGCTGAACCTGCGTTTTGACGGCGTTCGCTGCGTTGTTCTCCCAATCAACGTTGATGATCCCAGCCTTGCCGCGAGAGACGTTCGGCTTGCCAGGCTTGGATGGAGGGCGAAGGATCGCGGCACCGACCCAGACGTTTACCGAAGCGGTGCGCTGCTCGTCCTTGCCCGATGCGCCGTAGCCGTTGACTACCTCCTTCTTGATCAGACAGGAGCATGTGACGTTGCGACCGTTCCTCTGGCGATCAACGGTAACGCGCTTGTCGATCCAGCCGAAGTTCCCAGCACCGTAGCGCGAGAACACCACATCGGTAGTGGTGCCAACTTCCCTGCCGTCAACGTAGATTCTGATTCGCCGCCCGTACTGCGTGATCCTCCACGCGTTGCAGCAGCCTTGGATTCTGATAACAGCCTTCTTGTCGGTCTGGCTCTCGACCCAGGCGTTGACATACGCCCTGGTCTTGCCGCCGTGCCACTCAACGATCCATGAGCTGTATGCGTCAGCCACGGTATCCACCTGCCTTCATGATCGCACGGGCAAGCTCGCCCATGTCGTGAACCTGCTCAGCGTCATCGCACTTGATCACGATGTCACCGCTGAACGTGTAACTGTTGTTGGTTGCGGTGTTGTTGTTGGTCGTGCTCACCGCACCGCTTCCCACCGCCGCCGTCGCGGGGACGGTCTGCAAGCATCCGAGCGTCTTGCTGCTCGCGTACCAATCGAAGCCGCCCTTAACGTCCGATGCAAAGCCTTTGACGCTGTCTACGATCGCGCCCATCGGATCGTTTCGCTCGTAGCCGATCTCAAGACCGAGCGCCATGTTCTTACCGATTAGGTCACGCATAAGGCGCGATGGCGAGTGAATGCCGAGGAACGACTTCACGTTGTCGATGGCATTCCTCACGCCGCCTAACAGCGTGTTGGCAATGCTCCCGATGTTGCTCTGAATACCGCCAACGATGCCCCTGACGATGTTTGATCCGATGTTCCAAACCATGCCAGGAATCTGAGAGAGCGCGTTGACGATGTTAGACATGAACTGCGAGCCTGCATCCCTAGCCTTCCCCGCCATCTCGGAGACGAAGCTAGCAGCCTTGCCGATGACATCGCTTAGGAACGCCCAAACGCGCCCAGGAAGCTGAGAGTAAAACTCAACGATCTTCCCAAGGAACTGGGAGCCGACCTCCTGCGCCTTGCCGATCATCTGAGAGACGAAGTTCGCAACGTTCGAAACCACGCTGCAAAGGAACTCCCAAACGCGCCCAGGGAGCTGAGAATAGAAGTCGATGATCGTTTGCACGAACTGCGAGCCTGCGTTGTACGCGTTCTGCGCCATCTGCAAAACCCAGTTGACAACGCTATCGATAATCGTTTGCAGGAACGTTCCGATGGCTTCGGGAATCGAAGCGAAAAACTCAATGAAGGAATTGAACGCTTCTGGGATCGTGACCGTGAAGAAGTTAACGACCGCCCCTGCGAAGCTCGCAATCGTGTTGTCGAGGTTGACGAAGAAGTCAACGATGCCCTGGATTGCAGCGCCGATGAACTCGCCAGCAGCCGAGAACGCCTGGCAGATGCCGTCCCAGATCGCCATTACGGCGTTGCGGAACTCCTCGCTGGTGTTCCAAAGGATCGTGATAACGGCGATAGCGCCAACAACTGCCGCGATTGCGATTCCCACGGGACTTGCGATCGCCGCGAACACGCCGCCGAGCATCGGCAGAACGGTAATAACGGTTCCAGCGAGCGATAGCAATGGACCGATTGCCGCAACGATACCGAGGATAACGACGATCGCTGTTTGCCCACCGCTCCCGAGCGATGCGAACCATTGCGCGAAGCCGTTCACCACGGGAGCAAGCGATTTGGCGATGTTCACCAACGGCTCTCCCAAGGGCTCCAATGCAGCCATCAGCTCGCGGAACGCGCTTGTTGCCTGCGCCCCAAGGCTCTGGCTCATGGTGTCTGCCATCTCGCTTGCAGCGCCGTCAACGTCCCCGAAGGTGTCTGAGACGTTCGCAAGCGATTCGATCATCCCCATTGCGTTGTCCTCGCCGAGCGATGACCACGTTTCGGACGCAATCTGCGCCGCCTGGTACTGGTCTGGCATCGACCCAAGCTCGCCCACAACGGCGTTCAGCACGTCCTGAGCTGTTGCGCCGCCCTGCTGAAACGATCGGAAAACGTCCTGCGTTCCCTGGCTGAATGCGCCTATCCCCGCTTCCATGCGCCCATCGGAAAGTGACGTAAGGAACTCGTTGAGGAAGTCCCCGACTTTATCGAGGTTGTAAGCGCCGTTAGCGGTTCCTGCTTCGAGCAGGCTGAAATACTGGCTTGCGCTCATTCCCGCTTCGCCCCAGCGAACGGAGTATTCCGACAGGTTATCGCCCAGCTCATCGGTGTAGTTCAATCCGCGCTGCATACCAGCAGCCATAAGGTCGCTTGCTTCCTGCGCAGAAAGACCGAAGCCTTCCATCAAGGCGTTCGTGCCGCGCACAGATTCGCTAACGTCAGCGCCGAAAACATCAGCCATCACCAGCGCGTTCTGCGTTACGATCTCGCAGTCTTTCTGCCATTCCTGCGTGTTTCCGCTGGTGTTCTTGAGCGTTTGGGCGGTGTATGAGAGGGCATCGTTTACCTCGCCGAGCGATTCGCCCCAGCCGTTTGTGTAGATGCCCTGCCCGATTCGGCTGAACTCCTCAGCCGTCTCCTTCGGGAGGTTGAGCGAAGCCGCCATCTTGCTTGCAGCCGTGTCGAAGTCGGACGCGCTCTTGAAGATAGCCGCCCCCATGCCCGCGATGGGCATGGTCACGTGCTGCGTTACCGTGCCGCCCAGGCTCTTCAACGATCCGCTTAGAGCCGTGGCGTTTGCGCCGCCAGTCTTAAGCTCCTCGAACGTGACCTTGCTTGCAGCGTCCTTAACGTCCGCTAGACCCTGCTTTATCTGCTTGATGCCGCCAGTAACCCCAGCGGCATCAAGGATGGCTTTGATTGTTACGGTGCCGTCAGCCGCCATAGGCTAACCCCTTTTCGCTGATATGCTGAGCGATTTGAAAGCATCGAAAGCAGCCTGCGACTGCCGTTGCATCGAATCCCCAGCCCGCACCTGGTCTTTAATCCGGTAGTGTTCTTGGAGCCGCTTGAACCTAGCAACTTCCTCTTTGTTGTACTTGGTTGCCTTCGGCGGCTTCGCCGTGCGGTAATAGACCGCCTGCCCGATCGGTGTCTCATAGGGCGCAAGACCGAGCAGCACGGTTAGCTCGCGCAGGGTGCATTGGCTCGCCAGCTCGTCAAAAGAGCGACCGTATGCAGCCATCACCGATGCGCTGATAAGCTCGGAATCGTGCTTGAAGTCGATGACGCGCTCACCGCCTGCATCGCCGCTGTGCGTACCGTCAACGTCCAGTCCGCAAAGCTCCCAAAGCAGCTCGGAGAGAAACGGCTTGAAGCCTGCACCGAGCCGCTTCACCGTTCCCGCAGGGTCGGGGAACAGAAGACGAAGAAGAATCTCGGCTTTAAGCTCCTCGTAAAGCTCGCCATCGTTGAAGAGGTCGATCACCTTGAGCGATGTTCGCGCATCGGCGAAGACAAGCACCTCTTCGCCGCCGTACAGGAACGCCGTTGGCTTCCTACTGCGCTTGCGCTGCAACATCTGCCAGGTACCTCTCCTTAGCGCCCTTATCAAGCTCGCCGATGACCTCCACGGTTTTCTCGGTGAAGAACGAGATCAGCGGAGCCAGGGCAAAAAGCGCATCGGTTCGGTTGCCGCCAGAAATGTAATCAACGATCTGCTGGTATGCGCCTTCCTCAAGATAGGAATCGATGATCGTCTCATAAAGCTCGTTGGTCTTGGCAACCGCTTCATCCGCAAGCGCCTGGTTGTCCTCATCGATCTCGTTCAGAAGAAGCTCGATCTTCCGCGCATCTCCGAGCAGGGAATGCAGCTTCTGCGCGTTGCCCCATACGCTCGTTGCGCCCATGTCCATCACAAAGGACGGGGAATCAGGGGAATCATCGATCTTGATCTCCTGCTTTGTCTTTTTCAATCCGATTACGGTTGCCATGTGCCGCACCTCGCTATCCGTTTTCCGCACCCGCAGACAAAAAGAACCGCCAGGGGAAGCGGTGCGGTGCTTGCCCCTGACGGCTCTATATCTTTGTGGCTTGTCGCACGGCGTGGCTTAAGAGCCAGACACCGTGACATCTGCCTGAATCGCGATGATCGGGCGAACGCAAGACTTGATCGTTACCTTCGTCTTGCCTGCCTTAACACCCTTAACCGTGCCGTTAGCGTCAACGGTTGCGATCTTCGTGTCCTCGATCGCGTAGACAACGGCGGGGGAAGCCTTCTCAGGCGTGATGGTCGGGTTCACGCTTGCGGTTTCGCCGACCTTGACCGTTACTGCGGTTGCCTGGATCGCTTCGGGGAACGTGTCGGAATCGCCCTCGGTGAAGCTCGGCATTCCGTTGAAGTGAACCTCGAATCCGAAGTCCGACTTTGCGTTTGGATCGCCGCCCTGCGGATTGATGTTCGCGATGGTGACAATGCCTTCAAGCGTCTGACCGTCTGGCGCAATCCACTTGAAATCCGTCTTACGGTCTGCGCCGTAGGCAACCAGGCGGGAAGCGATGAAGTCTTGCGCTGGGTTGCCGTGGATTCGATGCCCCTCGAAGGTGCCTACGATCTGACCGCCTGTAACTTCCGAAGAAGAAAGACCGTCCCCATCGTAATAGGAATCCTGAGCAACCTCCTCGTTGCCCTCCCACTCAACGGAGTTGATGCCTGCTGCAACGCGCTCCCACGTTGGAGCCGCCGCTTCGGGCGTGGTGTTGATCTCGTAAAGGTTCGCATAGTTCATTGCGAATCCGATGTCCATGTGATTCCTCCTTATCGGCTGTTCGGCACGATCTCGGCAACGAAGCCGACCGCCCAAACGTGATAGCCTGAATCGTCAACCGCCATCTCGTGCGGTTCCGTGTAAATCTCTTGATCGATGCAGCGAAAAGAGCCGTTTGAGCTGGTCAGCGGCATGTGCTCCATCATGTACGCGATTGTTGCGACTTCCTCCATCGCCTGCGCCGCAGATGTCCTGCGGCTCACAACCTGGTACACGTACCGAAGCGTCCGCTCGCCGTTGTAGTAGGCGCTCGAAACCGTGGTTACGATGTGCCGAACGACTATGCCGCTCTTCCCCGTCATGGCATCGAGCCTGCGGCACTCAGCGTCCGCAAACCCCCATGCCCTGATAGCGTCCCTTGCTGCGATCGGTAGGTCGATAGTGTGTTTCATCTTGAGAACAGAGCGTCCTTAACGTCTTGAATCCACTGGTCTAGATGGTTTTCCTTAGCCACCTCGAACCAATGCCCAGTCCCCTTGTCGTTCCCCTTCGATACTACGTGATCCATCTCGTACACTGCCTGCGCGTACTCCGCCGTCCACGAAACCGAGCCGTCTGAGACATCCACAACCACAGAATCATTGCGGAGGTTTCCCGTTCGCACTGGCACGTACTCGCTCGAATCAGCCTTGATGTCATCGAGCAGAACCTTCTTCGCGTTCTCCGACACAAAGCGCCCAAGAAGCTCCTCAGCATCGAACTCGACCTTGAAACGCATCCCATCGCTCATGACAGCTGAATCTCCCAATGGTGTATGCGCGTTCCGAAACCCTTGAACGGGGCAACGGAAGCGGCGGTTAGCCACTCGCCGCCGTCAACCGACACAAGCGAGCCTTCGGGGATAGCGAACGCGCCCTTGCTGGTCGCATCGACCCAAAGCAAGCCTTTAGCGCCATCGACAAGGCGGTACTCGTCACGCACCATCGCGGAAACGCCCTCGAACCTCACGTTCTCGATCGTCTCAGGCTCGCCGTACTCGCCGCCGAAATCGCTCTCGACAGGCTTGCGAACCTGAACGCTAGATGTGCGCACCGATATTGGGATTGGTGGGATCATCGGATCATCCCCTTGAACAGCAAGCCAGAGCCTACAAGCTCGCGCCTTGCCGCATCTGCAACGGCTTGCACCGATTCGGAATAGCCGCCGCCGCTAACGCTGAAAGAGCCGATCGAGAAGCCGCCGCCAGCGTATGCCTGGCTCTCGCCAAAGGCAGATACGGCAGCGCAGACCGCCCTCTTGTGCGCTTCTGCTATTTGATCGGTTGCTTCGTTCGGGAACTCAAGGTCGCGGACAAGGGCGCTAGCCTTGGGCAGCAGCGCGGAGAACGTTGCGCTCTCCAACGTGCCGCCGAAGGCTTTGTATTCCTCGTAATTTGGGTCGAATGCGCCCATTAGCCTATTCGCCTTCCGTTTCCTCAGCTTCGGCTTCGGCTTGCGCTTCGGCAGGCTGCAAGGCTTCCTCAGCCTTGACCTCTTCGGCAGGCTTCTGCTTGCGCTTGCGCTTAGGCTTCTGCTCTGCTGCGCCGTTGGTTCCTACGATTGTTGACATAAACCCCTCCTAAGCTGTGGGGACGGAAGCGTAAATCTTGTCCTTCTTGTTCTTGGGCACGAGAAGGTCATGGAACACGCGATACTGCCAAAGATGCGCATCGCGCTTCTGGTTTACCGCAGGGGAGAAGTAGCGAAGCGTCTGGTGCTTCTGGATTGCCAGTGCGGCAGAAGGATCTACAAGCATGAAGTTGATCAGCTTCGCATCGGAAGCAGCCTTGAAGCCGCCTGCTTCCTCGCTGGAAGTGGTGCCGTCAAGCAGCTCGATCTTCGTCTGGAATCGAGCGGAAGGCACGGGAACGATCTTCATGTCATCGTAGAAGGTAAATCGACCGTTGGGGTTCTCGCCCTGGCTCATGCGGTAATTCTGCGCCGCTCGAAGCAGAGACTTGAACTCGCTGGTGCAGTAGAGCAAAACGCCAGAGAGGTCGATGCCGAGGTCCTGCATCTTGTTCTCAGCAGTTTCGATAGCCTTCACGGCTGCTTCGGGCGTGGTGATAGTCTCTGCCTTCTGAACGCCTGCGTGCTCGTGCATGGTTGCGAAACGGACAGCGTCCATCTCAGGGATGACCTTGGTTCGCGTGAACTCGCTCATCACGTTAGCGGAGACGATCTTCGCACGTTCCTCGTCATCGAGGATGTCGATGCTGAACTCTCGACCGCGATCGTAGCGAAGCTTGTAAGTCTGCCAACCGAAGGTGTAGCCGCCGGACACAAAACCATCGGTGCGGCTGTAATTGGCTAGTCCCTCGACAACGATGTCGGGAACCTTGACCTCGCCTGCATCGGTGAACTCACCGAGCAGACCGCCGTTTCCGAGGTCGGAGGTCAGGGATTCGCGCTCGATGATGGTATCGAGCTGCGTGGTAAATTTAGATGCGTAATCTCCGAGGGTTACGGGCATTATTGCTCCTTACTTCTTGATTCCGAATAGCTTGTCAAGCTCCTCCTGATCGTCCTTGGGATCAGCCGCCTTCGGCTTGAATCCCGTGGAGCCAGTAGGCTTGACCTCTTCGAACAGGAACGGCTCGGCAGCGCGCAGCTTCTCAACGTCTCCGTCATAATCGGGAAGCAGAGCCTTTGCAGCCTTGACGGATCGGCAACCTACCTTCTCAAGCTTTCGCGACAGCTCGGAATCGGCAAGCTTGCCTTCAAGGTCGCTGACCTTCTGCTCGAACTCATCACGCTTAGCCTTCGATTCTGCGGCTTCTGCGGCATCGGCTTTAAGCTCCTCGATCTGCTTCTTCAACTCGGCAACCTCTTTGTCGTGGCGCTCCTTGTTGATCCCTGGCTGACCGTGGCTGTCTAGAACCTTGCCGTCATCGCCATCGTTTCCCTCGCCCTGTGCGCCTTCACCGTTGGCGTTGCCGCCATTGGCGTTATCGCCCTGTGCGCCTTCACCGTTGGCGTTCTCGCCTGCTCCTTGCGCAGAAAGCTTGTTCTCTTCTGGATCGTTTTGCTTTTGCATTCCTGTTCCTTCCTAGTGGTTGTTTGCGCGGTTCTCTCCGCTCTTAGGTGGGTTTTTTGCGCTATCCCAAGCAAGGAAGAATCTATTTGCGTGTCGCAGGGCGCTTTGATGCGTCAGGGCGATAGACCGAAAAACAAGCCGTTTTTTTGGTCTATGAACAGAAATCCTGTTTATAGGCAAAAGAAAAGCCGCTTTTTTGCGGCTTTCATCGGTTATGGCGCTTTGCTCATGCCTGTTGCGGGTTTTCCACAATCCCACACAGCTGCATAAAAGAAGCCGCTTCTTCGATCTATCGACCTCGGAAACGGCTTAATGGATAAATAAAACCCCGTTTTTGCGTGTATTCCACAAAAACGGGGTTCTGAATGTCAATTACGCGGAAACTAGCTCAAGAAAATGCTCGAATGCGGCTTTTGCGTATTCGCTGCTGTAATCGACCAACCCGTAATGTTTGAAGTTGTAAAGGTCTTCCGAAGTCCAGCCGAACCCGTCATGGATGTACGCGCACAAGGCACCGAGCTGTTCGCCAGTGACCATATCATAGGTTTGCGTTGAAGCGACCGCATACGGGGTTTCGGACAGGCGCTCCATCGCGGACGCTATCTCCGTCTGCATGGAAAGAAGGGCATCGCTCGCCTTCTCGAATCTCTTCTCGCTTCCAATCATGATTTTCCCTTCGGCTCGAACAGCTCCATTTTACCATCCGAATGCCAGAAATCGCTGCCAACGTAATACGAACCGTCTTGGCGAATGAAGAAGAACTTCGTAGCCGCCTTCACCTTCTTGCCCGATATGTTGGCAAGCTCCTGAGCTATCGACCTACCGTTCTCGTCTTCCACGGCTCCAAAGCACACGCAAAGGCGAATATCCTCACCGCTGTATCCATCGCTTTTCCGCACAATATCCCAAACTGTTTCTGCATCAATTCGCTTACCATATGCTTCCACGTATCCAGGCAATCCGTGTGCCGCAATGTCGAAAAAGCCTTTTTCCTTCTTTAGCTTCCTAGCATTCAGCCTGAACTGCCTGTCATTCATTGAGCGCCTTTCCATCATCGCGATCGAATTGTCCGCAAGCGCCCTATCTACAAGTTTCGCCCTTTCGGCTTTGCGTATCTTGCTCTGCGCATATGCCGTGCCGCTTTTCAGCATCACCGTCATTTGCTGGTTCTTGTCGAGGTGAACCTTTCCGTAAAGACCAAGCTCGCGCCTTGCCTTCTCGTATGTGTACTCGCGCCATTCGCGGCGGCTCAATATCTTCGGATGCCTGTTTATCAGAGATTGCAGCTCGCCGCGCTTGTATTTCAAACGGCGGTTAACGTCATCCGTATCGAGCTTCATGCTGTGAAGCACCTCATGCTCGCGCTTCAGCTTTCGGATGTCGTTCTCAAGCTTAGCCTGCTCGGCGTGCAGCGCCGCCGATTCCTCAGCCGTGTATCCCGTCCCCTCAAGCGGGTCGGAGAACCGCCGCCCCGTGTTGGGGTTGAAAACGCGGATACGGTGACCGCAGTTGTAGTCGTTGATCTGATCGCCTACGACATCCTCGAAGCTCGGGAAGCCTGCGGTGCTCGCGCCGGTGGAGTAAACGCGCCCCTCCCAGCGGTGGTGCGTGTCGCGGGGGTTCGCCGTCTTGCTCACCTCGACCAAGCCGAACGAGCTGTCAGCGGCATCGAGCGTTGCCTTTATCTTCGGCTCGCGCCCCTCTGCCGCGATCGCCCTCCTGATCCCAACGTCAACGGGAACATGGACAACCGTTCCGTCCTTGCGCGTGTACGTTGAAGCAGTCAAACCTTTCCTAGCCATCTTCGCGATGCCTGCGGAAAGCGCCTTCTCGTAGCCTATGCCTGGATCGTCGATGTTGCCCGTTGACGCAAACGCCGCTTCCGATGCAATCTTTAGGTACTCCATGTAGGCGCTCTGCGCCATCTGCTGCGACATCTTGGCTGCGTACCGCTGAACGCTTGCAATCGGCTTCCTTGCCCTCTGCTGCGCCCTCTTCGCGGCAAGGCTTGCAGCCTTCGGTGTGACCTTCCCAGCGTCCTCAACGTCTGCAAGCAAGTTGCGTATGAAGCTCCCTCGGAAGTCGTGATCGATGGCTTCGTTAACGGATTCTCGGTTCGCCCCCGCTATCTGCTGCAACTTCGCGAGAAGCGCCCTCCCGCTCTTCCTGATAGCCTTGTGCGCTATCGGAGATGAAACCAAGGCAGAAGCAGTGGCGATGAGCATCGCAAGCTCCATATCGCTTAGAGCGTCCTCCGATTCGGCGCTAGCGTCCTTCTCCTCGTCAAGCATTACTGCTCACCGAAGCTTGCGTAATCGTCCTCTGCAATAGCGCCAGGAACGTTAGCCTTCGCTTCCTCCTCGCTCTCGCCGTACCATTTCCTGCGGTACTCCCAAGGATTCAGCGTTACGTTAAGCTCGCTCTGATCCTGCGCCTTCTCAGCCTGCGTATCGACAATCACGGAATCGTCCCAGTTGACCGTAATGGTGCCAGGATCGCCCAGACCAGCGCCGAGGAACCTCGTTGCGCAATGGCACAATGCGCGGCATATGTCGGCGATTGCTCCCTGCATTAAACGCTCGTGGCTGCGGATGTTGCGCATCAGGTCGGCGTTGTCGGAAACGACTTCCTGAGCGGTTTTCATGCCGCCTGCCGCATCGATGTCGAAATACTTCTTTCCGAACCCGCAGTCATCGCCAAGCTTCTGGATCGCCAGGCGGTATGCGCTTACCTGCTGCTCGGTTCGCATCGAGGGCGCAAACGGCACGATAGGCTGACCATCGCCAACGCCGCTGACCCTGCGGTAAACCGTGTTGTCGTTCTTGCCGAACGGGATAGCCTGGCGGTTTCCGTCCTTGTCCTGCACATCGATGAGCATGTCATCGATGAAGATGCGGAGCTTAGCAAGATCGACCTCGTTGAAGATCGCATCGAAGCAAAGATCGACCGCCTGAACCTCATCGATCGAATCGGCGAAAACGCTCTGCCCGTAAGGCGTGATGTCTACGAACGTGTTTGAGATAGCAGGCTTCACAAGCGCAAACGTTGGCGTTTCACAGTCGGTGGCGAGGTCATCGACCACACCGTCAACGGATACGCGCTTCTTAGTCTTTCGGTCGAACAGAACCGTCTTGATGTGGTAGCCGTCAGGCTCTGATACGTGCAGCTGCACCTGATCGAGCACCTTGCCGCCGATTGCAACACGGCTCGGGAACGCGCATTCCGTAACGCCGTCATCGTCCCACGTGAGCGGCAGAACCTGCTTAGCCTTGTATCGGCGAACCTGCATCTTCTGCGCCGTAAGATCGAGCCACAGCGCCCACGCGCCAGTGCCGAGGGCGAAAGCATCCTGCACAAGCTGCTTACCGTTCCCGAAGAAGTTGATCCTCTCAAGGTAATCGGCGAGCCATGCGTTGCAGGCTTCGTCCTCGCATGAGACGGTGATGGGGTCGCTGAACATAAGCGCCGCCCATTCCTTGCATACACGCTTCGCAGGCTTGCAGGATCGGCGGTGAATCTTGAGCGTATGCCCCATGCCGTCCTTGTCGTGGTAGTCGTAAAACTCTCCACGGGATGCGTAGCAGTCCCGCCATTGCTCTATAAGGTCGGTCATAACGCCATCGCACAGCTCGTACCCTAGGCTTGTAAGGTACTTCCGAACATGCAACGGAACCGTGTAGTCTACTTCTTCGCTTGTTGCCACCTATGCGCTCCTCAGAACATCGCTCATCATCATGTAACGGACGGCATCTATGCTGTGGTCGTTGCCGTCTGGAATCTCGTCAATCCATTCCCCCGCCTTGTTGCGCTCGAACTCCTTCAATCGGAACTCCTCGAAGGCGTTGGGGCATCTAACGGGGTCTATCTCGATGGAACGCAAGCCTGCGAGCCACATGTAGCTTATGCGCCGCATGTTTCCCTTCCTCGCTGGCTTCGCGTTGATCCCGAAGGTTCGGCGGTAATCCGCCATCTGCTGCTTGCCGTCTGCCGTGTCATCGCACCACACAACGTCATTGTGCGTGTATGCGGTGCCACCCTTGCAGTCGGGGTAAGTCAGCGATCGCCTTACGATCTCGCCCGTTTCCTTCGGAAGCTTCTTGTTCGCCGAATGCTCCTCGAACAGGATCAGCTTGCGCTCTCGCGGAACCCACTCGCCGCGAATGAAGCGCCACGGGTCGGGGAACCAACCCCAGTCAACGCCGTTCCTTACGCGCTCGAACCCTGCAACCTCTTCATCGCTGATCCTGCGCTCAACGATGTTGTCGAACACCGAGCCGCCCGTTCCCGTGATCTCGCCCATCAGCTCCCATGCGTATGCGGTGGGGTCGGTTTGCTTAAGCCACTCGGCATCCTCGATGAAAGGCTCTCCAAGCCAATCGGCGTGACCGCCCTCCACAACGTCTAGGTACGTGCTGTGATGCACCAGGCAGCCAGGCTTGCGCTGCATCTCAAGGCATTGGCGGTTTACCCAGCTCCAAAGCGTCTTAGGCGGGTTGTAACTATAGAAAGTCCAGAACACCGAGCCGCCGCGCTTGAAAGACTTCAACGCGCTCCTGACGGCTTCCCAGCCTTCGAACTGGTCAAGCTCCTCGAACCATTGGATAGCGCAGTAGCCTTTAACGAACTTCACGCCCTTCATCTTTAGGGGATCGTCCATCCCTCGGAAAACGATCTTCTGCCCGGTGGGAACGTAAACGATCTCCATCGGAGAAACCCTCGCGTGGAAGAAGCTCGACAAACCCAGGATGTCGATCGCCCATATGATCTGCGCGTAAACGGAATCGCGAAGCGTGTTCCCGAAGCGCCGAACGACAACGGCGTTCGCCCACGGGAACGCAACGATCAGGCACACGATCAGCAGGCTGATTACGCTCGATTTGAGCGAAGCACGACCGCCCATCAGCCAAAACTCGCCGTGATCGTGGTTAAGTGCGCTCTCCACAACGCCGTAAAACTTGCTGACCGTAAGGTCGGCTAGGTTGATGCTCCTCATTCCTTGCCGCCCTTCTTCGGGTCGAACACGATGCGCGGAACCTCTTCTGAATCGCCCGAATCATCGATGACCCTGGTTACTCGCCCGTACTCGTTGGGGTACTTCCTTTCAAGCAGCCACGCCGCCGCTTTCCAGTCCCTTTCCTGCGCGTCCCTCATGATGATCTGCGTCAATTTGTCCTTGAAATCGACCTCGACCTTTTTGACGGCTTCGGAAAATTCGCGCTGATTGGCAGTCTGCGGATGATGGAGCCACGTGCTAAGCGTCTGAGGGCATACGCCGCAGGCAAGGGCGATGTCCTTGTCCAAAGCGCCGTGCTTCTTGAGCTTCACGGCGATCCTTATTACGTCCTTTGTGCATTTCTCTTTAGCCATGCCGCTAATTCTGCTGGCGTGTCGCAAAGCAAAAGAAACCCCGCCGAAGCGGGGTCTGAATGGTGGTATTCTAGCGAAGTCTCTTGGTCATTGTGAGACAAAAAGAAAGGGAGCCGATAGCGCGGCTCCCTTTCTCATGCTTAGGCTTTCTCGCTTGGGCGAATCCCGATTATCCTTGCAAGCTTCTTCAAGGCTTCCTCGTAGCTTTTGCCGCTTGCAATTTCCTCGTCAACAAGCCGTTGCATTTCGTCTTTGGTCATTGTGTTGTATTCTCCTTCACTCATGGGAAAGTTCCTTTCTCTTTCCCGTTGATATAATTATAACATATATCAACGGTATATGCGTTAGAATTATTATTCTTTTTCTATTTCTCTTCTTATAAGATTCTTGATCACTGTCGAAGCAGGTATATCTTGCGCCTTAAGCCAATTGTAAAGCTCGATCTCGTTAGGCGAGAATTTAAGGTTTACCTGCTTTGTCTTTTCCCTCTGGTACTTCGCGCTCGCCCTTTTCTGAGCTTCGGTTGCAGTCATTGCCATCCACACCCCTAAGCGTTTCTTAAACAGTTCATGATCATATTATAACATATATATAGGTTTATAATATGCAATAAAAAACAAGCCACGCATTACCGTGGCTTGTGCATCAGCTGAACATCTTTGCTGAATCTTTCATCATTTCGTAAAAGCTCTTCTGCTTTATAAGATCATAGATTCCAGCACTTTGGCTTATCGAACTGAAGCAATTGGCTGTGCCTTTGTCGCGCATCTTGCCTGTAGCGACAGCACCAGAGCCGTTCTTTACGCTGACGCAATTGAACGGATTGCCCTCGAACCCAGGGATGTCACCGCATCCACAGCAAGCCGTTGAATCTCCAAGACTCCTAAGCCTGTTCTCAGCACACCAGAACGCAAGACCAAGCTCGCGGCAATGTGATCTGATCTCAAGATAGTCGCGCTTTAGCGTATCGTCTGGGTACGCCCAGTCACCGCCTAAGCGAACAGTGCCAGGCTTCTTCTTCTTGAACTTCATGCCCTCGATCGTTATTCCATGTATCCCAGCCTTCTTCATGTCAGGAAGCGCCTTTATAAGCGTCTGCTTGCATTGCGGAAGATACGGCTGCACACGTGCTATAACGCGCTTTACATTAGGTGAAACCTTAGAAGCAATCTCTATGCGCTCTTTGAAAGTGGGCGCTCCTTTCTCAAGCTTGTCAAGAAGCGGGCTTGTCATGCTTATCTGCACTACTGCATTGCACCTGGAAAGAAGGGACAGATATGGCTCCTCGGCTACAAGCCTTCCCTTTGTGCTCACAATGAACGGATATTGCGTCTCGCTCAGAACCTTTAGAACCTCAAGGGTGCATCTGTGCCTTTCCTCCTCCGGTTGGAAAGGATCGGACAACCCCCCCCAATGAAGCGGAATGTCCCAATCGCACCAGTTTGTTTCGAGCGTCCTTTTCCCAGACACAAAACGCTTAACCTGCTCAACGCAATGGAGCGGTTTAACCGCTGCTATGTCGCGCTTGTTCCTTGCGAAGCAGTAACGGCAATCGTGAGAGCAGCCTTCGTATGTGTCTAGCCTTATCGGGTGCTCGCATAGGACAACCTGGCTTCCGCAGTTTACCCCCATTGCTCAGCCGCCTTAACGATGATTGAAGCTGCCTGATCCTTCCCAGCGTCATCAATGAAAGCCTTTACAACATCTTTCTTCTCAGACGGAAAAGTCAATGTGATGTTGAACGAGTTCTTCTCCAACTCGTCCTTGAACGAGACAAAATCGTCATCAAGCAGATCCTGAATCGCATCGAAACCGCCATCAAAACCAAAATCCTCGAAATCGAAATCAAGCTCGTCAAGATCGAAGCTCAGCGTGTCCAAGTCCCAGCCAGTGTTCATCGTCAGCTGATTATGAACGTGCGTGTATGCCCTGCGCTGGTCGTTTGTGAGGTGATCGAGCGTGACAACGGGCAGAACGTCAAGACCGAGCTTCTTAGCCGCCAGAACGCGCCCATGCCCCTCGATGATCTCCATTGCGCCATCTTCGTTGTGCCATACGGCAATGGGGTCGTTGAAGCCGAACTCCTCGATGCTCTTAACGATCTGGTCGATCTGCTCGTTCGTGTGAACCTTCGCGTTTCTCGCGTAAGGCACAAGCTCATCGGTCGGAACCTCCTCGACCGTCAATTCCGGTTGCTGTCTCAATGCAGCTCCTTTCTCTCCGCTTCCGATGATCGGCGCTTGTATCGGGGCGCAGAAAAAAAGAACAACCCCCTGCCGACCGAAATAGCAGGGGGTTGCCGAAAGGATGCAGCGGTTAGAAAGGCGTGACGTGAAAGAACCCGCTGCAACGCTTATGTTCCGCCAGTGTCGCAATCCGCGATCATTCGCCGATCGCCTTCCTGATCCGCTCTGCCCAGTCGGTCACGCCGTCAACGTCGGCTCGATCGCACTCGTCGGCAACACACAAAAGCTCGTCTCGGTCGATTGCTCGCGCGTTCCAGCCTGCTAATGCGTCTTCCAGCCCGTTGCATGACTCGACCTTGGCGCTGCAATCCCAGCACTCCACGTAGTACTCATCTTATAGCGCAGCGCCGAAGACAACGTCGTCACTCCCGCAGAACGGGCAGGGCTTTAACTCGATTTCGTTCATCCTCTCTGCTCCTTCTCGCACTCGCTGAACCACTCAATGAAGCTCTTCGCGCAGTCTCCGCAAAGAATCTTTTCGTTGATAGTGAAGATGCATGGCATCGATTTTTGCCGCGATGTCTCGAGCCGCTCTTCGAATGCAAGGTTCTTCCCGCATCGATCACAGCTGTATACGCATATGCCGCACTTGTACACCCTCATTCGACCACATCTCTTCCGCATTTAGAGCAGAAGTTGAACTCGCCGCTTATGCGGTAGCCTTCGTAATCCTCGACCGTGTTCCCGCACTCTGAGCATTTGAACCCGTTCTCGCAACCGCCAACCTTCTCAGTTTCGGCATAGATGTTTCGGCAGGTCGGGCGGTCGATCAGGTTGGCAAGGCTCCTGTAAACGTCCCGCCACGTTGCCGCGACATCAACTGGCTGTCCGAACACGCCCCTGTCTTGCTTGGCAATTCCAAGCAGCTTCGAGAGCATCAGCTCCATGCTCCCGCTTCGCTTGCCCTTCGCGCTTGCCGCTTCGCGCAGCTCATTCGCAATTCGGCGGCGCTCCTTGTCGCTGATCATTGATCTCTCCTCTCGCGTTGCTCGCGTATCAGCTCAAGCTCGCTGCGAACGCGACCGTCCGTGTCCCTGAATGCCTTCTCGTAACGCTCGGGCATTTGGATTGCGCCCGTGATCGCGTCCACCAACAGCTCGCCGCATTCGCCGCAATAGTCACCGCACATCCACCATTCGTATCGGACTTCATCGTTGAACCGCACGGTGATGGACGCGCTGGCCTTGTTGTCGATCTCAGCTCCGCAACAATCGCACGTGTAGGCGGTTATCGTCTTCTCGCGTTTCATAATCGTCATCACTCCCCGTTGGTGCCCTTTGGCGGCTCGACCCCGAACACGTTATCGCTGCTCATCTACCTCTCCCTTCACCTTCTCCTCGATCATGTGGACTACCTCCATCCATTCGCCGCCTAGCATGTAGAAAGACAGCATCATATCCTCAGCAAGCTCGCGTATCTCCCATTGCGCCGCCTTGTCGCTTCTGGCTTTGTAGAAGCTCATGAACTCGCGCAGGTTCATCGTCACGATGATGTCGGTTTTGGTGGCTTCTGGGAGCGCGTAGCGCGCGTCCTCTGGCTTCATTCCATCGTCTAAAAGCGACTTGTAATACTCCGCGCATCGCCACATCTCGCTCGCGTACTCTTCGAGCATTCGGTCATCGTCCCTGATCGATGGCGGTATCACGTACCAATCAGCGTCAGTGTTGACCACAACGTAACGCTGGCTCAGCTGGCAGAAGCTTGCCAGGCGGTGCCGCACGAGCTGGTGGCTGCAAGCTCGGCTTATGCCCTCGATGCGCCATGTCACCGACACGTGCTCGAACACGCTCATGTGTTCTCGCTTGAAGCAGCGCCTTGCCCTCTTAGCCTTGTCATCGTCGCTGCCGCCCCTGGCGGTCGATACGCCTGCCACCGAGCCGATCAGCTGCAACGGGAACTCCGTTGTCTTGGCTATGATTCCTGATAGCATTCAGGTTCCTTTCTCTTCATCGTCTACGCCGCCACCTTCACGAAGTGGAAGCCGTAAGCCGTGCCGCCCGTCCTCATGCTGTTGCTTATCGCGGCAGCGGCAACCGCCGCATCCTTGCCCAATCCGAGCGCGGCAAGCGCAGAGCCTGCCTGCTTGACCGTCTCGAACTCCATGCCGGTCTCGACGCAACGAACCCTCGTCTCGCGCTTCGAAGGCTTCAAAGGCTCAAGCTGGTGAAGCTTGCGCTTCGTCAGGTGCTTAACAGGCTGCTCGGTTTCCTGCTCTTCCTCGACCTTCGGCTTCACTGGCTTCTGCTCGACCACTGGAATGAACCGACCATAGCCGCCTGAGTTTTTGCAGTAGCAGACTGGCATGTTATTTCGCCACCGATCCTGCCGAAACGCCAGTTGAGCCGTAGCCGCCACGGTCTGCGCATCCCATCGAATCGACCTCTTCGAACTCGATGTCATCGGCGTACATTACGGGCATGAACTGAGCGATTCGCGTTCCCTGCTCGATCACGGTGTCCCTGATCGCATAGGCAACGAACCCCCAAACATCGCCATCGCCGCTGTAATCGTTCTCGATGATGCCAACGCTGTTAGCCATCATGATCCCGTGCTTTAGGCACGTGGAGGATCGCGGCACCAGAACGCCCATGAAGCCGCTCGGAAGCTTCATCGACACGCCCAGGGGAATGATCCTCACCTCGCCTTTCTTCAACGTCACCGTCTCGCTTGCCGCCATGTCCCACATAGCGCCGTGGCGCTCTATCCTGCTCGCACCATCGTGGTACTTGATCTTTGCCTTCATCGGCTTCCTTTCTGCCTGCTCCTGCACTCCTTCGTGCAGTAGACGTTGTTCCTGCTTCGCTGCTCGAACTCCCTGCCGCATCCTCGGCACCTCACGCGCCGAGGGTTCCTGTTCCAATCGAACGGGGCGGCATGGGGAAAGATGTTCGCGTTGTCGCTGATCACAGCGCATCAGTCCCGCACATGTCCCATTGGCTGCTTTGCAGCTCGCTGCTCGAGAGCGGCATGTCGTTGAGCGTGCAGTAGCCTGTCTGCATGTTCGTCCCGCCAACGCACCACGCCCTAGCGGAATCGCAGTCGATGCAGCGGAGCTTCTTCGCCCTCGCTATCCTCTCCCGCTCTTCCTCGCTGTAGTACGCTTCCGCCTGCGCCGCTGGTGTCATCTCGCGACCTCCTCTATCTCAACCGCCACCATGTCGCTCTCCCTGTGCGTTCGGTCGTGCTTCGTTGCCGTAAGGCTCACGACCTGCGAATCGTCAACGAACGCCAATCCGTTCATCGCATCGAGCACAGCCTTGGCGATGTTGTCTGCGTCTGGCTTGTACGTGTCGAACTCTCTGAGCAGCTTCTGGGGGCGGTTCTTAGGCATTCGGCGGTAGATGTCAACTTTCACCGAAACCGCGCCTTCTAGCGGTACCACAGCGCCGCATTGAGCCTTGAACGCCGCAATCATCGCCCTCTTCTCGCGCTGGTTCTCCTTCGGGTCGTAGGATTGCCCGTTTCGCTTGATCCTCGGACGGCGCTTCGTGGGCGTGAAATCAATCTCGAACCTCATTGGCGGCTCCTTCGGTCGGCTCCCGTGAAGCTCACGCTCTTCATCAGGGCGAGCCTTGACTGCATAGCCTTGGCAGTCTCAACTCCGTATAGATCGCCGAACTGCTCGCTCCTGATGTCTGGAGTTAGCTGCGTTGTAACGATCGTGGGTCGCTCGCATCGCCTGGCATCGAGGATCGCCTTCACGGCTTGAATGCCCCTCGGCTCCTCGTTCCCGAGGTCATCGATCACCAGGAAGTCAACGCCCTTGCAGCGGCTAAGCGTCTCCTTGTCGCGGTTCCACGCCCACTCCGCTATCTGCTGCGAGGAGACGAACTTGATCCGGCACACTGGGGCGCAGGCAACAAGCGAAGCGCAGGCTGCGTAAGTCTTGCCGCGCCCCACCTTGCCGACAAGCAGCAGGTCGCTTGAGTGCCACGGCTGGGTTCGCTTGCCCTGGTGCCTTAGACGCTGGTTGTCGAGGAACCATGCGTAAACCTGCCGTGCGTTCGCCAGCACCGATGGTGGACAGCTCGCGATGTTTGCCCTCTCGAACTCGCGCGGTATTCCGCTCTCCCTGATGCGCTGCTCTGCCCTGATGCGCTGCTCGTCCTGCTCGATAAGCTCAACGTCATCGGAGTTGCGGGTGTAATAGCCTTTGCAGCGTTCGATGCTGCTAAGAAGCGTAGCTTGCAAGCTCATCGTCCATGACCTTCCTTCCGCTGATGCTCTTCGTTGGTTCCTTCATCTTCGAAGCGATGACGTAGCTTTCGAACTTCTCTGGCGAGAAGAGGGTCACGGGGTTCAGGTTCTGCTGGAACCTCGTCCCCTCCCATTCCTTGCGCTTGAAGCGCACCATCTCGCGCACGTCATCGACCGTGAATCTCCCCTCAAGGCTCGCGATGTACTCGCCGTTGGGATTGCGCGTGAACTCGACTGGCGCGATTCCGCGCAATTCCTCGTTGAGCGCCGCCAGACATTGCAGCGGAAAGCTTTTTTCTTCTTTTTCAATAGGCAAGACTTGGATAGGCTTAGCTAAGCTATATGCAGAACGTGTTTCGCTTTGGCTTAAAACCTCTTCCGCAGGTGGTTTCAAGCCGTTTTCGCTTTGTTTACTTTGGTTAAAACCTGTTTCGTTTGAGGTTTTAACCTCCTTATCTTTTTTTGGTCTGCCGCCTTTTTTACCGCGCTCGCGGTAGGCAATTGAGTTATCGATGTCGCCTTTGATGCCGCGAAAAGCGGCCATTACGGGCCACGAGCAGCCTACTGGCTCGATGCCGTAAGAGCCATACATCACTACAATCATGCAGTATTCGGCCGCCACGTCATCGGGCATCTCTTCCATCTGCTCCGTTATACGAGCCGTCCAGCCAAACGAGCGCGCTTGCGGCTTGCTTTCACCTTTCATCTCTTGCCCTCCTTCCTGTTCCTTCGCTGCCACTCTTGGCACTCGATGCAGCGGCATCCGTATACCCTGTAGGCGATGACATTGCCGTGTCGCATCGTCCCTGGCAGCTCCTTAGCCTGCAAAGGTTGGATTGATTGCGGGATTGTCTGGCAACCAGCGCAACCCCGCCCGTAAACGATCAATCCCCGCCCTTAGAACGGAATGTCTTCGTCATAGATGCTCGCCACCTGCTGCGGCGCCGCCTGCTGCATCATCGGCATAGCCTGCTGCACTGGTGCCGCCTGCACTGGTGCCGCCTGCACTGGCTGCTGCATAGGCTGAGGGGCGAACTGCTGCATAGGCTGCTGCTGCACAGGCTTGCTCGCGGTCTGTCCCTGCTGGCGGCTCATGAACTCGATCTCGTCAACGATGATCTCGATCTTGCTGCGGTTGGTGCCGTCATCAGCCTGCCAGCGCGACTGGTTGAGCTTGCCTTCGATCGCTACCTTCATGCCCTTCTCCAGGTGAGGGGCAACGCCCGTTGCGCGGTTGCCGAAGATCGTGCAGTCGATGAAGTTTGGGTAATCCTCCCATTCCCCCGTCTGCTGGTTCTTGCGGCGATCGTTCACCGCTACGCCGATTGTGAGGACGCTTGTGCCGCCCTGCGTCTGTCGAAGCTCAGGATCGCGGGTGATGTTGCCCGTGATGGTTGCCTTGTTGATTGCCATTTGGTTGATCTCCTTAGAAAGTCTCTTCGTAGGTTTGCTCTGGCTCTACAGCAGTCTGCTGTGCTGTCGCAGGGGGAATCTCCTCGGTGTCGATTCCCATCTCCGCGCTGTCGTAAAGCCCAGCGAAGTTGGCGGGGAACGCTTCGCGCAGGGCATGGACAACCGCGCATTTCCTGATCATCGTTGCTGGCTTTGATGCCCATTGCTGGTTGAGCGAGCCATCGTACTTCTTCCCTGCGTACTCGCTGAAACCGACTTCATCGAAGCTCGGAACGCTTCTCCCTTTGATGTGGACTTTCGCCCATCCGCCAACAAGCTGCTCGCCTGGCATGAGCATCGAGCCTTCGCGCCTGTGGAACGACCCATCGGTTCCGATGACGGAAATCCCCGCTTCCATTCCGTCAAATGTCGGGTTGCTCGCCGCAGTCTTTGTGTAGAAATCTTTACCCACGACCATCGTTGCAGGCGAGTTAGCCTTGTATTTGACCAGGTGAGCGTCCTTTACATACGGGTTCAAGCCGTATGCAGCGCACATTTCGAGGAACATCTTCACTTCCGTTGGCGTTGCAAGTGGGCAGATGTAGTCGATCACGTCTTGCGCCGTGAGGGTGATCGACTTCCCGTTTGCTTCATAGCTTTTAGATAGCTGGTTCATCGCGAACCTCCCTGATCGTTCCTGATACGCTGATTGATTTCAAAAAGCCGATGACCTGCTGCTTCTGCCATTCCGTCATCCTGCATGTGATCGTGAAGCTCCTAGGCTCTTCGCACGGTGGCTGTTCCTGCTGCTGAACCTGCGGCATCGGCTCTGGCTGCGGCTCTGGCGCAACGCCCATCTCTGCGTTGAGCTGGTCGATCCGCGCCTGCTCCTCTTCCCTCATGGCGTTGAGGTTCAGCGCCGCCTGTAGGCTCAGCGTGCGGAAAAACTCGGCTTCCGCTTCCTTCTCGAACGCTAGATGGCTGGTTTTCAGTGCCGCCCAATCGCTTAGCGCCTGCACAAGCAGCGCGTGAAGCTTCTCCTGCGCCTTTATCAGGCTCCACGACTTTGCAACGCTGATCTTGTCTCGGACGATTCCGAAACGCTCGATCGGGACAAGAGCCGCAAGCGTTGGCGCGTCTGCTTCGTAAAACTCGCAAAGCAGCTCGTATCTCTCTTGCCTGATCTGCTGATCGCGTTTAGCCGCTTCGCACTTGTAGGCGTTGACAAGCTCGGTCATAGGCTCAATCGCCTGCTTGAAAGCCGCTTCAACCTTGTCCTGCGGCTTCTTCCACTCGCGCTTGAAGCGTTTGCGCGCTTCGTCTGCGTGTTTCAGATGACCGTTGATGTCGGTTGCGATGTGCTTAACGTCCTCCGTCTGCATCTCTGGAAGCTGGTCGATGCTCCCTTTCAGCTCGGCTACAATGTCCGAGCAGTTCCTTATCTCGGCATCCATTCCGAGGATCAGGCTCGTTACCTCACCTGTGTCGATCTCGATCAACGCAAGATCGTTCTCGATGATCTTTGCTTCTTCCATGCCTTTTCTTTCTCTCTGGTTCCGTTTATCCGAAGATGGTCTTGCTTATTGCTGCTATGAACTCGGGCAGAACCATCGCCCAAAAGGCAAGGAAGAAGATCGTCACGTAAGCCATCAGCTCCCTTTCCGCTGCTGCTGCGGTGGTATGATTGCGTTGTGGGTTAGGCTTCCGCATCATCGGTTTTGCTGTGCGTTGGCGCGGAGCCTTTCCTTCGTATAGGCGCATTTTGCGTTCCTCCTTCCGATGCTCTTCATCTCAGATTCATCGAACGGAATCCTCCACATGACGGAGCTTCCGTCCCCGAAGTCGTAGGCTTGAATCCTCCCAGCCGCGCAACTCTCCCTGATCGTCTTAGCCGATACGTTGAGCAGTTTCGCCAGCTCAGGCGGCGTGTAAAGTCGCGTTGCCATCGCTACATTCCTTTAGCGATGATCGCAAAATGCGCGATGCTCCCATCAGTACGGAGCCAGACGATGGCGATTGTGCAGTAGACATCGCCGCCGATGTGGATGCCGCATTCCTCAAGCGTGTCAACGGCAATCGAAAGACCGTCATAGATACGCTCTACTCGCTCTTCGTCAATCTTCTCGTCTTCACCAAGAACAACGATCTTCGCTAGATGAACAGCATCGCCAGGAACCGCATAGATAGCGTCAGCGTTGATCCCTATAGCCTTCGAGACACGCATGACCTCGACTGCATCGATCGATTCACTCATGCACTCTGCGACCTTCTTGCGGATTTTCTTCGTGATCTTCTTTTCCATCTTTCTTCGTCCTTTCTTGTGTGTTGAAAACGTGAATCTCTGTTACAAAAACTGTTAATTGCCTGTTCAAAGCGCCGTATTTTTTTCGGAACTTTTTTTCAGGCGGTTTTTCATACGCCGCACCGCCTGGCGCTCTGTGTTGTATATGCGCCTTAGCTCGGTGTCGGCTTCCTTGCGCTCAAGCGATTCGAGGTGCCGCTTGCGCTGCTGCATGTTCTCGATTCGGTCTGCAAGGTTGCAGTCGGGGCATTTTCCGCTGTTGTTGTGCGAGTTGAGAACAGCGCCGCAAACATCGCATTGCCTGTATTTGGCAAGGGATACGCCCTTGCGGCTTGCCCTCATGCGGATCGCTTCAATCGTTCGATCCGTTCCGCACATGGTGCGGAGCTGTTTGCGAATCCTGTAAGCTCCCTGATCCCGATAGCGCCTGATAACAGCGTCCTCGGCTCTGCTCCATCGCTGGATTTCGCGCATCATGCGCTCTTCTTGCCGATGATCGATAGGAACATCTCCCTAGCGTCATCATCGTGAAGCTCCTCGAACATAAGCTTCAGCTCGTCAGCCTTGAGGGTTGACGGGTCGTTGAACCTCGCCGTTGCCGTTGGAAGCGAGATACCGAGGATTCGAGCCATCTTAGTAGGCGTGAATCCGCAATACCGCAGAACGCGCTTCTCGTAATGCTCGCATTCGTCCATTCGTACTCCTTTCTATCGTTTGGTTTCCAAAAAGCGCCTACGGGTGGAGGTTTGAGCAAGAATCCGCTGGTTAGGAGAAGTGTTTAGTCCCGTAGGCGCTTAGCGCCGCCGTTAGGCGCTGAATGAACGGCTGCGGTGTATTCCAAATCCCCGCTTCTAATACTGCTTGCAGCCGCCCATTCATCGGCTAACTGACTGATGTATACGTTTTTGTATACATCGAGTGCAAAAAAAAATCAGCGGACGATAAGCTCAGCAAGATCGATCTTCGCCCTCCCCGCTTCCATTCGCTTCTCAAGATAGGCTATCTTGTTCGCAACGGTGATAAGCTCCTCGCTTCCCATGTCGTAAACGCCCCTGACCAGGTGCGTTTTAAGATTAAGAATCTCTTTCTCAAGGCTCTTCTTCTGAGCCTTCATGCACTCGATTCCCTTCTTGATGTCATCTGCGTTCATCATCTTCGTTGCCGCCTTTCGGTCTGGTTCCTTTCGTTGATGTATATATTATTTCATACATTTAAGTTTGTAAATATCTATTTTAGGTTCATTCAAAACTTTTTTATAAAAACTAAAATGTATATAGGGGCGAAAGAAAGGACACCCTATGGCAAGAAACAGCAACTTCGGGAAGAACCTCCGCGCTCTTCGTGAAGATAGGAAGATGACGCAGGCAAGGTTAGCTGCCGCGCTCGATATTACAACTGCCACCGTCTCCCATTGGGAGAACAGGTGGGGGACAAGTCCGAACAGCAAGGAAGCGATCGAGCAGCTTTGCAGCGTGTTTGATGTGACAGAGAACGATCTCTTCGGATACTCGGATGGCTACTACGCCAAAACGCGCCTTGGAGGATTGAGCGAGAAGATAAAGCCTATCGCCGCTTCTGGCTCGCTGCCGATCATCGGAGCAGCACACGCTGGCGATCCATGCCCAGCGTTCGAGCTTGACTGCGGCTCGATACCATGCCCAGAAGAGTATTGCAAAGAGGGGAACTTCTTCATCAAGATAACGGGCGATTCGATGAACAACGTTCTGACCGATGGATCGTATGCCCTGATAGATACGCACGTTGACGCTCAAAGCGGGGATATTGCGCTGGTTAAGGTCAACGGCGATGACGCTACGGTCAAGCGCATAAAGAAGATGGACGGATTCATCGTCCTTGAGCCTGACAGCACCAATCCATCGCACAAGCGGAGGATCATCGATGCAACCGACCAATCATCGCCAGAGGTGAGGATTCTCGGCAAGGTAGTTTACGCCGTCAACAGGCTTTAGGGGGGGTTGATTGATATGGGATTGCTCTCATTCCTTCGCGGATCAAGCAGAAAGGCTTATGCAGGCAAACACGCAAGGCAAGAGAACCATGATCCGGTGCAAGCCGAAATCGAAAGAACGAAAGAAGCGATAGAGGAACGGAAGCGCAACAGTCCGCGCTTCTGCGTTGAGGATAGCGACAACAGGACGTTCGAGCCGCCTGCGCCGTGCGGGTTCTCGTTCGATAACGTCAATTACCATCATCGAGTGCAAGGCGATAAGGAAACGGGCGAAATCCTGAAAGAGGAGACATGGGTCGATCTGCGCGAGCCGAACTACTCCGCAAACCTTCGCAACATAATCGAGACGCTTGAGGTGCTCGACCTCGCAGAGAACGAGGTTTCAGGATTCCCCTCAGCTGCATACCGTCAGCTCATAGAGGGCGCATACGCAAGCGGGCATTTCAAGCGAAAAGGTCGCTCGATGCACTATTGCAGCGGCTTTATAAAGGTTCTCCCCCCTTACTGCAAGCGGGAAACCCAGGAAATACCCGATCGAATGCAATATGGAGTACAGCGTTCCAACCGATGTCAACGCTTCCCTGGGAGCGGATACGCACGACAACGTGCTTCTCACGGCAAAGTACAGCAAGGACGGATATATAGGAGCTGGCGAGTACATACTATGGGAAGGAAGGGACGGCTGGATCATCGCTTTCGACCGTAGGAAAGACGGTAGTTACAGCCTTAAATCGATCAAGCACAGCCGCATAAACGGGACAAGCGGCTCAAGCGGTTGGAACACCTTATACAAGCGCGGGAAAGTCTAGCCATGAGGACGAAGGGCATAGGCGGCATATATGCGATGGAGGACAAGCCGAAGAGCAAATGCCGCAAATGGAAGATAAAGATAAGCGTGGGCATCAACCCAGCAACGGGGAAGTACGCCCAAAGGGCGATGACCTTCCACGGAAGCTATACCGAAGCCGTTCAGGCTCGCGAGGATTTCAAGCGTAAGCTGCTCGGGATGAGCCATGCCGAATCGAAGAAGATGACGCTCAGCCAATGCTGCGAGCTTTGGCTTGATACCGCCGATCCGTTCCACCAGCTTTCCGAGAATGCGC